>Ga0268276_1001728_pt1 | contig 20481 bp, 20 predicted proteins | sample saktaG_4_FD_190145 | JGI IMG/M metagenome (GOLD analysis project Ga0268276, IMG submission 190145) | Saline water microbial communities from Sakinaw Lake, British Columbia, Canada - sak_2010_1_5_45m | ecosystem: Environmental > Aquatic > Non-marine Saline and Alkaline > Saline ... | reverse complement strand
GATAAAGCAGACATCTTAAGTGGAGGATTGACTGTATCCGCATGGATTAAACCGACTACTACGAACGGAGTTCATCTAATTGTTGGGAAGGGAAACGATGGAAGCACAGATGATAATCTCCTAAATTATGAAATTTATCAAAATGGGAATGAGTTTGGATTTAAAGTTGGGGATGGTGTAAGTCAGTATGCTTCTTCAAAATCCGCATCCTTAGATACTAACTGGCATTGGGTTGTTGGTGTTTACAATGGAACTTCTGTTATTTCTTATGTTGATGGCGTATCAGGAAGTTTTGCTGCTGCACCCGCAAGTTTGTATGATGCTAATCTGCTGCTTATCGGTTTGCGTGAAATATCCACTAACGCTTACCCTTTCAACGGTTCAATTGACGAAATTCGAATCTGGAACAGAAGTCTTTCAGCAGATGAGATTTACGAACAATACATTTCAAATCTTGCAAAGTACAATTCAACAACATGGAATCTTTATGTTAACCAGTCAAAGAATTCAACTACTGGATTGAGTGATGGAACGTATACTTATCAAGGATGCGTGGCAAATAGTACGGGGGGTTGGAATTGCACGGATTTAAGACAATTAATAATCGATACCTTTCCCCAAGTTTATTTTGTCCCTCCAACACGGGAAGACGGAAATATAACAACAGACACTTCGATTGAAATTAATACAAGTATTGAGGATTCTAGTATAAGTTCTGTGATTAGTAATTGGAACGGAACAAATTACACGATGTATAATGACTCTCTTGTATTGATGATGAACTTTGATAATGTTTCTGCCCTTGGAGAGACTGCTTCTAATGCTGCAGATTTGTCCAAGTATGGCAATAACGCAACTTGTTCTGGGACTTGTCCGGCTTGGACATCCGGTGGAAAATTCGGAGGAGGGTATAATTATGACGGAGTAAGTAACTATTTTGGAATTCCATATTCGTCTAGTCTTAACCTACCCGAATCCTTTACAGTTTCGGTGTGGTTTAAATATAATGGTGTTGGCCCTGGCGGAAAAGTTTATTGGACAATCCTTACAAGCAATAATAATACTCCTCTTGGCTACGATGAAACTTATCATCTATGGATAAGTAGCTCTGACAAAAAGTTGGGGGCCAGAGGGGGTAATGGGAGTGGTGAGTATGACCTTTATTCTCTAAATGCGATGGATGATTCTGCTTGGCATCAAGGGATTTTCACTTTTGATGATGACGCTGATGAGTACAGATTATATGTTGATGGGGTTCTTAATGGAAATCAAACTGTTGATGCGAGTTGGAATCCTTCAACTCTTTCTTCTGGAATTACTTTAGGATGGTGGAATGCTTATTTGGACTACTTCAATGGTTTAATAGACGAAGTAAGGATCTGGAATAGAAGTTTAAGTGATGCAGAAGCATACCAACAATATATTTCCAATCTGAAAAAGTTTAATTCTTCTTATTGGGAACTTTATGTAAATCAATCAAAGAATTCAACTACCAGATTAGACTTTGGGAATTATACATATCAGAGCTGTGCAACGGATATGGTGGGGTTGAGTAATTGTACTGGAATTAGAACTATCACAATTTATGGTTTGCTCGCAATAAATATAACTTCCCTATTCAATAACCAAGAAATTGCAAGAGGAAGTGGAAGTTACACCGGAGAGGATTCTTTAGGAGTTGTTCCGGATTCGGTAAATATTACCGGAAAGATTTATTATAACACAACCCTTGGGGGAATTTCTGGAGCCACATGTTATTTTTATGAAAATTCTGTTTTACTTGGAAACTCTGAAACAAATTCCTCAGGAGAGTGCTATTACTCTTATGACAAGGCTTCAGAAAATATTGGAATAAAACAATTCTTGGCTAATTATACTTTTGGGGTTTATTCTAAGGCAATTAGCGAATCACAAGCAAACATCTCTCTTACGAGATATGTGACTTCTTTGAGTGTTGGAAACCTAAGAGATAATGGAAAGTATTATGATGGCGATACCGCGGTATTAAATATTAATATTAAGAAATCCAACTCTTCTGTTACTAACGAACAATACGATCCTCAAAATATCAGTGTGGAAATAATGAATAGTGCAGACGAATTAAGGGGATACTTATCTTATCCGGAAAATGTTACACAAATTAGTTCTGGGGTTTATCAGGCAAACCTAACGGTTGATTATGGTGCGGGTTCTAGCGAGTTCGTTAAGTGGGAAGTAAAATTGAGTGATGACGGATATACAAATTATATTGGTTCTTCGGTTGAAGCGGATAAAGCCATATGTTCTGCTGATTTTGGAGCTTGGGGTGATTGGACAACTTGTAGTTCTAGTACTCAAACAAGAACGCGTACCGATGCGACTGGTTGCACCGAAACAGAAAGTCAAAGTTGTGATTCCGGTGGCGGCGGTGGAGGGGGTGGCGGAGACACATGTGTTAGCGATTGTACTTCTGGAGATGTTCAGGGTTCTTGTGAAAATTCAAACTCTCTAAAAGAAAGAACTTGTGGAAATTATGATGCGGATTCTTGTTATGAGTGGTCGGAATGGGATTCTATCCATTGTTCCTCGGGAGAGGTTTGTTCTCTTGGAAAGTGTATTGAAGAAGAAGGAAAGATTCCTAATGAAACAATTATAGGAGAGGGGAAATGCAGTGGAAATTGGAAGTGTTGGGAGTGGGAAAAATGTGAAGCAACGTATAGTATATTTGATGCGATAAAAGAAATATCTCTCGAGGGAATTCAAAAGAGGGAATGTAATAACACTAACTGCAATTCAAAAAAAATAGAACGTCGGACTTGTGACTTTAGAATTCCTATCAGAGTTTCTCCTAAGGAAATATGTGGAGAGAAATACCTTTTAGTTTATAGCTTGGAAACTGGAGAACTCCTAAGTAAAATTAGTTTGGGAGAGAATTATCTTAATTTCAGAAAGTTAGACTTACAGTTTGCTCCTGATGAAAACGTGGATTGTGAGGATAAAATTTTGAAATTGTATAACTTTATAGATTGGGCTTTCTGGATTGCACTAATTTCTTGGATATTATTTTTCTGGTTGTTATTTTTATTCTTTAGAAGAAGAAAAGAGGATGAAAATAGACAAGAAATAGTTATCTCGTCTAGAGCTCCAAAGGAAAAAATAATTCCGGAGCACGAAAGTAAATTATCCAAACTTACTTATAAGGAATGGTTGGGAGGCATGTTTAACTTTTCACACATAAAAGAGAAGATTGCTAGAAAACGTTATCTTCCAAGACACAGCCTTAAGAAATTAATAAATAAAAAAGTTTACACCCATGAGGGGAGATTTGTTGGAAGGGTTGTAGAGGCTCACTTAGAAAATAACCGGATTGCAAAGCTTAAGGTAAAATTAAATAAGAGCGGGAAAACTAGAGGAGTTATATTTAGTTACGCACATGTTCATGATGTTGGAGAAATTGTAATAGTAAACGATAAATTATTTGAGAATATTAAATAACTTCAAATCTATTTCGTCCGGAATTTTTTGCCTTGTAAAGCGCTTTATCAGCTCTACTCTTAAAGTTTTGTTTGGAGTCTTTTAATTTAAATTGGGTTATTCCCCCACTTACAGTTAGATTGTATTTTTTTAGAATTTTATCTTTGTGTATTGCGTTTTTCAACCTAACTCCTACTTTCTTTGCTCTTTCTAAAGGAGTTTCTGGAAGCAAGATAAAAATCTCTTCTCCTCCAAAGCGTGCTGGGATATCCGAACGCCTTACTGTTTTTTGAATTACCTTTGCTAGTTGTTTAAGTAATTTATCGGCTTGCAAATGTCCATGGGCATCATTTATTTTTTTGAAAAAATCTATATCTACTATAATTAAAGATAGTTTTTGCTTCTTTCTTTTGGCTTTTTCAAATTCCATGTCAAGAATATTTTCAAAGAATCGGTTATTATACAAACCAGTCTTTTCGTCGCGGGTTGCAAGAGTGTACAGAGAATCTATATTTTTATCCAAATTCTTAATAAGCCCCTGAAGACTTTCCTTCAACTCTTTTAAGTTTTCTACGTTCACCATCTTTTATATGTAAGAAAGGGGGATTTTTTAAAGTATTCTAAAAAACGAAACTATCTGGAAGATAAACCCAGGGATAGTTTTGGGGGTGCTCTTTAATCTTCGTCCTTAAAAAAGCGTCTTTCTCTCCAGGCAATTTCTTGCTAGCTATCTCCTCCAACATTTTCTGGGCAGCCTCCTCTTCGTCAAAGAAAGGATGTTCGTAATACGCCTTTCTGTCTGTAGTTCTGATTTCTTCAGGAACTCTATTTTGTAATTTTCCTCCAAAAACCACGAGCTGTTGAGCTCTTCTTAAAGCAAAGTCGTAAGCTAAGAGGTTTCTTCCCCCACTTAATTTATATAAAGAATCGTGGGTTCCTTCCATTCTTGAAACAAGATCGGGTATTTTTTTCCCGTTAAAATGTAAAACGCTAAAAGAGTATTGGGAACTACCATCCGCAAAAACTTGGGGAATAACTTTTGTTGCCATAAACCTCTCTGTAACAACTTTTTGTTTTTGTCTATCTAAATAAGAAATCAAATAAATTCCATCAGAAGCTTTTCTTAGATTAACAACCATCCATTGTAACACAAAAAATAGTCTTTTAAAGATTGTTAGGAAAGAACATATACTAATATTCTCTTTTAGCTTCGCTTGTTCTTTTATACCTTATATAGTTTGTATCTAGAAGTTTGATAATTCTTTCACGTTCGTCCTTATTGCCCAATCCCTTCCAATCAAGAATAACCAAATCAAGCTCCTCTTCGGTTTTGTCTATTGCTTCCTGTATCATTTCTAAAGAGATTGGAAGAGAGTATTCTGGAATTACATGCGCAAATGCATAATTTGACTTTAATTGAAGTTCATTAAAGTTGGGGCAGTAATGAGGTCCGCCAATTCCTATTGCGGTTTCGTTATAAGGATTTGTTTTAAATTCGTTTATAGTATCTTTTATTGTTTGTGCGACTGCAAAAGCCGCCCTTCTATCCCCCCATTCTGTATCCGTTGCACCAATTTCAATGTATACACACGGTTTATCAATCAGGGGCCCGTGATGAGTGCATTCTAAAGTTACTTGATAATCATTCAATAAATGTTCTTTTGCTTTCTTTTCTAAATTAATGAAAAGTTGTTTTTGGAAGAGTGAAGACGCTCGACAAATTTTCCCAGAAACGCCCCCCATTTGCGCGGTTCTCCAGTTTCCAGGGGCATGAACCGAAAGAGTCTTTCCTCCAATTTTAGATTCGTGTTTGCTTGCAAAAATAATGAAATCATAACGACTTATTTTTTCCCTATCCAAGGACTCATTAAAAATAGTTTCTCCTTCAGTTAAATAAAAATCAAAGTTGGGGCCACCTTGAACGGTTCCAACTAAAGGATTCTTTCTAAATTGGGAAAGGGCGGTAGTTATGTTTATTCCAGCCTTGTCTTTTTTTGATGCAACAATAAGATATTTTTTGTACATGAAACTACATAGAAAAGAGGGGTTTTAAAAATTTGTGTAACTGGAGCCTACCTAATTAACTTTTTTATTTTGTCCAAATAGCTCTTTCTGTCTTCAAGTTTAATAACTGGAAGATTATATTTTTTGGCTTCTGCTTTTATATATTCATTGGATGCTAATGCCCATTCAACTCCTTTTTCTTTTAAACTCATCGATAATAACCTGCTCCCAATTCCCCTCATGATATGCCCATTCTGATACTCTTTCATCTCCAGAGACATATTCAAAAACTAATTTATCCGGACGAGCCCACACCCTTCCCTGATAAGCCCTAATCCAACTTTCAGTCATTGTAAGTGTTGTAGAAATTCTTACATCACCAACCCCTGTCACAACCTCCCCTAGGTCGCATACAAATTTGCCAAAACTGCAATTATAAATAATTCCATCCTCATCAAACATCGCCTCTTCGGGTGTAAAAGAATCTTTGTGGTCCCTTCCAAACTTTAAAGTTAGACAAAAAATCATTTCGGCCAATCTTTCAAGATTAACTTTCATAAAACAGAGAGAGAAACTAGAAGTTTTAAAGTTTGTTGTGTTAAAACCTAAAACGTTAGGTTAATAAAATAGATTTATTTTAAGATTATATGCAAGAGCTGATTAAAATTTTACTTGGAATTGTCTTTCTAGCATTGGGAATCCCAATAGGAAATCTACTCGCAAAGCTCACGAAAGAGGAACTTAAATCTGGGCAAAGATGGTTTAAACTGATTATTGCCTTAAGTCTAATTGGAGCAATAGTTTTCCTTATCCTTGGGAATGACGTGCTCCTTTTCAGCTTGTTGTTTATAGCGATTGTTACGAGCAGATGCTTGAAGAGATAACCTTTAAAACTCACCTTTTTCTTATTATTTTATGTTATACTTAGTAGGATTGGGATTGAATGTTGATGGACTTTCTGTCTATGGATTAGAAATTGTCAAAAGATGTAAACGGGTTTATCTTGAGAATTATACGGTTGATTTCCCTTACTCAATGCAGGAATTGGAAGATGTCATTGGAAAGAAGATGCTTCCTGCAGACCGAGATTTTGTTGAGGGGCTTTCTCTTGTGGATGGAGCCGCTAAAATGGATATTGCTTTGCTTGTCTATGGAAGTCCGCTTACTGCAACAACCCACATAACACTTGTTGACGAGTGCAAGAAATCTGGGGTTAGGTGTAAGGTGTTGTATAATTCTTCAATAATTGATGGTGTGGCTGGAACCGGTTTGCAACTTTATAAATTTGGGAAGATTGCTTCGATGCCAGCATGGAAGAAAAATTTTACTCCAGAAAGTTTTATGGAAATTATTAAGCAGAATCAATCGATTGATGCTCATAGTTTAATTCTATGTGATATTGGATTAGAGTTCTCTGAGGCGATGAAGCAGTTTGAAATCGCAAGAAAGAATCAGGGGGTTAAGATTAAGAAGATGTTGGTATGTCAGGCAGTGGGAACTAAAAAACAGAAGATTGTTTATGGAGAGATAAGCGAACTTAGGGCGGACAAGGGAATTCAAAATCCTTTCTGCTTAATTGTCCCTGCAAGCCTTCATTTTTTGGAAAAAGAGTTTTTGGGTAATTTTAAATAAAGTTAGGGTAAGATTTAAAAAAGCAAAAGTAGTGAGTAAACTATGGTTGATTATGATTATCTACGTAAGAAAGCAGAGGAGATGAAACGTGTTCAAGAAAGAAGAACAAATTTTGGAAAAACTAGAAATTTTCTTAGAAAAGGGGTGGAAATTGCTAAGAGACATGGAAGGGTTTATAATCTGACACCAGAGTGGATTAACTTTATTGGGGAGGACGAAGGAAGTGCAGAAAAAAATGTTATATGGGACTTAGCGATGGTAAATAGTTCAATAAAGGAGGGGAGGAGTGGTAAAGCAACGGAGTGGTTAAGGGATGCTTATAGAGACTCGCGCTCCCTACCCAAAGATAAAAAGGATAAATACGGAGAAGCGATAGAAAGAAGGATTGAGAGGATGTCCAATAAAACACTAAGAGATTACCGAAAAGGTTCTTTCAGACCCGATGACGCTTATAGTGCTGCAATGAATATTGAAGAGGCTGTTAGGATTGGGAAAAAAATTGCAAGTGAGAGGGTTGGAGAAAGGAATCCTACAAAAGGTTTAGAAACAATGTCTGCGGCAGTAGCGGTTCTCGGAATCGTTGGGGGAATATTTTTTTCGTCTAATCTAACCGGCAACGCAATAGGAAACCTAACGAATTCCTCAACAAATTTTATTGGGGCGGGGTTATTTGTTGTTGGTTTAATTGCGGGTTATTTCTGGATGAAAAGAAAGTAGGTTTTAGTCAATCCTAATTTAAACCCAACTTACTTAAAACACTATTTATTTCTGAATCCATAAAATCATATTTTTTATTGTTTAGGAAGTCTTTGGATTGAAGTTCTTTTTGGAGCTTAAATTTAAGTTTATTTTTAATTTCTAATTTATCCGGGTTGTTAAAATTTTTACCAAAGGTAATCTTTTTTGCCTCGTTTATGAGAACTTCCGCATCTTTTGCATATCTCTGCGCATAAATTTCATTCTGATTAACAATGCTTCCTATTTTATGCCTTAATGCAACTGCAAGGAGATTTGTAATCTCTTGGATTATTCTTTTCTTTCCCATTTCACGATTAGATTATTTATTATGCCTAATTTAAGTTTTATTATTTTTCTGATTTCGTTTACCAATTTTGGAGGAAGTGGCTCATTGTTCTTTGCAAGAGAAAACAAATTTTTAAGGAGAGTTTTAAGTTCCTGCTCAATTTCAAGGGAATTCAGAGACTTGTTTTCGAGAAATCTCTGGATTGAAAGAAGCCTTCTTAGTGAATCATAAAAAACTCTACTCGATGCACTTATTTTTAATAAATCTTGGGGCATCATCAATAAGAAATTTATATGATTTTTATCAAAAGTAATTGTTTTTGAAATTGAAAATGGTTTATTCGAGGCAAAAGAATAAAGCATACTTCTTGTTAATGGGTCCATCTCCATTAATTTTTCAAAATTTAAATCTGAAACAGCGAAGATATGAAAATTTATACCAATTTTATCTGCTAGAATGGATGAAATCTTATCTTCGCTTATCTTTTTATTACAGACAATAAGCAAGTCTACATCCCCATAATCTGTGTTTTTTGTTAAAAATGAGCCAACTACAAAAGTCTGCTTAATCTCCCTTAATCCTCCCAAAGTTTGAAAGACTTTTTTTATTAAATTTTCCTTAAATTCTCCTACATGTGGAAGGTTTTTAGAATAATAAAGGGTATTCTTTTTTAAGAGGGTTACCTTTACAAAGCTCCCAGGCTCAAATAGCTCGTTCATCTCCCGCGGGATATAAATTTGATTATATCTGCTTCCTTTTGATATTTGGCGTACAAATTCCTGCGACATATACGTAGTAAGTACGTACTATTTATAAACCTTGAGGTTGGAGGGTTTTGTGGATTTCTGGACGGAAGAGGGAGGGCGAAATAGTTAAAGGATTGTGTGATTAAAAAGTAAAATTAGAAAATTTTAAGTAGACTGCCGTGTTATTTATAATGAATGGTTGAAGATTTTGGGTTAACAAAAGAGGAATTAGAAGTTCTTAAGAAATTAGATGGTCCTAAAAAAATTCAGGATTTTCTAGATACCTTTAAAATAAACTTTGAGGAAGAAGGGGAGACTTGCATGTCTCCAAGGAAAGTTTTGCAAGCAGGAAAATGCCATTGCATAGAAGCTGCTTTTTTGGCTGCACTTGCTTTGAGGATTAATGGGTTTGAACCTCTTGTAGTAGATTTGAGAGCGGTGCAGAATGATTTTGACCATGTTATCTGCGTGTTTAAGAAAAATGGAAAATATGGGTGCATCTCAAAATCAAATCATGCCGCTCACAGGTACCGAGAACCAATTTATCGGGATGTTAGAGAACTCGTAATGAGCATCTTTCACGAGTATATAGATAAAAAAGGGAGAAAAAACCTGAGGAGCTTTTCGGTTCCGGTTAATCTTTCCAAGTTCGATTCGTTGAACTGGGCTACTTCGGAAGAAGATTTGTGGGAAATTGCGGAGGCGCTGGACGATGCGAAACACTTTGATATATTAACCCGGGCGGAAATCGCGAGCCTGAGAAAAGCGGATAAAATTGAGATTGATGTCGGGAATGTTACGGAATATAAAGATCCAATTAAAAGATTTTAAAAATGCTGAAAGACAATAGATTCTAATGAAAGACTTGAAAGAAACCGAAAAGGAAGTACTTGGGTTTTGGAAGAAGAATAAAATATTTGATAAACTTAAAAAGAAAAATAAAGGCAAAAAGAAATGGAGTTTTATTGATGGGCCAATTACTGCAAACAACCCTATGGGAGTTCATCATGCTGAAGGAAGAACTTACAAAGATGTTTTCCAAAGATTCAAGGCAATGCAGGGATTTGACCAGAGATTTCAGAATGGATTTGACTGTCAGGGGCTCTGGGTGGAGAGAGAAGAAGAAAAAGATTTAGGATTAAAGAATAAAGAAGATATAGAAAAATACGGAATCCTTAATTTTGTAAACGCATGCAGAAAACGTGTTGAAAAGTTCTCAAAAATACAAACAGAACAATCGATTAAATTGGGACAGTGGATGGATTGGGATAATTCATATTATACGATGTCGGATGAGAACAATCTTCACAACTGGCATCTTCTAAAAACCTATTACGAAAAAGGAATGTTATACAAAGGGAAAGATGCGGTTCCGTGGTGTTGGAGATGCGGAACAGCTTCATCAAAACACGACATCGCTACAGAAGGATACAAGGAAGTAACCCACAACGCATTATTTATGCAGTTCCCTCTAAAGAGTAATCCAAACGAATACTTCTTAATATTTACAACAACCCCTTGGACAGTACCAGCAAATGTTGCAATTGCGGTTAATGAAAATTTAGATTATGTTGGGGTTGAAAATCAGGGAGTTAAATATTGGCTTGCTGAATCAAGGTTGAGTGAACTAAAAGGAAATTATAAGATTTTAGAAAAGAAAAAGGGGAAGAAACTAGCGGGAATTGAATATGTTATGCCTTATGCAAATTTAGAACCTCAAAAAAACTCTCCACACAAGGTTGTTCTTTGGAACTTGGCATCTGGAGAAGAGGGTACAGGAATTGTTCATATTGCTCCGGGATGTGGTTCAGAAGATTTTAGTTTGGGAAAAAAAATTGGACTCCCAGCAATTTCTCCATTAGACGAAGCAGGAGTTTACAAATCTGGATATGATGAGTTTAGTTTGAAGAAATATTCTGAGGTTAATAAGATGGTTTTGGAAGATTTGGAGCAGAGAAGATTTGTTTACAAGATAGTTCCAATAAAACATAGATATCCTCATTGTTTTAGGTGCGGGCAGGAATTAGTTTTTAGGTTGGTTGATGAGTGGTATATTAAATGTAACGAAAAAACAAGAAAGAAACTTATTGAAGAAAACAGAAAAATAAAATGGTACCCCGAATATGGTGGAATAAGGCAAGAAGAATGGTTCAAGAATATGGGAGATTGGTTAATCTCTAGGAAAAGATATTGGGGATTGCCCCTTCCAATTTGGGAGTGTGGGTGTGGAAATGTTGAGGTTATGGGAAATTTGAAGGAACTAAGAGAAAAGGCGATTGATAAGAAAAAAGTTGACTCTCTTCCGGAAATTCATCGTCCGTGGGTTGATGAAATTAAAATAAAATGTCCTAAATGTGGAAAAACGGTTGAAAGAGTTAAGGATGTTGGGGATGCTTGGTTGGATGCAGGAATTGTTCCTTTTTCTACGGTTGGACCATATCTTGAAAACAAGGAAGAATGGAAAAAATGGTTTCCTTCCGATTTTATCTGTGAGAATATGCCTGGACAATTTAGGGGATGGTTTAATGCGCTTATGTGGGCATCAGTTACTCTTACCGGAAAAGCCCCATTTAAATCAATTATGGGCTATGAAAGTGTAAAGGACGAAAAGGGAGAAGAAATGCATAAAAGCAAGGGAAATGCTATCTGGTTTGATGATGCCGTAGAAAAGGTTGGAGCGGACAGTATGCGTCTTTTATTTTGCTTGCAGGATCCCTCACAAGAACTAAGATTTGGTTTTAATGTTATGAAAGAACCAAAAAATAATATTAATATTCTTTATAACATGAATAGATTAGTAAAAAGAGTAAAAAAATCTCCGGCTAAAAACATTGAAGATAGATGGATTTTGTCTAAATTTAACTCTCTTGTTAAAAAGGTTACAACTGAACTTGAAAACCTAAAAGTATACCAAGCAACTAGGATGCTTCAAAATTTTTGGTTAAATGATTTAAGTAGGGGATATATACAATTTGTGAGAGAAAGACTTTCAAACGATGAAAATGTAGTTAATCATCTTATTTCTGAAATTTATTTTAATTTGTTAAAAATGTTGGCTCCGATAATTCCCTTTACTGCAGAAAAAATATGGCAGGAACTTCGCGATAACAAAATTGTTCCGAAGGAAGAAGAATCGATTCATTTAACAAACTGGCCAAAGTTTGATATTAAAAAGGTTGATAAGAAACTTGAATCTGAAATGGAAGATGCTCTTAAGATAATTGAAGCGGGTTTAGCAGAAAGAGATAAAGCACAAATTGGTTTAAAGTGGCCGCTGGCAAAAGCAACGGTTAGTTTTGAAAAAACAATTTCAAAAAATTTAGTTCAGTTAATTTCTCAACAACTCAATGTTAAAAAGATTGAAATAAAAAAGGGAAAAGATTTGAAAGTTAAATTTGATACTACTCTAACCCGGGAACTTGAAGCAGAAGGATACGCCCGAAACATTGCAAGAAACGTTCAGGCCTTCAGAAAGGAACTTGGTCTTGAGAAAAAGGACAAAGTAAAGACATATCTCTCTGTAGATAAAGAACTTTCCGAAATGTTGGAAGGTCAAAAAGAATTTTTGAGGGAGAGAACAAACTCAACCTCCGTCGAGATAGTACCCGAAAATGTTACAACTGGCAAGGAAAGATTTAAAAACAATATAGACTTTAAAATCAAAGATAAAAGAGGAAAGATTGGGATAGTAATGAGATAATATTTGAGGGTATTTCCCAATATTCACTCTTGAATCATAACAATATTTAAAAGGGGTAAGAGGTTATAAAAATAAACACAATGATAGTAAAGGATGAATTTTTAGGAAGGCTAAGGAAGATATTTGATTTAAATTTATACGAAGTAAAGGTTTGGACTGCGTTACTTTCGCGTGGAACTTCTACCGCCGGAGAGCTAAGTAACATTTCTGATGTTCCTCGTTCAAGAACTTATGACATTTTAGAGAGTCTTGAAAAGAAGGGATTTATTATTATGAAGTTGGGTAAGCCAATAAAGTTCATTGCACTTAAACCAGAAGAAGTTGTTGAGAGGGTTAAAAAAAATCTTGTTGTTAACGTTAAACTTAAAACAAAAAGACTTGAGACTTTGAAGGGAGATGAAGTTTTAGAAGAATTAGATAGTCTATTTACCCAAGGAATTAAGTTTGTTGAACCAACAGATTTATCTGGAAGTATGAGAGGAAGACAGAATTTGTATAATCATTTGGATATGATTGTTAGGGATGCAGAAAAGACAATAACAATCGTAACAACACATGAAGGACTTAACAGAAAGCTCGAAGCTCTTATTATCAGTCTGGAAAAAGCCAAGAAGAGAGGGGTTAAGATTAGAATTGCTGCACCAATTGATAAGAATAATATTAAGGTAGCAAAAGAACTGGCAAGGGTTGCAGATGTAAGGAATATTGAGGGCATGAATGCGAGATTTGTTATAATCGATTCCAACCAGGTTATGTTTATGCTTCTTGATGATGAGAAGTTTCACCCTAATTATGATATTGGGGTTTGGGTTAATACAGAATTCTTCGCAAAAGCTTTAGAGCAATTATTTGAATTGGCTTGGAAAGATATGAAGTCGGTTAGATAATCATATTCAAAGGAGGTGAAAAACACCTCCGTGGTCCTCGCGCTGTTGCGGTTCCAAATTCAAAGAATTTGAAAAAGGAGGTAAAATATGGTAAAAAGAAAAAAGAGTGTGAGTTTGCATAAGCAGTTACATCAGGAGTTTGATCCAAAAGTTAAAAGAATGGATGTACATGATGTCCAACTGACAAAGCTTTCGGTTGCTGCATTTGTACTGTTTCTAATAACGGTATGGCCAGCATTACTGGTTCAAATATTGAGAGTTCATTGGGGATGGTATTTAGCTATTGGAATAGTCTTAGCAATACGTCCGATGACAAAAGTCTTTGGGTGTAAAAATTGTAGATAAAGTTATATCTTTATTTTTTTAATTTCTTCAATTTTTCTAGTTTCGAATATTTTAAGGCGTAGTTCTTTCGCTTTTTCTTTTCCTTTTGTAAAGTTCATTGCTTGTGTTTTTATCTGTCGGAAAGGTAATTTGTATTTTTCTGCTAGTTTAAGATAATCTGAGAAATTTATTTTGGGTTTTTTATTTTGTAGTGTTGAAAAGAGATTAGGATTTCCGATTGCGCTTCTTCCAATCATAACCGCATCAAATTTTTTGAGAAGCTCTTTTATATTTGTTTCTTTAACATCTCCCGAATAAATTACTGGAAGTTTTGTCTTTCTTTTTATTTCTTCTGCAAATGCAATATCCGGAATACCAGAATATCCTTGCTTCTGCGTTCTTGGATGGATACATATTGCATCGCAATATTTTTCTGCTATCTTGATTATTTTTAAAGCGTCTGGAGATTTTCTTAATTTTATTGTTAGGGGTTTCTTTGTTGATTTTCTCATAACCTTTAGAATGTTTTCTATGGATTTCAAATCCTCTTGAAGAAAGCTCCCAAAGCCGTGCCTTCTTGCTGTTTTAGCAGGGCATCCTAAATTAAAATCCCATAGAGAAACTTTTTTATCATATTTTTGCATAAACTCTTTTATCCCTTTCGCTTTTGTACAAAATAATTGAAGAGCGGGTTTGTCATCCAGAATAATTTTTTGTTTGGTGAGGGGGTTAATCATCCCTGTGTATGTCAATCCACACCCCGCCTTTTTGCAGAGAAGCCTAAATGCAATATCATTTATCTCTTCCATAGGGGAAAGAAAGATATTATTCTCCAAATCAGGGAATATGATTGCCATTGATATAAAAAAAAGAATTAGTTTAAAAATATAAGTAAAAAAAATAAATTAAAAAAGCGTTTTTATGCTTTAACTATTGCTAGTATAATGCTTAATAGTGTTGTAACAACTACAATCCATCCAGCTATAAGATTAACAATTCCAATGTATGGAACTGCAATTGTTTCACCGATAAGAGCGAAACCTACAGCTAGAGAAACAATTATACCTGTCAACCAGGCAACAACGTGCAACACCGCTCCTCCTTGCTTAGCCATCGTAAAAACCTCCTTTTTATATAGAAGTATTAGATAAAAGTCATTTAAATAAGTTTTGTTTTTACATCTTTTCCAAAACTTCGATTCCAAGCAAGTTCAAAGCATTTTTCAAAGTTTGTTTTGTTGCTTCAACTAAAGAAAGTCTAAAGCCTTCGTTCTTAGAACCCACGACAGGACATGTGTGATAAAATTCATTAAAAATTTGTGCAAGTTGATAAGAATAGTTTGCAATCAGGGACGGGTTTAAATTTTTGTAGGAATTTTTAACAACTTCTTCAAAAGAAGAAATCTTTTTTATTAAATTTATTTCTTTTTCATGCAACTCCTTAACATTAAAAGATTTTTTCTTATTTTTTGCTTTCTTTAAAATACTTGAAGCTCTCGCATAAGTGTATTGTAAATAGGGCCCAGTATCTCCTTCAAAACTTATTGCCTCCTTGGGATTAAAAATCATATTCTTTTTTGCATCAACCTTCAAAAGCATATATTTAATTGCTCCAAGAGAAATTTTTAAACTTCTTTCTTCCAATTCTTTCTTTGAAAGTTTATACCTAGACTTTAATTCTTTCTTAACAAGCTCCTGAACTTTATCTATTATTTCGTCTGCAGAAACTCCTTTTGTTGATTCTCGAGATTTTATCTTTCCGCTTGGAAGAAAAACCATCCCATAGGAAAGATGCTTCAATCCCTCGTTTTTGAAACCAAGTTTTTCTAAAATATTAAACAAGACTTTAAAGTGGTAGTCTTGTTCATTTCCGACTACATAAATAGATTTGTTTAGCTTAAACTCATCAAACTTTAATTTTGCTAAATAAATATCCTGTGTAATATAAACGGATGTTCCGTCGCTTCTCAAGAGAACTTTTTCATCAAGTCCCTCTGTGGACAAGTCAATAATTATATTTCCCTCTTTGTCTTTCTTAAATAAACCTTTTTCCAATCCCTCAAAGATAATCTTTTTACCTTTTTCATAAATCTGACTTTCATAATATTCCTTATCTAAAGAAATTCCAAATCTCTTGTAAGTTTCCTGCAGACCCGCAAGAGCCCAGTTATTCATTTTTTTCCAGAGCTCGATAGTTTCCTTATCCCCCTCTTCCCATTTCTGAAGGAGATGGTGAGACTCTAATTCAAGCTTCTGGTTTTTCTTTTCTCGTTGGGAGAACATGGCATAAAACTGCCCGACAAAATGATCCGACTTTATTTTCTTGGGGGGATTTTTATTTTTCCCGTAAAACTTGTAAGCCGCCATTGACTTGCAAATATGAATTCCTTTATCATTGTTTAAATTTGCACGTATTACTTTTTCTCCATTAAATTGTGAAATACGGGAAACACTTTCTCCAAGCGACATATTTCTTAGATGGCCTATATGAAGGGGTTTATTTGTATTTGGACCGGGAAACTCTACCATGGTATTTATTTTTTCTTTCTGAGGTATCTTTCCGTAATTATCTCCTAAAAGAAGGACTCTTTTTATTACATTTTTAGTCATCTCTTTTCTATCCAAAAAGAAGTTAATATAGGGACCAGCGGTCTGAACACGAGAGATTCCTTTTGGTAAATTAATAAATTTCTCTCTAATATAATTAGCTAAATCGGAGGGAGAGATTTTTATGCGTGATTCAAGAAAGAAACACGGAAATGCGTAATCTCCCATTGAAGTATTTGGTGGAAAAGTAAGATTATTCTCTATTTCTTTTTCTTCTATCTTAAAGTTGGTATCTTTTCCTACCTCTTCTATTGCTTCTTTCAGAAGTTTGGCAATTAACTCTTTCATAGGGTAATGAGATAAAATAAGTTAATAAAGATTATGCAGAACATAAATGCTTAAAAACCATATTAAAAATTATAAAGGGATGGATGAAATTAGAAAAGCGGGGGGAAGTTTATGGTTATATACAATTTTGGGAGTCCGGGACGGGAGATGGGTTTGAGGAAAAGGGGGGAATTTTTGTTCCAGAGCACGAGCTTGTCTTGGCATACGAAAGGGCAAAACCAGAAATGGTTTTCTTAAAGAGTCAAACACCCTTTGGACTTGATGGTTTCGGTCCACTTTATGAGTTGCAACAGGGTTTGTTTAACGAATCCGTTCTTACTTTTGGTGAATTAAAACCCAAATATAAAGGGAGGGGAACCCCCTCCAAGATATTAACCATACTAAGCTCGGGTTTACCAAGCAGAGCACAGGAAAGGACAAATAGGGTTGCGGCCTGTCTTGGACTGCCCCTTAAATAATCGTTACAAAGACTTATAAATTCTGTAAAATTAATCTTCTTATGGCTAAAAAAGAGTTCCATATTTTTGAAAAGCACCATAAAGATGAAGAAATAGAACATTACGATGTTTGTATTCTTGGGGGCGGACCTTCCGGACTAACTGCTGCTATTTACTCTTCAAGGTATGGATTACACACCGCACTAATAAGCAAGGATATCGGAGGGATGGCAAACCTCGCCCATAAGATTGAAAACTACCCCGGATTTATAGGAAGTGGCTTTGAACTAATGCAAAAATTCTACAAACAAGCAGAGGATTTCGGAACAGAGTTTCTAAGTTCTGAAGTTGCGGACATCCATAAAGACAAAACAGGGTTTATTATTGAATTGAGGAATGAGAAGGTTGTTCATTCTAAAACTGTTATTGTTGCTCTTGGAACAGAAAAAAGACAACTTGCTATTCCGGGAGAAAAAGAGTTTATTGGAAAGGGAGTGAGTTATTGTGCGACTTGCGATGCAAATTTCTTCAAGAAGAAAATCGTTGCTGTAATTGGTGGAAGTAATTCTGCTACAAGGGCGGCAAAAGTTTTATCAGCAATTGCTAAAAAAGTTTATATTATATATCGGAAGGAAGAGTTAAGAGCGGATAAAATAGAAATTAATTCTATAAAAAAGGATTCGAAGATTGAAATTATGTATAATTCCATTCCAACAGAGATAGAAGGGAGTTCTAAAGTTGAGGAAATGGAGATTGAAACAAAAGGTAAAAAGAAAAAAATTAAGGTTGATGGAGTTTTTGTTGAAATCGGAGCAATTCCTGTAACCGCAATAACAAAGAGGCTCAATATCAAAACAGATGGAGAAGGTTATATTGACGTTAATCCGGATATGGAGACAAATGTTCCCGGCATCTTCGCTGCGGGCGATGCAATAAAATCAAAACTTAAACAGGTTGTTGTTGCTTCTGCTCATGGAGCGATTGCTGCAAAGTCGGCTTGTGACTTCTTGAAAAAGAAATAAAAAGGGTAGTTCTCGTTAATATTTAGATGCCTCGGTAGCTCAGTCAGTCAGAGCGATTGATTCGTAATCAATAGGTCGTGGGTGCAATTCCCTCCCGAGGCTTTTTCATAACTTTTATAAGTCAGCATATTTTACAATCCAATATGCGGGTGTGCCAGAGTGGTCAAATGGGCAGCCCTTAAGAGGCTGTGGCTTAGTGCCTTCGCAGGTCCGAATCCTGTCACCCGCATAAATATTACCCGTTTTGTTTAAATCCGCGAGTAGTCGCTTAAACTTATAAACCCAAAAAACATCGTTTTTTTGCAGGGGAATCAACTTCGGTTGGTTTGGATCTTCGGATTTTACCCTGCACTTTTTTTATAAAAATACTTTTAATGATTGATTTCTTCGGACCAATTAAATTAATGTAAACTTGAGAGTTTGGTGCGGGGGGAGAAATAATCTTATGGGTATCCTTGGGGTTAAGTCCTGCTGTTACCAACATAATATTTTACAACAATATTTTTAATCGCATCTTACTGCATTAATTAAATGGACAAAAAAAAGCAAGGAATTATTTTATTGATTATTTTAATAATTGTTCTTATCATAATTAATTACTCCTTCCTTGATAAACTATTAATCAATTTTCTTGATGACTCTCAAACCGGTGTTGTTGAAAGGGTTATTGATGGGGATACTATTGTAATTAATGGGACTTCTGTAAGAATGCTTGGAATAAACACCCCTGAAAGGGGAGAAAGGTATTATTCAGAGGCAAAAGATTTTCTTAATACGCTCGTTCTAAACAAAACGGTTAGTTTAAAATTTGGAAAAGATAAGCTAGATAAATATGGAAGAACGCTCGCTTATGTGTTTCTTGGAAACGCTCCTATTAATAGGAGAATGATTGAAGAAGGCTTTGCAAATTATTATTTTCCTTCCGGAAAGGATGGTTACTATGAAGAATTTGTTGAAGCATGGGAGAGGTGCCTTGATGGGGGGAAAAATTTATGCAAAAAATCAGATGATGTTTGCAGGGATTGCTTTACAATTGAGGTGGAAAAGGAGTGGGTCATAATAAAAAATGGCTGTATCTATCCGTGTGACATGACTGATTGGATTGTAAGAAATGAGGGAAGGAAGAAAGTGGTTTTTAATGCTACAATTTTATACTCTGGTAGAGAGATTGTCCTCGAAATCCCGCTCACCGCGATTGGCGATACTGTTTTTCTAAGAGATAAAAAGAATGATTTTGTAATCTCTAAGACTTATAACAAGTAGTATACTTTATAACAATAAACCTTTTAAAGCGTTGTCACTGCAGAATTACTATGGGATTAAGGAAAACTTCGGTTTGTTTACTACTTTTATTTACGATGATCACTTTGGTTGGTTTTGTTTCGGCATGGCCAACTGTTGTAGAGAACAGTAAGGTTATTCACACTTTCGGTTCTCCAAATGGCTTAACAAACGCGAGTTGGACAGTTCCTGAAAATGGAGAAATTTATGTTACAGAAATTTCAGCTGATTCTGATTCTTATGTTGTAATTGAAAAGATAGGTGGAGAAAAGAAATTTGTTGTAGTAAGAGATTTTCAAGCAGATAACTGCGACAAACGGGGGATAACTGATTTTTGCTGGCCAGCGGGTTGGATTAAAGGCGATAAAGTTTATGATTTCTCCTGCAAATGTTTGCAGAGAGATTCGACTGACTATGCCGATTGCTCAAATAAGGCTTGTTTCGAGGATGATAAATATCTTGTTAAACAGGGGGATATAATCCAGGCAGGAAAAGTTTACAACTTCAAAGAGAGCAAGATTGGCGGAGTTTCTAATCTTGTGATTTATTATAATGCTATTCCACCAACACCACAGTGTACTGTTGATTTAAATTGCGGAGAGGAAAGTTCAGAGTTGATGTGTTCTGGAAGTTGGGTAGTTAATGAAATTACAACTCCGATATGCGAGGATGAAAGCTGTTCAAGTTCAATTAGTTATGAAAATGTTAGCGAGTGTGAGTTTGGTTGTACGGATGGTGAGTGTAATAACTGCACAAATGATATAACAAATTCTAGTTTGGTTGTTGTATCGGATCTTGATTGTATAGATTTAACCCATAGAAATCAATCAATTTCATGGACGGTGTATGATGCAAATAGTTGTGGGAATTTTAGTAATGTAACTAATTATGGGTATCGGAGTGTTTTTGATTTGAGCTGTTTTGTTTGTTCAGAAGATTTACAATTTTCGGATTGGAGTTCTTGGAGTAATCTTGACTGTGTAAACCAAACTCATAGAAATCAGGAAAGATCTAGAATAGAATATGACGCTAATGATTGTGGAAGTTTTGATGATATAACTCATTATGAATATCAGA
>Ga0268276_1001727_pt1 | contig 20491 bp, 22 predicted proteins | sample saktaG_4_FD_190145 | JGI IMG/M metagenome (GOLD analysis project Ga0268276, IMG submission 190145) | Saline water microbial communities from Sakinaw Lake, British Columbia, Canada - sak_2010_1_5_45m | ecosystem: Environmental > Aquatic > Non-marine Saline and Alkaline > Saline ... | reverse complement strand
GGCATGTAGGATCTACAATATAATCAAACTCAACATTACCATTAACCTTTAAGTCAAATGTATCATAGCTGTTTGAATTTCCGCTCCAGACAGCTTTGCCATCATTTCTTTTCACTAATACAATATCATTTGAAACGTCAACATCATAGATTTTGCCGTTATACTCTTCTTTTTCAATCGAAATAACATTTACAGGATTATTATCAGAATCTAAGAAATAAAGCTCCTCTCCACCTAAATAGCTTGAATAAACATCTGTAATTAATTGCAATTCAAACTCATTTTCGAAAGATTTATATATATCCACACATTTGTGTTTATTACTACAATTGTGAGGTGTATTAACTATGAAACGATTTACAGTTTCAGTATCCAGGGAATTTAAGGAAAAATTAGATATGCATCCTGACATTAACTGGCCAGAGGTTATGAAAGAAGGCATGAGGAAAAGGCTTGAAGTATTGGAAAAACTGCATTCAAAGGGGGTGTTATAGATGCCAAGCTTAATAACTGCAATGGATGATAAGTTTAAAGAAAGGCTGGATTTGTTTCCTTGGGTAAACTGGTCTGAAGTGGCAAGAGAAGAATCTCTTAAAAGGGTTCTATTTGAGAAGTATGTTAGAACTGGCATGCTATCTGATGAAGAATGGGCAGTTTGTGAAAAGATGGATTGGATACCTGGAGATTGGCTTCCATTAAAAGAAGAGTTTATTGAAAAATTAAAAAAGGCTAAAAATAAACCTTCTGGTAAATCCATGACTGTAGATGAGTTTAACAAGTGGTGCGAATCATTATGAAGGTTGACACCGCAAACATCGCTAAAATTATGCAAAAGCTCAAAGCCAAAGATTATTCCCTCTTCATCGCTCTCCAAAAGAAGATTGCACAAATTGGCGCTCTGGATATGATTGCTGTTGAGCATCTCAAGAACCTCAGGCATGATTCCAGCTACCTTAAAAGAGTTCAGATTGGATGTTTTGTCCTTGTTTTCAGAGTCAAAGAAGATACTATTGTTTTCGAGGACTTCGACCATCATGATAGAATCTATAAAAAGCTGATTAGACGTTAATCTGTTTTTTTCAACACCAGCATAAACCTTATGCTCAGGGCTTACCAATAAGATTCCTTCTTCAGTCTCTATCCTGTACATCTCTCCTTCATGCTCAAATACCTGTTTAGCTGCTGGCTTCTGCCATTCTTTTTCCTTAGTTTCAGGATTTAAAGTCATTATTTTCTCATCTTCCAAATCCCTAAACAGCTTCCAGCCATTTTCTGTAAGGATTTCGGTTTTATTGTCATAGCATCCTGTTAAATTAGTTAAATAAACTTTATAATAGCCTTCATTAGAAATATTGTCAAATGTTGTGATTAAAGTATCATTATTTTCAGTATAAACTTCAATCTGAGCAGATTCGTTGCTTCTGGCATAAATTGTTATGTCTCGAGTATTATCTAATGGAACTTCAAATGTAACCCTAACATATTCTCCATCACTAACCAAAGTCCAATTATCATCCAAGGCATAAACATAACTGTAAATATCAGAAATGAAAGTCCTGTTGGCATCTAAATGCTCTGCTTTTGAAATCTCAATAATCAGCTCATAGGTCTGATTAGAAAGTGAAGGAACAATCCATTCGATTTTATCAATCAAGCTATTGCTGTTATTATCCTTGTATACAATATTTTGTACTAACTCCCTGCTGCCATTTACCAGCCTGTAAAGCTTTATTGCGCCTTTTGGCGCTTCTGGGCTTATGTTTGTGTAAGCTGTTATATTTTCATAATGCACGTCAGAAGAAACTGTTATCTGCCTGGTATAAGAGCCAGTATTTGTCTCTTCTGAAACAGGAGCTTCTGTGTAATAAACTATTTCTATTTCCTGGACAGGCTCTTCTATTATCACTTCTATATCCTTTGTTTTGTTCTTTTCCTTTTTCTCTTTGTCTTTTACAGCATAGCTTGTAATATCAACATTAAACAGCCATTCGAAGAAATTAGTCAGTAAGCCTTTATTTTCTTCACTAATCACAGTATATCCTGTTAACTTGTTTTTCTCATTCTGCAATTCAAGCAATTCATTGTTTATAGCGCCAATCTCCCTTATAGCTGTTGGGTCTTCACTAACTATCACTTCTTTTTTATTCTGCAGCTTTTCTTCAATCTTTTCAATCTGCTCGATTCTTTTCTCTGCACCATAAGCAGCAGCATTTTTAATAATGCCGCCATCATTAACCTTAATCCTATCAGAGCTTATTACCTTGTCTTCTTTAACATCCCTGACAGTAACATTCAAAGCGTCTGAAGAGATATTGACTGTCAAATTGATTACATTGCCAGAAGCATTAACGAGCTTAACCCATCTTACTGGCTGGTTGATAACTACAGATGGCTTAACCAACTGCTCAGAAATATTAACTTCGGAAATGCTTAAGGGCTTTCCTATAACATTGACGTAGAATAGATTGGATGTCACATTGTAATAACCATCAGAAGCTGTAAAGAATATGTATCTTTTGCCTGTGAAGTTGTATTCAGGCAAGAGTATGGCTTGGTTGTACATCAATATGGCGCTTATGTTATCTGCTTCAGAAGAAGAATAGGTTAATTTGTCGCCATCTTCATCATAGAAATACTCAGAAAGGTTTAATTTTATGAAATCATCTTTGTAGATTGTAATATTTTCAAATTCTTTAACCAGTTTAGGAGCATTTTTGCTTACATTAATCTCTTTTTCAACAGAGTATCTGATGGAATCAATGTTTAAGGTGGCGTTTTCTATCTCAAATATCAGAGTGTATTCAGAAGCATTTAAGCCAGGCAACAAGCATGTATCTATGCAAATGTCTTCAAAGCTTATTAAAGCTTCATAGAATTCGGCATTTAATTGCTCAATGTTGGAATAGGCTATGTCCAAATATGGGTTTTCTATGTTTAATGAGTAGTTGGCATATATGAGCTGTGTTTTAATTATGTTGTTTAGCCTAGAGTTATACCTTCCATAGCTTAAATAGAAGGTAGAATTCCAATCACCTGATGATTCCAGGCCAATTACGGCACAGCAATCATTATTTCCGTAGCATATGCTTATATCGTTGATATCCCACTTAGCACAGAGTTTAGCATAATCAACGTTCCAGCTAAATACAGAGCTTATATTAAATTCAAATATTTCCTTGAAGCCTTTTCTGCCGCCGCCATTGACTGTTATTGCTATTGGCCTATCTAATAAGCTTTCTTTACTTTCCGGCTCTTCACCAACAACCAATCCTGTCAGTATACTGCCTTGCTGCTGGGCTAATTTATTGCTGTCAAATATCAGGTAGGATTTATTATTGTATTCCAGATAAGCTTTTGCAGAGCCTTGCTTGCTTATGCTTCCATCAATTCTAAGCGAATTTAATGCGCCAATATTGCCCATGATCCAGACATATTCCTGATTAGTGGATATGCTCAGATTAGGGCTGTCTGAATATAAAATTTCCTGGTTTATTGTAACGAATCCTGTTGGCTTTAATGACAAGAACAGGGCAAACACAAATAACAAGATAACTAGTGCTGCTATTGGGATTATTGGCTTTACATTAATGTAAATATTTTCTATTTTTGCTTTCCTGCAGCTACCTACATATGGCTTTTTACCTTCAATATGCCTATTACAGAAATCAAGCCATTCAAGCCTTGTTCTGCCTTCAAACCTTTTGCTGAAGAATGCAGAATGTTCTTCCTTACTGATTAAATTATTATTAAATCTTTCATTAATCTCTTTTATTTCTTTGATTAATTGATTTCTAGAATCTTTGCAATACCTTATTCTCTCTTTTATTCTGATTAAGCTTTCCCTGCCCCATATTTGGTTTTTATCTTTCATTCTTTAGTTTCTTTTTTGCTTGATTGTAAGATGTCCAGATGGTTTTGTAGTTTCTTTTCAGAAGCTTGGCAATTTCATTAAAGCTCAATTTTAATTCATCTTTAAGGTATAATGAAGCTGCTTCAAGCATGCCTAGCTTTTCATTAAATATTGAGATAGGAAGCATAACCTCGCTGCGTGTTTTCTCAACCAATTCATTAATTTCGCCTTCAATAAGAGCATGCTTTTTCTTAATATCAGAGAGAATTCTACCTATATCACTACCTTGCTCCCTATTTTTACCCATTTAGTTCCTATTTAATAAGAATTATTTATAAACTTTACTATTATTTTCCTATCTAATAGGAATGGAAAGATTTTTATAATGCGCCTAAATAAACCGGTAAGCATGAAAGCAGTAATCTCTTTAGGGGGGTCTGTTATAGTCCCAGATAATGTTGATGTTAATTTTCTAAGGAAATTCAGGGATTTAATAGGGGGATATTCCAAAAATAATAAGGTTATAGTGATATGCGGCGGAGGAAAGCTGGCAAGGGCTTTGCAGGAAAAAGCAAAGAAGATGAATGGGGTGACGGACAGGGATTTAGATTGGCTAGGCATATATGCTACTAGGATAAATGCTTTGACTCTTAAGAAAATGCTGGGCGTTAAGGGAAATATAATAATGAATCCGAATGAAAAGCTGGAGTTTAAGGAGAATATTATAATCGCTGCTGGTTGGAAACCTGGTTTTAGCACTGATTATGATGCTGTTTTGCTGGCAGAGAATATCAAGGCTGATATCCTGATTAATGTTACTAATGTAGACTATGTTTATGACAAGGATCCCAGGCTAAAAGGAGCTAAACCTATTAAAGAGGTTACATGGAGCAATTTAAAGAAGATTGTAGGCAATAAATGGAAGCCAGGGCTGAATATGCCTTTTGATCCTATTGCTGCTAAAGAAGCTGAGAAGCTAAGGTTAAAGGTTGTTGTGATTGGCAAAAGTTTAGATAATTTGAAGAATGTTCTTGATGGGAAGAAGTTTAAAGGCACTTTGATTAAATGAACGAGTTAGATTCATTTCCTATCTTTCAGCTTCTCCTTTTCTTCCTTAAGCTTGAAATGCTTTGAGAGGGTTGTCATTACTTCCTGAAAAGAAACATCTTCGGCTAAGAGGGATGCCATATCCTCATGCCATCGCCTATGCAGCTTTTGCGCTTGATTAAACATCTTTATGATGCTGAATTCATCTCCAGAAGATTTGCATTTTTTTCTTGCAAGCACAAGATTGATAGGGATATTTCTCTTTAGTATTTGGTAAACATCGTAATGATCTCTTGGCTTGTTTCTGCCAATAGTAGCTGCAATCTTTTCTGAAATCATCTCTTCCCTTGATAATGTATTGATGGAGAATTTTGGTATGATCTCATGGTATAGATGGCTTATTTCATTCTTTTCTGGCTTTGTGAGCAGTTTGCCTCTTTGGTTTAAATCGATAAAAATAGTTCCCTCAGCACCTAAAAAATCTTTGTAATGAACTACCATCCTGGTAAATCCATCTACGTTTTTGTCTTCACTGATTTCGTCAAAAAGTTTGCTTTTAACCAGAATATCTTCAATCTCTTTCTTTACCAAAGATAGTTGCCTGGTTAATGTAAAATCAATATCTTCGCTTATCCTTGAATAGTTGAGTATTATTTTTTGTAAAGCTGTGCCTCCCTTGAAATATATTCCCCCGACATCCTTGATTAGGTAAAGGATTACTGTAATGTAATAATCTTTTAAGATTAAACTTGAGTTAAATCTAGTTCTTGATGAAATATCATTTATTGCCTTCTCGCTTATTCTCGTAACTTCATCCATTCTTTTGAATCCTCCTTTGACAGTATTCTAAATGTTCTGTCCCCTATCTTCTCTACTACTGATTTATTTATCCTTTTTTTTGTCGTTCTATGGAAGGAAAACCTTGTATTCAGCAGGGTAAGCGTGCCTTGCCTCCTGGTTGTATACACGTCATATACCATAGGCACCTGATCTGTAAGGCGCCAATAATTTGCAGCTGCCCACCCGCCAATGAAGTAATCCTTACTATCGAATAGCTGGTCAACTACAATAAGGGGGTAGTCAACCCATTTGCCGCTCTTTGCTTTTATCGGAACAAGAAAATATTTTTTCCTGTTTACCTTTATTATCCTCCCTTTCTTCCTTAGATGAAAGATAAAATCCTTTATCTTCCTTAGATTATCAAAATGGTGCTTTATGTCATCCTTGGTAAAGTAATACCTCTCATAAAATTCAAGTTCAGATATTACCTTTATTTCTTGGTTTGATAGGCCTTTCATTATTAACACCAATATCGCAATATTAGCGATATTAATGTTACAAGTATATAAACCTTCCCTTTTTTTGAGGGTTTATTGAAACCATAGTTTTCATTGTATAAATGTTTTTTGGCCTTCTACATCTTACCATCTACAATTGATTTTTTAGATTTAGAGGGTAAAAACAAAAAGACCATAAGCCAATCTTTTCCAAATTGAAATAAGAGAAATAATAATGGCTAATTCGTATTTAATGATTGCCTGAAACAACAATATTCCACCAATCTAGTTCATTATTGTTCAAGGTGGAATTTGTTGTGCTCAAGAACCGAATTGGTGGAATCTTGAGTATCAAGAACCACCTAATACTGATTACCGTCGGATTTGACGGGCGGTTCTTGACATTTAGGTATCTTTATACCTGCGTGGGTAGAAGATTACCTGAAAGTTAGAAGAAAGAAAGGGTAAAAGGTTAATTAAACTTCCCTCGGTTTTAATATATCTACTCCAACATATCCTAAGATTCTATCTCTAGCATCATCGAATGAGAGTGGAGCAAGTTCTGTTATGACAGCATGTCCTTTCTTCTTGTAAAGAGCTTGTGCGATTTGCAAAGAATAAGCGACTTCACCATGCAGATTTAGAAGAAGGTCTGTTGCTGGGTCATCTTGTTGAGTTGCTATCTTCTCCCACATTTTCCGAACTAAATCTTTCCTCATATCCACTGCCGATTCCCCTATATATTCCTTCCAAAGAGAATAAGCAAATCCACAACAACCAGTAACTATCTCTCCAAGCCTGATATGTGCTTCAGCAGAATTATGCTCGGGGTCTTCTGGATGTGGGAAGAAGCATGCCGGACCGCCTCTTTTTCTAACTTGACTATGTACGAGTGCTTTTGTTTCGCTATGTATTTTTGGGTTAACTAATTGGTACATCATTTCTCCAACATGGTCTCCAATATCAAAATTGTGAACTTCTGCCGTAGCTAAAACACTATGATCAAATTTTAATCCTTGATGATATGTATCTATCTGTAACATTGGGCATTCTTGACCATCAGTAACATTGCTTACATCATATATTTTAAAGAATAATCTATCTTCAAGCCCAAAAAGGGGCCTAAGAATTCTTGTAGCTTCTTTTAGTTTCCCCCGAATATCGCCTAAATCGTACTTTCTCATTTTATATGTGGAGAATGATATGATATTTTAAAGCTTTTATATTCTCTAAAACAATAAACCTTTTCTTTTACCCTTTCGGAGAGCAAAACTTTTTCTGGTATTAACTCAGCTAACTGGGAATAATAATGCTGAGAGAGTAGTATTTCATCCTTTATATGAAGTCAGAAATTTTGTGCTTAATTTCTTCATGCCATAACCATAATAACAGGATTACTGCATCTATGCTTGCCGGTAGGTTGGTTATAGCTAAATTTCTCAATAAATGGAGCTTGAATGCCTGTGTTGACAATGGCAATAACCACATTATTCCTTCGTAAGCGCCCCCACCAAATAGGTAGTCTAAAAGGATATGAAAAATTATTCCAAAGGTTATCACAAAAAAATAGAATGATATTTTATGCTTTTTCTTTTTCCAAAGGATTATACCAGGTATAAGAAAGATTAGGGCAAAGAATGGTGTGTGGGTAAGACCGCCGTGCTGCATTATCCCAAATGATTTGCCAAAAAGGCCCAAAATCCAGTTGATTGGAATGTCTATGTCTGGCAGCAATCCTGCAATCCCCGCAATTAGTATTGTATGCAATGTGAGGTACTTCTTATGCTTCTTTATAACATAATCTCTGAATAAATCTACTAATATTATGGTTAGAAGTACGTGGGTTACTGCTAAGGGCATTCTACCTTCTTCTTGCTTGTTTTAGTATTTTTTTGCCTTTTTTTTCAGCTGTCCTTTGGGCTTTTTTTATATTTTTTGCCGCTTTGGAAACTGCTCTTTTTGCCGCTTTTGTCCCTCTTCTAACAATTGGTTTTGCTTTTCTTGCCTGTTTTCTAAGCTCAATGGCAATTATCTTTTTTACCCTTTTCTGTTCCCTATCTGCCTCTCTAACTAATTTCTTAACTAAATTTGCAGCATCTTTTGTGCTTATCAATCCTTTCTTCCTGATATCTTTTAGGATTTTATCTACCTTTTCTGCTGCTATGCTTGCTGTGCCTATTGCAGTTACTAAACCTCTTTTAATAATATCTGCCATTTATCTCACCTCATTTTCCTTCTTTTTCTATTGAAACAAAGAGTATTATTGCGAATATTATTGCTAAAGCAAAACAAAGCAGCGTAACAAGGGGGAATCCGTTCAATACGGGTTTTCCAATATTTACTAACAAGGCACCGGTAATTAGGAAAGCTGCTATTAGCATCCCATATGTCATCCTGTTGCTGGACTTGTCAATGTCTGTTGCTAATTTTTTAATGTCTGTATCTTCAATATCAACTCTTACTGTACCTGTTTGTATTTTCCTCAATACAGAGTTTAATTGGTCTGGAAAATCTTTGAATAGTTTGGTGTATTTTGCCAGGTTCTTCATTAATTGTTTGGCCATATTTGATAATCTGAACTCTCTTTTTATTAAGTTTTCTAAAAATGGCCTTATATTTTCAAGAATTCTGAAGTTTGGTGAGTACTCAAGGCCAATGCCTTCCAGCTCTATTACTGTCTTTCCGAAAAGAACAAAATCAACAGGAAGTTTAACATGATGCTCCAAAGCAATATCCAAAACTTCATCCATCATATAGCCTAGTTTTGCATCTTTTAATCCAGAATTGTGTAACGGCTCTATAACATTCCTTACATCTTCTTTAAATTTGGCTATATCTGTTTGGTTTTCATTCATTAAGCCCATTGTCAAAAAAGTGTCAACAATAGAATCCATGTCTTTTTCAACAATGCCGTATAAGAGCTCTATAGACTTCTGCTTTAAGTAATTATTAAAGCGACCTACAATACCAAAATCTACCCATGCTATCTTATTATCTTTTAATACTATAATATTTCCCGGGTGGGGGTCTGCATGAAAAAAACCATGCACAAAAACCTGAGTCAATATAGATTCAAAACCATTTTTTATTATTTCTTTTATTTTGAATCCTTTGGTCTTCTTTAACTTTGCTATGTTGTGTAATTCGATGCCATCAATAAATTCTATAGTAAGCACTCTCTTACTAGAGTAATCATCGAATACCTTAGGTATTTTTACAGTATCTGAGTTTTTGAAATTTCTATAAAATCTTTTTGCATTTTTTGCCTCTCTATTAAAATTAAGCTCGTTGTCTGTCCATTGCTTGAATTCTTTTACAATTCTTACCGGGCTGTATTTTCTTATCTTTTTTGAATGTTTTTCCAGTTTTTTAGCTACGAATGTCATTATTTCTATGTCTGTGTCCATAATCTGCCTTACATTTGGCCTTTGGACTTTTACTGCTACCACTTTACCGTTTTTTAATGTGGCTTTGTGCACTTGAGCTATAGAAGCAGAGGCTATTGGCTTTTCACTGAATGAAGCGAATAATTCTTTTATTGGCTTTTTGAGCTCTTTTTCTATTGTTTTTTCAACTTTCTTGTAGGGGAAAGGAGGAACCCTGTCCTGCAGTTTACCTAGTTCCTTAACATATTCTTTGGGGAGCAGATCTGGCCTTAAGCTTAATATTTGGCCTAGTTTGATAAATGTTGGGCCTAGTTTTTCAAAGGCTTTTCTTAGCCTTATTGGGGGGTCTTTTAGCCTTTTTCTTTTTGATTTAAACTTAACTTTATCAAACAGGTAACCAAAGCCCTGCTGGGTGAGAATCAGCATTATGCGGTTAAATCTTGCAAGATCCCTTATGTCCTTTCTGGGATTAACCTTAAAGATTTTTTTCATAATCTGGTCTTGTTTGTCATGATATATAAACGTTTTGAAATTATTGGTTCTTAAACCAAAGATTTTAGAAAACAAGTTTCGCTTCAAAAAGAATTTTTGAACCCCTCAAGCATAGCTTGAGATAATCCCTTATGCTTCTCGCTTTTAAAAATCAAAAGGGATTTTTAAACTTTCAAACAGAGCTTGAAATTTGCTCGAATCATAAGGTTTTTATATGAGTGTTTTTTTCTTAGTTTATGATGAAATATATCTACGAAGTAAGGATACATGGAAGGGGGGGCCAAGGCGCTAAGACAGCTTCTCAGTTCATAGCAGAAGCTGCTATGGGAGAAGGAAAACATATACAATCTTTTCCTGAATACGGGCCTGAAAGAGCTGGAGCTCCAATGAAGGCGTATACAAGGATCTCTGACAAGCCTATAACAGTATATGCTCCTGTTGTCAATCCTGACCTTGTGATGGTTATTGATCCAACTCTGTTAAAGAGCGCTAATGTTACAGAAGGCCTTACATCTGATGGTGTATTGTTAGTTAACACCCCTAAAAGTTCTGACGAGATTAAAAAAGAATTAAAGTTCGATGGTAAGGTTTATACTGTTGATGCTACTAAGATTTCTATTGATACTGTTGGTAAGAATCTACCAAATACCCCTATGTTAGGGGCTTTTGTAAAGATATCAGGAAAGATACCTATTGATGCTGTAAGAGACTCTATTAATCATAAATTTTTAAAGAAATTAGGAGAAGAGAAGACTAATGCAACTATCAAAGGGGTTGAGTTGGCTTATGAGGGTGTGAAATGAGCAAGCTAAAATCAGCTAAGGAAATACCAATTGGCGGATTAATAGATGAAGCTGGTTCATCTAGGAAGTTTAAGACAGGAGATTGGCGCAGTTTTAGGCCTATAATTGATGAGGAGAAGTGCATTAATTGCCTTCAGTGTGTTGTTTATTGCCCTGAGGATTGTATTGATTCTTCCAAGGAAGGAAGAGGGAAGATAAATCTAGATTATTGCAAAGGATGTGGGATTTGCGCTAATATTTGTCCTGTGAAATGTATTAAGATGGAGGAGGAAGCAAAATTCCAAAAATAAAGGCTATAACAGGAACAGGAGCTGCTGCAGAAGCAATGAGACAGATTAATCCAGATGTAGTTCCAGCTTTTCCAATTACTCCTCAAACAGCAATAATGCAGGATTTTGCCACTTATGTTTCTAATGGTGTAGTTGATAGCGAGATGATTAGGGTAGAGAGCGAACATTCAGCAATGAGCTGTGCTGTTGGAGCTTCAGCTGCTGGCGCAAGGGTGATAACTGCTACTTCATCTGCTGGTTTAGCTTTAATGTGGGAGATTGTAGGTGTTGCTTCAGGATTAAGATTACCAATTGTTATGGAAATTGTGAATAGGGCTTTATCTGCGCCAATCAACATTCACTGTGACCATAGTGATTCAATGGGGGCAAGAGATCTAGGATGGATACAGATATATTCTGAGAATGCCCAAGAGGTTTATGAGAATACATTGATTGCGATAAGGCTAGCGGAGAAAGCATTATTACCTGTAATGGTCTGCCAGGATGGTTTCATTACTTCACATGGTGTGGAGAATGTTGAGATTTTTGATGATACTGATGTAAAGAAATTCGTTGGGGAGCATAGTTATCCTTATTCATTGTTGAATTTGAAGAAGCCAGTCACACATGGTCCACTTGAACTGCAAGATTATTATTTTGAGACAAGATATCAGCAAGTGCCAGCTATGGAAGATGCTCTTAAAGAATATCTGAAGATTGGCAAGGAGTTGGGGAAGATAACTGGAAGAAAATATGGCCTTTTTGATGAATTTAATATTAAAGATGCTGAGGCAGTTATTGTCTGCCTGAATTCAACTGCAGGGACAACAAAGGCAGCTATTGAAAGATTAAAGGGCAAGAAAGCCGGATTATTAAAGTTAAGATTGTTCAGGCCATTCCCTTACAAGGAGGTTGGTGAGGCTCTTAAGAAGGTTAAGAAAGTAATTGTACTTGATAGGGCATTGAGCTTTGGCGCAAACCCCCCCCTTTATGGAGAGGTAAAGAATGCACTTTTTGATATGGGATATAATGGTAAGATCTATTCTGGGGTTTATGGCCTAGGAGGAAGAAACATATTTATTGAAGAGATTGAGAAGGTCTATAATGATGCTTTAAATGATGAATTAAAAGAGCATTTTTATGTAGGTTTGAGAGAATGTCCTTAAAAATTGTGAAACAATTTTTGGGACATTGAAAACGGTATTTTCAATGAATTACAAAGAATTAGCTGAGAAGTTGAAAGAGAAGAAATTAGCATCAGGGCATAGGAGCTGCGCTGGCTGCGGTTTTCCTGCTATAGTCAGGGCTATTTTAGCTTCTACTGATAAGCCACTTGTTGCTAGCTGTGCTACTGGCTGTTTAGAGGTTACAACTACAATATATCCATTTACTTCGTGGAATATTCCATTCATCCATTCAGCTTTTGAGAATTCTGCTGCTACAATTGCTGGAGTTGAGACTGCTTTTAGAGCTTTAAAGAAAAAAGGGAAGATAACTGAAGATGTCCAGTTTGTTGCTTTTGGCGGAGATGGAGGAACTTATGATATTGGGTTTCAAAGTTTAAGCGGCGCTTTGGAAAGGGGCCATGATATGCTTTATGTTTGTTATGATAATAATGCCTATATGAACACCGGAATTCAAAGGAGTTCTGCTACACCTTATGGCGCTTCAACTACAACTGCACCTGCTGGAAAGGTTCATCAGGGCAAAGAAGAATTTAGAAAGGATTTTGCAAAAGTAATGGTTGCACATAATATTCCTTATGTTGCTCAGGCTTCATTATCTAATATGATCGATCTTACAAATAAAGCACAGAAGGCTTTTTCAATAAAAGGGCCAAAGGTTTTATTGGTGTTGCAGCCATGCACTCTTGGATGGAGGTATCCACCTGACAAGACGATTGAGATTGCTAAACTAGCTGTTGAGACTAAGTTCTGGTCCCTTTATGAGGTTGAGAATGGAAAGTATAAGTTAACTTATAAGCCTAGCAAAGATGTTCCTGTTACTGAATATCTTAAGGCACAGGGAAGGTTTAAGCATTTGTTTAAGCCTGAGAATAAGGAGATAATTGAGAAGATACAGGCACATGTTAATTCTGAATGGGAAAAATTGTTGAAGTTGTGTGAGTAGTTTTTCTAAAGTTTTAAAAAGAGATTTGCATTCTCAAGAAGTATGGAACTTGATAAAGTTAGAGAAATTTATGGAGCATTACCTACAAGATCAAAGTTTGTTGAAGTTACATATTTAGATGACTATAATCAGAAAAGGATTAGGCCAGGATATTTTACTGAGATTTTTGATATGCCCCTAGGTGAAATTCCCGATGAACATAAGGGCAAATTTGGGGAAGGGAAAGAACATCCTATCCCACCATATATAGTATTACATGCGGCGTTAGATAGGAATCAAGTTCCAATAGAGCCATTGGAAATAATGGTTGAAAAACTTATTAGAATAGAGGCTGCTACCATAGTTCCTTTGAAATCAAGTTAATTCTTAATAGATTTTGTTAGTAATTTAAACACAAAATTAATAAATGCCTGTTTCTTATAGGTTTATGAGGATCTAAAATGGATTATGTAAAATTGATAGTTGCTGTTTTGATTTGTTTATTAGCTGGGGCTGTTGGTTCTATATTCACTGCTAAAAGCGTTTCAACGTGGTATGCTGGGCTTAACAAGCCAAGCTTTAATCCTCCTAGCTGGGTTTTCGGGCCTGTGTGGACTTTTCTTTATATCTTGATGGGTGTTTCTTTGTATTTAGTTTGGAGTAAAGGTCTAGGAACTGGCGGGGTGAAGGCTGCTATGGTAATATTTGGCGTTCAGTTATTGCTGAATATTTTATGGTCCTTATTGTTTTTTGGCCTGCAGAATCCATTATTAGCTTTGATAGAAATAGTATTATTATGGGTGATGATATTAGTGAATATATTGTATTTCTATAAGATATCTCCATTGAGCGCTTATCTATTAGTTCCATATATATTGTGGGTTAGTTTTGCTGCTGTGCTTAATTTCTTCCTTTTTAGGTTGAACTAAATGTTTTGGGCTATATAGAAAGCGACTAGTCCTGCAAGCACAGATAAACCAAGAATTATCATCACAATTATTATGGTTTTTCTTTCTTTTGAATCCATGTCTTTTAGGGTTCTGTGGTTTGTTTTCCATTTATCTTTGTTTGCTAGTCCGACTGCCATAAAGACTAAGCCTCCTATCCAAAAACCTGGATTTTTGAAGACTAAGCCTAATGGAATCCATGTAATTCCTATTATAAAGAAAGTGTAATAATCTGGATTATGGGGCTTTTTCTTGTATCTGATTATGAATATTGCTAAGAGAACTGTTATGATTACAAGAATTAAGATAGAGATTATGATCCATGGTGGTGCTGACATAAGAATTAAATTAGATTAATAATATATAAATTTTTGGGTTATACCAGCTCTGCGCCTTTTTGTAAGGCTTTTTTGTTGATTTCAATCAAATCTTGCTTATGTTTAGGGAATGCGCCTGGCAGGATTTCTAAGACTTTGTCTAAGGTTAGAATATTTGTTTTCTTTATGAATGCTCCTAACAAAATTAAGTTGGCGACTCTTGTGTTTCCTAATTCATTAGCTAAGTCTGTTGCTGGTATCTTTATTACTTCTACATCTTTTCTTTCTATTTCTCTTTTAACTAAAGAAGAATTTATAATCAGTAATCCGTTTTTCTCTACAAGTGGTTCGAACTTATCTAAAGATGGTTGGTTTAGGATTATAGCAGTTGTTGGATTATCTACTACAGGAGAGGCGATTTCTTCATCGGATATTACGATGGTTGTGTTTGCTGTTCCACCACGCATCTCAACGCCGTAAGAGACCATTGCTGTGATGTTTTTTCCTTCTTCAATTGCGGTTTTTGCCAATACATTTCCAGCTAATACAACTCCCTGTCCTCCGAATCCTGCTATGATTATTTTTTCAGTCATTTTTTATCTTTGAATACTCCCAATTTGAAGTATTCTTTCATCTTATTGACATATTCTATCGATTCTTTGGTTGACATCTTCCAATTAGTAGGGCACATTGCTAATACTTCAACAAATGTGAAACCCTTGCCTTCTAATTGATACTGAAATGCTTTTTTGATAGCTGCTTTTGCTTTTATAACATCTTGTGGTGTGTTTACAGCTACTCTTTCTATGTAGTATGTTCCTTCTAATTGTGAAAGTATCTCACACATCTTTAATGGAAAGCCTTCAACTTCTGATCTTCTGCCAAATGGGGAAGTTGTAGTTTTTTGTTCTAATAGGGTTGTAGGTGCCATCTGGCCGCCAGTCATTCCGTAGACAGCGTTGTTTATGAAGATTGTTGTGAACTTTTCTCCTCTGTTTGCTGCATGGATAGTTTCGTTAGTGCCGATTGCAGCTAGATCACCATCTCCTTGGTAAGTGAATATGATGTTATTTGGCATTAAACGTTTCATTGCTGTTGCTACTGCTGGTGGCCTTCCATGCGCGCATTCAACAATATCGCATTTGAAATAATTGTATAATAGAACAGCGCATCCGACTGGTGCTGTGCCTATTGTTTTTTCCCTAATATTCAGTTCGTCCATAACTTCAGCTAATAGCCTATGGGCTATGCCGTGACCACAGCCACCACAGTAGTGTGTCTTAAGATCTTCTTTTAGTGAGTTTGGTTTTGTCAGCTTCATTTCATCATTTCCTTTATCTTTTCATAAATATTATTTGGTGAGGGATACCAGCCTCCGCCATGGCCGAAATGTTGTACTTCTATGCCTGTCTTGTTGAATAATGAAAGTTTGACATCTTCTATCAATTGACCATTGGACATCTCAACTGCTAGGAATTTCTTTGCTTTTTGTTTTGCTATAGTTTCAGAAGGGAAAGGCCATACTGTGATTGGTCGGATTAGACCTACATTTAATCCTTCAGCTCTTGCTTTTTTGATAGCTGCTTTTGCTATCCTTGCTGTTATTCCGTAAGCAACTATGATTAATTCTGCATCTCCTGTTTGCAGTTCTTCTACTAATTTAAGTTCTTGTTCTATTTTCTTGTATTTGTTGTTAAGGTGGATATTATGTTTTATCAATAGATCTGGGGGGTTAAGCAGTAATGTTTTAATCTCTCTTGGCTCTCTTCCTTTGCAGCCTGTTAAAGCAAAATCTTTTTTGGGTAATTTTAGAATTGGAGAGTATTTTTTTATTTCAACTGGCTCATACATCTGGCCTAAGATTCCATCTCCTAGAATCATAACAGGGTTTCTGTAATAATCTGCATAGTCAAATGCGTTTTGTGTAAGATCATATAATTCCTGTAAAGTTGAAGGTGCTATAACAATCATATGATAATCACCATGGCCTCCTCCTTTTACTGATTGGAAGTAATCTGCCTGCGAAGCTCTGATGTTTCCTAAGCCTGGACCGCCCCTTACAATGTTGACGATTACGCAAGGCAATTCGCCAGCGCAAAGATATGAGATGCCTTCCTGCTTTAAAGAAATTCCTGGGCTGCTGGAGGATGTCATGCACCTGAAGCCAGCTGCTGATGCTCCAAAAAGCATGTTAATTGCTGAGATTTCTGCTTCTGCCTGGATAAAGATTGAATTAAAATCAGGAACTCTTTTTGACATGTATTCTGGAATTTCATTTTGAGGAGTTATAGGATAGCCTGCATAGAACTTGCAGCCTGCCTGCAAAGCTGCTTCTGCTATTACTTCGTTGCCTTTCATTAGCACTTTTTTCATTTTTCAATCTCTATACATAAATCAGGGCACATCTGAAAGCATAAGCCGCAGCCTGTGCATTTGTTTACATCGATAATCTCAGCATAATGATAGCCTTTTTTATTTAAAGAAGAGGACATCTTTATGTTCTTTATAGGGCAAGCTGTAATGCAAAAACCACATTCTTTACACTTTTCTGGATCGATTGTTATTTTTACCATAAATTTCCCTGTTCGAATGGATGTGAAATGCTAATATATTAAAAGCTTTTGCTTAAGAAGGAAAAGATTTAAAAATAGCTATGCGTTCTTGTGCTTCTGATGGTATTGAAAATGCCGGGTATAAGTGATACAGTTACGAATAATGCATTAAAGGAAGTTGTGAATAGATTATCTCAAGAAGAATTTAAATTTCATAGTTTAGAGGCTGTACTCCATGATAATAGATGGTATGTTACTGTTTCTCCATCTGGGGGAAAAGATGAAAGAGCAGCAGCTAAAAAGGATAAACCTTCTTTTCTGACTTATGATAGAGGCTTTTTTTTTCGTTACTTTTATCTAGATTCTGGTCAAGGGTATAGTATATTCTTTAGGGATTCTGGGAATGATGAGACTATGAAAAAATTGGAATTGGAAGAAAGAGTCACTGACGCAAGATTAGCTTATTTAGATTCTCAAACTGCTGAAAACCTGACATCATGTGGAGATGCTTTTCTTGAATATTGGGGTTATTTGCTTGATACAGCACTTACAGCTGCCAGGGTTGATGTTCTCTCTTTAAGTGGGGATTTTCAATCTGATTTAAGTGATATGTATCTATCACGCGACGTAAAGATGCCTGAGGAGATACGTGTTAAAGTAACAGAATTAAGAGGGAAAATGGATAAGATTAACACTAAATTTATTTCTATAATTGAAGTATACGTGTCTTTCTTACAGGAACACGGGGTAATTGAAAAGCCACAATCTTAAGATGTCTCTTTTTCTATCCACTTACCATATTCTTCATTACATCCAGCTTTTATCTTAAGAATGCAAGGAATATCATAAGAATGGAGCTTTTTTACTTCTTGTTTTATTGCTTTATAGTGCTTTTCCTGGGTTTTTGCTATTATAACTGCCTCTGATTCTTGCTTTATGCTGCCTTCCCACCTGTAGAGGCTTTCTATAGGGTGTATATTGGCGCAGGCTATCAGTCTCTTATCTAAGAGGTGTTTTGATATTGCTTTAGCTTCTTTGTTGTCTTTGCAGGTTATGTATACAATTGTCATATAAAGCTGTAATATCATTAAATTTAAATACATTACGATAATCTTTGAGTAATATGGGTAAAGGGCATGTTTTTACAAGTATAATTGGAACGTTTAGATTTAATGAACACTTTAGATTAATAGATAGTAAAATGTTCATTAATATTGAACAATATAAATGTCCTGAGGTTGATTTGGAGGAGAAAGCATTGGAAAAGGTATTAGGGCATTTGAAGGATAAGAGGTATTTTGAGGCTTTCTATAAGCAGAATATGGCTTTAACAAAGAAGGATATTAAAGAAGCTGTTAAGGATGATTTACTAATAATTCAAATAGTGAGTAATGTTGTTGAGATTGAAAGAGCAGTTAATACGTTAATTAAGAGATTAAGGGAATGGTATGGGTTGTATAATCCTGAATTTGAGAATTCTATTACAGATCAAGAGAAGTTTATTGAATTGGTATTGAAAAATAGTGAGAAGAAAGCTAAGGATTCTATGGGTGCTGATTTTAGTAAGGAAAATCTAGAGCCAATGCTGGATTTGGCTAAGAATGTTGAGGAATTATTTGGGCTAAAGAAAAGACAAGAAACCTATCTAGAAAAAATGATGAAAAAAGTATGTCCCAATGTGTTAGCTATAACAGGAGCTACGATTGGAGCTAAATTACTAAGTCAAGCAGGCGGCTTAAAACAATTAATGCTGTTTCCAGCTTCTACAATTCAGTTATTGGGGGCAGAGAAGGCTTTGTTTAGGCATATGAAGACTGGGGCAAGAAGCCCAAAGTATGGATTTATACATGAGCATCCTTTAATTTCTAAGAATCCTAGAAAGATCCATGGTAAGATTGCAAGAGCATTAGCTGATAAAATAAGTTTGGCAGTTAAAATTGATTATTTTAAAGGTAAGTTTATTGGTGATAAATTATTGAAACTGGTTGAGGATAAGTTTAAATGAAGCCATCAAAGATATTTGAGGTTTATAGGGATAGTAAAGACAGGTTGTATACAATAAATTTGGTTCCTGGAAAAAAGGTTTATGATGAAAGGTTGGTTAAAGATGGAGTAGAGTATAGAGAATGGAATCCTAGGAAAAGCAAGTTAGCAGCAACGATATTAAAAGGCAGCACTAATATATTTATCCGAAAAGGAGATGTTGTGCTTTACTTAGGATGTTCAACTGGTACAACTGTTTCGCATGTTTCTGATATTGTCGGCAAAGAAGGATTTGTTTTTGCACTTGATTTTGCCCCTAGAGTAATGAGAGAGATGGTTTTTGTTGCTGAGGATAGGAAGAATATTGCGCCCATATTAGGGGATGCTAACAAGCCCGAAAGCTATATTGGGCGGGTTTCAGAGGTTGATGTTGTCTATCAGGATATTGCGCAGAGAAATCAAGTTGATATTTTTCTGAAAAATGTTAATATGTTTTTGAAGAAAGAAGGGTATGCTTTATTAGCAATTAAGGCAAGATCAATAGATGTTACCAAAAAACCAAGAGCACTATTTGCTGAGGTAAGGCAAAGGTTAGACAAAGAGATGACAATTATTGACTCAAGAATACTGGAGCCTTATGAGATGGACCATATGATGTTCATACTCAAACACAAAAATTCTTAAGTGAATTTTGCGTTTTCGTAGCATCAAACCAACTGGATTATACCTTTGGTTGGTTAGATACATCTGCAAAAAGAAGTAAAGTTTATAAATCGTGAGAGGATTCTAACGAGAGCGGGGTTTTAAGATGAGTGATAAATTAGAGAAAGGGACATATGCATTGAAGAAAGGCCTAGCTGAGATGCTAAAAGGCGGCGTTATAATGGATGTTGTCAATGTAGAGCATGCTAAAATAGCTGAAAAGGCCGGAGCTGTTGCAGTAATGGCCTTAGAAAGGGTTCCTGCTGATATTAGGGCACAAGGCGGAGTAGCAAGGATGAGCGACCCTAAGATGATCAAGGATATAATGAGCGCTGTTACAATTCCTGTCATGGCAAAATGCAGGATAGGGCATTTTGCAGAAGCTCAGATTCTAGAAGCGTTAGGTGTTGATTATATTGATGAATCAGAGGTGTTAACTCCAGCTGATGATAAGTTTCATGTTGATAAAAATAAGTTTAAGGTTCCTTTTGTATGCGGGGCTACTAATTTAGGTGAGGCTTTGAGAAGGATAAATGAGGGAGCAGCTATGATAAGAACCAAAGGGGAAGCTGGCACGGGAAATATAGTTGAAGCTGTTAAGCATATTAGGACTATTAATAGCGAGATAGCTGCTTTGAAACATGAAAATCTGAAGAAGGTTGCTCAAGAATGCAAGGTTCCTTTAAGTTTAGTTGAAGAAGTTAGAAAATTAGGAAGATTACCTGTTGTTAATTTTGCAGCTGGGGGAATTGCAACA
>Ga0268276_1001724_pt1 | contig 20509 bp, 16 predicted proteins | sample saktaG_4_FD_190145 | JGI IMG/M metagenome (GOLD analysis project Ga0268276, IMG submission 190145) | Saline water microbial communities from Sakinaw Lake, British Columbia, Canada - sak_2010_1_5_45m | ecosystem: Environmental > Aquatic > Non-marine Saline and Alkaline > Saline ... | reverse complement strand
GATAGACAGATAAAAGCTGTAATGTATGTAAAAGAAAAAGGGAGGATAACAAACAGGGAGTATCAGGAACTTAACTTTATTTCCAACAAGACTGCATATCTGGAATTATCTGATATCATCAAAAAGGACCTATTCGCAGTTGAGGGAAGTGGGAGAACCGTTGCTTACATTTTAAAGGTAATGAAAAAGTAATGAAGAGGTAATGAAAGTAATAATAGAGAAATGAAAAATCGCCAAGATAGAAACGGCCCACCAAGGACTTAGAAATTTAAATAAATAGTAACTCATCCCATCTTCTATTCTGTGTTTCTTCTGTCATCCCCACCCCTCCCTCTGTCATTCCCGCGAAACCTGTCCTCGACCTGATCGGGGAGCGGGAATCTATCTCTCTTTCCGTCATTGCGAGACCTGATTTATCAGGGCGCGGCAATCTCGAATCATGGGGGACATTCTTCTTTTGTATTCCCGCATTTATGCATGACGAAAAGTAAAGTGTGTCCCCCTGAATCTTAACTTATATCTATAAACCAAAAAGGTAACATTAAAAAATGCACTATTTTAAAAGAAATACTAAATTTAGTATTCTTTCTTTTCTCGTAATTGTTCTTTCTATCATTATATCCATTTCTACCCTTGGCTAAAACCGAAGTTTACTTTTCCCTTTACGACAATCCTCAAATCTTGTCTACCACTTCCCCGAAACTGGAAGTTCAAACCATAAATATCAATACCGCATCTCAGGATGAATTTATAAAAATATTAAAAATAAGCCAATCCCTCGCCCGGGAAATAATCAACCTAAGGGAAAAACTGGGAGGATTCAAAGAACCGCAAGACCTCACCCAACTACCGGAACTCACCAACATCGATTGGAAGGAATGGGAAGAAGAGGGGATAATAATTAACATTGAATAAAATATCAGTATGTAAAGTTTAGAGATAATCATGAGAAAGTAAAAAAATTCCGAAGAAAATAATTGCGATATAATTCATAATATTATACACTATAATAAACGTAGTGAATTTTAAACAGGTAATTTTTAAGGTTATAGAAAAATGATTGATTCAATATTCATTAAAGAAATAATAGAAAAAGATTTTCAAAAAGTAATTAAAAATGTAGTTTTTGAAAATGAAAATCATTTGAAGGACAAATTAGTAAAATATTTAAAGTTAAATCTTCCAGCGAATATAAATGTAAAAAGTGAAGAAATAACAAAATTTGGTGTTTTAGACATATTAGTAAATAATGAATTTATTATTGAATTAAAATATGCTGATAACGTGGGAACTTTAGAGAGAGGAATTTCTGAAATAATAAGATATAGAAATTTTGATAAAGAAATAATAGTAATAATTTTAGATACGGGAAAATTAAGCAAAGATATCTTTAATAAATATTCAGAATATTTTAAACAAGCTGGAGCTAAGGTAGTCATTATTATAAAGGCAAAAGGAAAAAGAAAAAGAGTTGATTCAAACATTTCCTTTTTAGAAGAATATATAATCGGTAAACATTTTATTATTGTAGAAGAAATACTAAAAAATTTTAAAGGAAATAAAGATAGTTTAAAAATAGCTTTACATAGGTTAGAACAAAAAGGGGAAATTGAACGTATTGAAAAAGGAAAATATTTAATCATTCCATTAGGAGCAGAAAAAGGGAAATACACCTTACATGAATTTGTTATTGGATCAACATTAATTGAGTCTTATTCTATTGCCTATTGGAGCGCACTTAACTATTATGGTTTAACTGAGCAGATTCCGACTACCGTATTTCTTCAGACGAATGCCAGGAAAAAGAATCAAGACATTAAAGTATTTGGCGTTGAATATCAAATAATAAAAATCAAAAAAGAGAAAATGTTTGGAATCAGAAAAGAATGGATAGAAGAAACCCAAATAAATATTACGGACAAAGAAAAAACTATTATCGATTGTCTGGATAAACCCCAATATTGTGGTGGGATAATTGAAGTAGCCAAAGCTTTAAAAAATAATAATTTTAATCGAAAAAAACTCGAAAATTATGCTCAGCGCATCGGAAACTCCGGAGTATTAAGAAGATTAGGTTATCTATGTGAGCTATTAAATATAAAAATAAAACTTCCTAAATTAGATACCAGAAATTATCTTTTGCTGGATCCCACCATGCCCGATAAGGGTCTGAAAAGCGCTAAGTGGAGACTAATCATAAATCTTGATGATAAGATGTTAGGAGAGCTTGAATGATTCATTCTTACCTGCTTTCGAGGTATCTTTTAATAAAGTTAATGAGAATAGAAAGGAAATGAAAAATGGATAAAGAATTAAAACAATTAATACAGACCGGTGAAGGTTACCACCTTGAATTTAAAGAATCTCTTGATAAATCTCTCATTGAAGAAGTGTGTGCTTTTGCCAATTCTTCCGGCGGGAAAGTGCTGTTGGGTGTTTCTGATGATGGGGAGATTAAAGTTAACAAAATAGACAATAATATTCTTTCAAGAATACAGGATGTGGTGAATCGACTTGAACCAAAATTAAATATAAAAATATCAGCATCGGATAGTATTATTATTGTCGATGTACCTCAGGGAAAAGAAAAACCGTATGGATGTTCAAGGGGGTTTTTTATCCGAATTGGACCGAACAGCCAGAAGTTAACACGGAATGAAATTGTCTCTTTTTTCCAGAAAGAAGGCAGGATTCGTTTTGATGAATTGGAAAATAGTAAAGCCAATTTTAACAGAGATTTTGATAAAGAAGCATTTATAAAATTTATTGAATTGTCAAATATAACACCGGCAATCGATCATAAATTTCTACTTGAAAATCTTGATTGTATATTGAAAAACGGTAAATTAACCAATGCGGGTGTGTTGTTTTTTACAAAATCTACAGAGTTCTTACTGTTACAAGCCAAGGTTGTTTGTGTTCTGTATAAAGGGACGGAGAAATTACATATCCTGGATAAAAAAGATTTTTACAGAAATATTATTCAAAATATTGAAAATGCAGTAATGTTTGTTAAAAGGCATACCAATATTGAATATAGGATTGAAAATTTACGACGGGAGGAAATTCCTGAGATACCGGATATTGCGCTCAGGGAAGCTATTATTAATGCTGTTTGTCATCGGGATTATTTTGAAAAAGGTGCCAGTGTGATGATTGAAATCTTCGATGACCGGGTGGAAATATCCAATCCAGGTGGCCTGCCTTCCGGGCTTGATGCCAAAGAATTTGGTACAAAAAGTGTGGTAAGAAATCCGGTTATTGCTTCCCTGCTAAACCGAGCAGATTACATTGAGCAAATTGGAACCGGAATAAATAGGATTAAAAACGCTGTTAAAGAACACGGTCAGGGAAGTGTAGAATTTTATTATAATAACTTCTTTGCCGTGACTTTTACAAGAACTAAAAAGGTCACTGAAAAAGTCCCTAAAAAGCTGGGTATAAAGTTGGGAGATAAGTTGGGTGTAAAATTGGGAGAAAACGAAATAAAAATTTTAGAATTAATGAGAGATAATAAATATATCACCACGAAAGAACTTTCTGAGTATATAAAAATAAGCACTACGGCGGTTGATAATAATATTTCAAAATTAAAGAAAAAAGGATTATTAAGAAGAATCGGCCCTGCAAAAGGCGGTTATTGGGAGGTTATTGAGAAATAAGAGAAAAAATACAAATAGAAGATACATATAAGAAACTAAAAAAGATTTTAAACAGGGGGAGGGGGAACGTAGGGGTCGGATTCATCCGACCCGTCTTTCATTTATGTCATTGTCATTGCTAAAATACAGCATAAACAAGAGAGATAAATATAGATAGAATTAGAGCATTATCGGTTTTTATAGGAAAAAATGGTAAGTCTTTAAAACGCAGTAGAAATAAGGGTTTCCGCGTTTTTTTGTTATATGGAATAGTGTTAGTACTTCTAAATTATGAAGAAAATAAGACAAATAAGGCAAAAACCCTATTTTTAGCAGTCTGAAACCCTTGCGATATAAGGCTTTCAACGAATATCGCCGTGGCTGCGTTTCTTGAGAGTGCCTAAGGTGATTTATCCTATTTTTTAAAATAGACGCTTAAAAGGGCTTAAAATGGCTTATTCTAGATGTGGGCTGAAAGCCTTATTTTATAAGGGTTTGAGTAAAGTAATTATCAGAACAAACGTCTTTTTAACAACTATTTGTAAGTAAAATATTGATAGTTTTAATTCCTCTGTCATTGCGAGATTTCGAAGAAAGCGTGGTAATCTCATTTCTTTCTGTCATTCCCGCGAAACCTGTCCTCTTGAAAACGGGGAGTGTGAATCTATCTTTCTTCCCTCTGGCTGAATTATCTAGTAGCTCGTATTTTTAATCGGTCAATCGGTCAATCGGCGAATTGGTCAATTAAATTACTTTGCAACTCGCATCTTGTAAAAAACTTTTCTTCCAAAAAAGCAGGACTTTTGACAATTAGAATCATGGGGGACATTCTTCTTTTATATTCCCGCAATTAATGAATGGTTAAAAGTAAAGTGTGTCCCCCCTAATTCTAAAATATTTCCCCAAAAAAGCAAGACTTTTGACAACCGATACAGCATATAGATAACAGTCTATCTTTCTACAAAATCACAATTTTTCTTAAATAAATTAAGAAAAATCGAACTTTTTTCAATTATTTTCAATTATTTTTATAATTGTTGCCATACAGTAGTCGTAGCACTGTGATATAATCAAAAAAATGATACTTTCTACACCCGGAATAAGCAACTTAAAATATAAAATTAAAAGAAGATTGAATTACTATGAAAAGAAAAGGCATCTTATTGCTATCAATTTTAATAATCGCAATATTTTTAACCGGGTGCAGTACCGGGGGAGTAGTGACCCCGGCAACTGATGAAGCAAAAGTAAAAAGTGTTATACAGGATTACTTTTTAGCCATAAACGACCAAAACTGGAGCAAGGAAAAAAATTGTTGTGTGTACGGCTCAGACAGATATTATGCCACCTGTGTTCTCGAAGATGCAGTAAACACCTTATATCAATATGCAACTTCTGTAACCATAACTTGTTTTGTAAATATTTCTAATGTATCTGTAAACGGCAGTTATGCCAGCGCCTATCTTAGTGGGAGTATGGTTATAACCGCAGATTATTATTCTGAAAGTGGGAGCGCATCAGGATATTATTATTTGCAGAAAGTCGGAAACTCCTGGAAGATTTACGCTCCTTAATAATTAAACAGGGATACATCCCAAAAAAGGGAAATGGGGTTAAAAATAAAAGCCGACGTCTGGAAACTTTTCATCTAAAAAAGAAGGACTTTTCCAACCCTTTGTCGAATATATAAAAAAGTACCAATAAATCAAAAAGAGCACATTAAAAAATGCAGTATTTAAAAAGAAATACTAAATATAGTATTTTTGCTTTTCTCGTAATTGTTCTTTCTATCACTATATCTATTCCCACCCTTGCCAAAACCGAAGTCTACCCTGCCTGTGCGTGCTTGCACGCAGACAGGTTCTCCCTATACGATAATCCTCAAATCTTATATACCACTTCCCCAAAACCGGAAGTTCAAATTATAAATATCAACTCTGCACCCCAGGATGAACTAATAAAAGTGTTACAAATAAGCGAACTACTTGCCCAGAAAATAATTACCTTAAGAGATGAACTGGGTGGATACAAAGAACCACAAAATCCCTTAAGCGAAATGCTTAGTTTTAATAAGGAGATAGAGCATGTCAAGTTGGAATGAGTGGTTAGATCTTGAAAAGAATGCAAGTTATAAAAGTTGTGGAGTTTATAAAATACGCTTAACTGACTTAAAAGACTGTTCTATTGAGATCTCTCGTTTTCTTGATAATGATAAGGATGGAATTCTCCAGATAGGTAGTTCAAAAGATATAGAAAAACGGATAAAATATTTTCGTGGTGCAATGGAAGGAAAGAGGCGTGCTCACGCAGAAGGGAAAAGATTCAATCTTATAAAGAAATATACCAACTTTATAAGAAGGTACGATAATTGTAAAATCCAATATTCCTTTATGAGGTTGGGAAATGAAATTGAAGCTTGGAAGGAGGAAGAACGATTGCTAATGTGCTATTTTAAAAAGCATGGAGAAGTTCCACCACTTAATAACAATTTGCCTAAAAAATCTTCTATTGTCTGGGGAAGTCTTAATTGTGACTAATGCTTAAGATTATATTAGCATTTCGCCTAACAACGATGGGTAAAAAGCCTTGCTGTGCTTAGACTAAATTACTTTTAGCGATTCCTTTTGTCTATAAAACTTTAGGAGAAAATTTATATAATTTTTTATTTAGTGAGTTAGAAATAAATGGTGTATTTTTGAGAACATGCCGATTTAAAATATACACGAAGTAATTCGGTTACTTTAAGGAATACGCCATAGTCCTAGTTTAAGGAGGAAAAAGTATGTATGAACGAATAAAAGGAGAAATCAAACAAGATTACTACTTACAAAATTTTCCGAATGACGGACAAAGATTTGTTGCTTGGTATTTAAAGAACATTCATTTAAGAAATATGAATGAAACCAAAGATGACATCACAGACGGTGCGGAAGATAAGCAAATTGATGCTATCACAATTAATGATGATAAGCAAACGATTTTTGTAATCCAAGGAAAGTTTATTGGAAGTACTACGGTTGACGCAGAGCCTTTGAGAGAGGTTTTATCCTCTTGGTTGCAATTACGAGACATAGTAAAATTACAAGAAGTTGGAAATATAAAATTGAAAAGGAAATTATCGGAAGTTGCGAAGGCATTTGAGGATGATTATGAAGTCGCCTTTGAATTGATTACAACTTCTACTCTTACAGAATCTGCAAACAGTGACCTTGCAATATTTCAAAAACAATTAGCTGACCTTGCTGAAAATGAAGATTTTCCATCATCAATAACTGTCATTGATAAAGACGAGTTAAAAAGAAGATATGACTTAGCACTGGAAATGGAAAACCCATCAATTACGCATACAATAGATTTATCTAGCAACCGCTTTCTCCCTCTTACCCTTGCTGGAACGCAAGTCATTGTAGCTGCAATTCCATTAAGTGAGTGTATTAACATTCCTGGTATAAAGGATGGAACATTATTCCAAAAAAATGTTCGACAAAGTTTGGGTTTAAATAATGCAGTAAATAAGGGAATAAAAAATACAATATACAGTGACAAACATCGTGACTTTTTCTTTTTTCACAACGGCATTACTGCAATTTGTAGCAAAATGGAATTACAAGACCACAAATTAAAACTTAGTGGGTTAAGCGTTGTAAATGGTTGTCAATCCTTAAATACTATAATAAGCTGTAGCGAAAGAATAAAAAAATTAGAGGACACTTTTGTTTTATTCAGATTTTACGAAATTCCACTAAGAGAAAGAGCAGATAGAATAAGTATTAATACAAACTCTCAAAGTGCTGTCAAGCCCCGTGATTTAAGAAGTAATGACAAACGAGTTTTAGGCTTAAAAAAACTCTTTGAACAAAAGTATCCTAGCGGTTACTTCATTACAAAGCGAGGCGAACAAGCTCCTGCTGACAAAGACAAAAATTTTGTGTTAGACCTTTCTGACCTTGGTAAATGTTTAATTGCTTGGTACTCTAAAAGACCTAATATTTCATATAGTGAAGCAAAAATTTTTGATAAATATTTTGAACAACTTTTTAAAAGGGAAAATAAACCAGAAAATGCTCAAGCACTTAATTGTTGGACGAAAGAGCTTCTAAAAAAATGGACTGACGATAATCCTTTGGGAATGAATGAAACATTGCTTGCAATGAAAGCGTATGCGCCATATCACCATCTTTATGCTATATCAATGTGCTTTGCAATTTCAAATAATGAAGCAGACAGAGTTCCAAATCCGAGTCGTTGTTTAGAAAAAGCTCAACAAGACGGAATGGTAAATGAAATAATAGGTATTAGTGGGCGAAGTGTAAATATGGCTTTAGAAGCCGCTGCTAACGAAGTCCAGCCGCAAGGAAAAATATTCAGTCCTAATAACTGGATCAAAACCAAAACTAGTCTTACTGGGATAAACTTTGCAATTCATAATTATTTTAGTATACTTCCAATGATTCCCGGTGGACAAGAATTGAATAAAAAATTAAAAGAGACATTGGCTTTAGGAAACGAAGATTTTGAATATAGATGGGAAGCAGATTAAAAATTTGGGCTACAGCGTATAACGCAGCATAAAAGGTCATGTCTTACGGCACTCACCCAAATTCTTCGTTGACGCTCAGGGCTTCCTTTATGCTGGGAACGTTAAATGAAATATGTTTTTCTTTTTACGGCTAACGCCTTTCGTTTTTCTATTATAAACTCTAATTTTATTTAAATTTTTTTATAAGGGGGGTATGTGGTATTTTATCCACAATGCTTCATTAAAAATATTTTGGAGTAACGGATAATTTATAACTTATGATTAAACCGAAAATTACAAGAACATATGGACCAATTCATTTTGAAGACCTAGATCCTCATCGTTTTGAAGATCTTATTCGTGAATTGATTTACGACTACAAAGATTGGCAAAGTATCGAAGCAACCGGCAGAAGCGGGAGCGATAGTGGCTTTGATGTTCGTGCATATGAAAAGGTAGTAGTTGTTACACCTTCAGAAAATGAAAACAATGAAGAAATTGAAGAAATCCATCCGATGGAAGGAAATTTATGGATGATTCAAGGAAAAAGAGAAAAAGTAATTGGGCCCAAGAAAATAAAAAGCATCCTTTCGGATATTGATCCAAAAAATCCGCCGTATGGATATATTTTAACTGCATCGGCAAATTTTTCTAAAAAATCCTATGATGTATTTCGTGAAGAACTGCGAAAAAAAGAAGTAATGGATTTTTGTCTATGGGGAAAAGCAGAGCTCGAAGATATGCTTCATCTACCAAAGAATGATCGAATATTATTCACTTTTTTTGGTATTTCATTAGTAAGTAAAAGAAGGACAAGAACAACAGAAATACGATCAGCAGTAAACGCAAAAAACAAACTATTCAGAACAGTAGGAGAACATCAAATATTTCAACCATTTATTCTAGTAAGAGATTTAAAAGACACTAATTACCCATATAAGAATCAATATAGCAATTTTAAAATATACCCGCGATGGAGAGAATATATCGCATACAGCCATCACCCACTTGGCTTATGGTGTCATTGTCATAGATATTTTGCATATATAGATACAGAGAAAAAAGAGTGGGATTTTTTTAAAGAATTTGATTTAGTTAATCGCCAGGTAGAAAATGATGATAATCGCCAAAAAGATTCTAAAAACAGGGATCTCGCCAATGATGTGTGGGATTTTCTTCCAAGAAAGAATAAGGGGCATTTTGTTATTGATTGCCTAATTAAATATGCTGACATTGCAATAATAGATGATAAAGGCGATGTCTATTATAATTTTCCTCATATTTACGTCGATTTTGTTGGCAATATGGGACCTTTCGCTGTGTGTACAAATATCTTAAAGATTAATAACGAAGAAATAGATCTTACAGAAGACTACAAACGAATCAATGTGTTTACTAAAAAATCCAAGGAAGAAAAATTTGGAAAAATCTATAAGGATAAAAAGATTCCTTTGGATACTGAAAGTCAAAAGAAGTTTCAAGATGATCGATTAGATACGATTTATGAAATTGACGGAAAATATGATTTTTTAAATTCAAGAGATGTGATCCAAATAGAAAATCAAGGAACCGAAACGGAAGAGGAATTTATTCAAATTACTCACAAATTTAAAGCAAATGCTAAAATTCATATAGAACAATCCCTGTCACCTTATGAAACAAAAAGAAATGTTGAGTTACAACTAGGTCGAACACCTGATGATAATGAAGAAATAAATATTTACGAGTTTAAGAGAATTAGTAAATGGAATTTAGAAAAAAATAGGAGCCTTGATCAGTAATTTCTCGATAAAAAATAAAAAGAAAAGCATATCACAATAGCAGGGCGTGCTGTATTCGGCGAAGGTTTCTATAACGGTGAATCTTCGCCCATATCTGCCTACGGGCGGACATCTTATACACGCAAACGTTATGTGTAATGCCCGTTTACATCTTAGAAAATCTGAAAGGGTGGAAAAGTATGGCGAGAGCTGACACTCAGGAACTTTATCAAAATTTGATAAGGATAGAACTCAGTTTTGTACCCCGGGGAAGACAGTATATAACTTACATATACGATTGTGTACGATCTAAATATCCAAGTCTATGCGACGATAACTACTTATGCAGTGAAAATTGCAAATCAGGTGCTAATCAACCAGAATGGAAACATATTGTACGAGGAGCGCTAGATACTTTAAAAGATAAATCATGGCATATAAAAAAGGAGCCTCAAAGGGGTTTTTGGGTGTTTAATTAGAGATTTTTCTTACAAGGCACAGTGTATAATGCAGCATAAAAGGCTCGCGCCTATGGGCTTCACCCAAATTTTTGCTTCGCAAAAACTTCTTTTGTGCTTGAAACGTTATAAGAAACGTCGTCAATTTTTTAGGGGGACGAAAAATGCAAAATCTATTAGAAGAACTTAAAAAACTTTTAGAGCAGGATGAACGGTTAGTTGTTGAAGGTAACCTTTTAAAGAACAAAATAATTGAATCGGCTCTTAAACTTGATGTTGATTTGATTAGACTTTTATTAAAAAGTGAACCCATTAAAATACATTTTTTCCAAGAGGTTGATGGAGTGCTTGTTTTTGATAAGATAAAATTCCAAAAATTTGTCAGTAATAAAGCATTCTTACCTGATAGTTATACTTCATTTAAAAACCAAATAGGGCTTGTAACTGAAAATGAAGAATATCTTTCTGAAAGTAAAGAGGTTGTTTTAGCTTGGCCTTACAAAGATTGCCTCTTAGAAGGAGGACAAGAAAAAGAAGATGAGAAACGAGATGAAATATTTTACAATGAAATACTTGCACCGGATGAAATTGACCGACTTACTGAACCTAAGGTTTTAACTAAATTCAAAAGAATAGACAAAGATGGTGAACATAAAGTCCAAGAAATAAAAGGAAATGATAATCTAATTATACGAGGGAATAACTTACTTGCGTTACATTCACTTCAAAAACGCTTTGCTGGAAAAGTAAAACTAATATATATTGACCCACCGTATAATACCGGGAATGATAGTTTTAAATACAATGATAATTTCAATCATTCTTCTTGGCTGACTTTTATGAAAAGTAGATTGAGAATTGCAAAAGAATTATTGAGTAAAGATGGAAGCCTTTGGATAAACATTGATGATAATGAATCACACTACTTAAAAATCCTTTGTGATGAAATATTTGGCAGGGAAAATTTTATAATTAATTTCATTTGGCAGAAAAAATATTCTCCTTCTAATGATGCCAAATGGTTTAGTGATAATCACGACCATATACTTGTATTTGCAAAGAACAAAGAATTATTCAAACCCAATCTACTTCCACGAACTGATGAAATGAATAATAGATACAGTAACCCAGACAATGACAAAAGAGGCGATTGGAAGCCAGGTGGGTTTTCTGTTAAGACATACACAAAAGATTATGATTACCCTATCAAAATACCATCAGGCAAAATTGTTAATCCTCCTAAAGGTAGTTGTTGGCAAACATCAGAAAATAATTACAAAAAAATGCTTGCTAATAATAAAATTTGGTTTGGTGCAAATGGTGAGGCAAAACCTCAGATAAAGCAATTTCTTTCTGAAGTTCAACAAGGCGTGGTTGCAAAAAGTATTTGGCTTTATGATGAAGTTGGTCATAATCAAATTTCACGGTCAGAAATTATCAAATTATTTGGTGAATATGTTTTTGCAACTCCAAAGCCGGAGAAACTAATAAAAAGAATCATAGAGCTTTCTACAAAAGAGGATGACATTGTTTTAGATTTCTTTTTAGGAAGCGGAACAACCACAGCAGTTGCCCACAAAATAAAAAGAAGATATATCGGCATTGACCAAATGGACTACATAGAAAATGTAATTGTTGAAAGAATGAAAAAAGTTATTAATGGTGAGCAAGGAGGTATTTCAAAATCAGTTAATTGGATGGGTGGTGGAGATTTTTCTTACTGTGAATTAATGAAATTTAATGAAAAATATATTGATGAAATTGATAAAGCAACCACTACTAACCAACTTCTTGACATTTGGAAAATAATGAAAGAAAAAGCGTTTTTGAGTTATAAGGTTGATGTCAAACAATTTGATGAAAATGTCAACGAATTTGAAGAATTAGGTTTAGAAAATCAAAAGAAATTTTTAATTGAATGCTTAGATAAAAATCAATTATATGTTAACCTATCAGAAATAGATGACACCGAATATGAAATTAGTAAAGAAGATAAAGAATTAAATAAACAGTTTTATGAGGTAAAATAAATATGCCAGAACAAACATTAGAGCAAGAAATATCTATTCTATATAAATATGATTCTTTTCCTGAAGTCCCAGCTATTATAAAAAGCAATCTAAATCCTTTATTTCAATTAAGACCATATCAAATAGAGGCATTCTCTCGTTTCATATATTATATGAACAACCCACAGATGAAACAAAAACCTACACAATTGCTTTTTCATATGGCAACGGGTAGCGGTAAGACATTGATTATGTCAGGAACAATCCTTTATCTTTATGAACAGGGATATCGTAATTTTATCTTTTTTGTAAATAGCACCAACATAATAATAAAACCAGAGACAATTTCTTAAATCCTTTATCTATAAAATACCTTTTTTCTGAAAATGTTACTTTTGGAGATAAACAGGTTCGTATTAAAGAAGTAGATAACTTTCAAATTGCTAATCAGGAGGATATAAATATTGTTTTTTCAACTATTCAAGGGTTACACTCTCTCTTAAATACTCCTCGTGAAAATTCTATTACCTATGATGATTTTACCGATAAAAAAATTGTTCTTCTTTCAGATGAAGCTCACCATATCAATGTAGAGACAAAGAGAGGGAAAGAGTTAACAAAGGAAGAAAAGGAAGAAATGATAAGTTGGGAAGGTACGGTAAATCGCATCTTTAGGTCAAATCCTGATAATATTTTACTTGAATTTACTGCAACCACAGACTTTACTAACCAAGATATCGCTAATAAATATTTTGATAAACACCTTTTCGATTACCCGTTAAAACAATTCCGTTTAGATGGATATTCCAAAGAAGTGAAGGTTTTAGAGGCGGATTTACCACCGATAGACCGTGCATTGCAGGGTTTATTGTTAAGCCAATACCGAAGAAAGATATTTGAAAAATATAAAAAGAGGATTAAACCGGTTATTTTATTTAAATCAAGGACGATAGCAGAAAGTGAAAATTTATATGAAGAGTTTAAAGGTAGGGTAAGGAACCTAAAAGAACAAGATATTCAAAAGTTTAATCGTCCTGACAACGATAAAGCAATTAATAGGATATTTGAATATTTTGAAAAGAATAACATTTCTATTGAGAATATTGTTACCGAAATAGAAGAGGATTTCTCAGAAGGTAAATGTATCATTGTAAATAGCAAGTCAGAAAGTGAAGAAAAGCAGATTTATATCAATACACTTGAAGATGAAAATAATGAATATAGAGCTATTTTTGCTGTAAATATGCTCAATGAAGGATGGGATGTTTTAAATCTTTTTGATATTGTTCGATTATATGATACAAGAGATGCAAAAGATGGTATACCAGGCAGAACTACAATGTCAGAAGCACAACTTATTGGAAGAGGCGCAAGGTATTGTCCCTTTCGAATAGAAGAAACACAACCACTATACCAGCGTAAATATGACAAAGATATCGAAAACGAACTTCGTATTTGTGAAGAGTTATATTACCATAGTGCCTATAATCCAAGATATATACAGGAATTAAATACTGCTTTACGAGAAATTGGTATTAAAGCTAAAGAATCAAGGGAGATACAACTTACCTTAAAACCAGATTTTAAAGAATCTGATATTTATAAAAATGGTATCATTTTCCTGAACGAAAAATTAAAAAATGTCCGAAGCGAGATATTAAAACTTCCGACTTCAATAATTGCACAATCATTTGAAGTTAAGTTAGAAACCGGAATTAGCTCAGTAACTACAATTTTTGATAACCAAAATGTTGCTAATATAGGGCTGAAGGAAAAAGAGTATAGTCTGACAGATTTTGGTATTAATATTATCAGAAAAGCATTGAATAGGTTAGAATTTTATAAGTTTAATAATTTAAAATCATTTTTACCAAACATAAAATCGGTTTCTGAATTTATAACTTCTATAAATTATTTGGGAAAAGTGAAGGTTGATATTAAAGGTCTATCGAATCAAATTAATAATTTGACCCCAAAACTAAAACTAGAAATAACAATAAATATATTAGAAAAAATTAGCCAAATAATTATATCAGAAGATGTAGAATTTAAAGGAACAAAAGAATTTAAACCTTATGAAGTAAATAAGACATTTAAAGATAAAACCTTAAATATCTATGTCCGGGAAGATAAAGACCAGGAACATGGTGTTGGGCAAAATGAAACTCAAAATCCAGATTTGAAACTGGATTTAAGTAATAAAGAGTGGTACGTCTTTAATGATAACTATGGAACGTCAGAAGAAAAACATTTAATAAAATTTATAAATAAAACGTATGATAAATTAAAAATAAAGTATAGTAAAATATACCTCATTCGTAATGAGAGATATTTCCAATTATATAATTTTGATGACGGACGTGCAATGGAACCAGATTTTGTTTTGTTTTTAGAGAAGAAGGAAACCGGACAATCATTATATTATCAGATAATCATAGAGCCAAAGGGTGCCCATTTATTAAAAGAGGATGCATGGAAAGAAGAATTTTTTAAATCCTTAAAAGAAAAAGCAGAAATTAACGTCCTATGGAAAACAAAGAAATTTATTATATGGGGCATGCCTTTTTATAACGAGCAAATGCGTAAAATAGAATTTGAAAATGAGTTTGAAAAAATAACTAATGATTAAAATTACCGATACTTCATATAAAACGTGCTATATAACTCGCTTTGTTCGCCCAAATCGGCTTATACCAACTTCGTAAATGTCAAAGGGACAGTTGTACTAGCTCAATAATTCGGTAACTTTTTAGCGAAAACCTATAGGATCTGAGAAGTTTCTTAACCAGATGGCTGGGGCTTTAGGTATTGCTGTAGATAGATATCCTAAAAGGAGACTTTGTAAAAGGGAAAATTAAACCATAGAATAAATATTATGTGTCTCTATTAAATAAAAAATGCGTGCGTCCCTAAGCGAAATGAACAACCATTTCAACGCGCTAATGCAGAGGTATTTCGGATGAAAGGAGATAGTGTATGGCGAGAATACATGAGTTAAAAATTAGTAATTTTCGAGGGATAAAAACTTTTTCGGAAAAATTCAGCAAGAATTTTATTTGTTTATTAGGTCGTGGTGATTTTGGCAAGACAACCATATTAGATGCAATTTCCTATGTTTTATCTCCAAATTGGAACCTCTCTTTTTACGACAGTGATTTTTTTGAAGGAAATGTAAATAATTCTATAGAAATAGAAGTTTCATTGCTTGATCTTCCTGAAAAGTTAATCAGAGAGGATAGATATGGTCTCTATATAAGGGGACTTGATAATAGAGGTGTCATTCAAGATGAATTGCATAATGATTATAAGAAAGTTTTAACCATAAAATTGGAGGTTAAAAAAGATTTAGAACCTCAATGGTTTGTTGTAAATAACAGACAAGAACCTATACGGATGTCTGTTAACGACCGTGCAAAATTCAATGTATTTATGGTATCAGATTATATTGACCGGCATTTTTCTTGGAATAAAGGTAATCCGCTATATTCTATTCTCAGAGAAAGTCAATCTTCCGAAGACGAAAAAAATAGTGTTATTATTGATGCTATCCGTGAAGCAATAACTAAAATTGGACAAGATAGTTTTAGCCAATTTAAAAATGTTACTGATAATATTATAGTTACTTCGGCAGATTTTGGGATTGATTTATCAAATGCAAAAACAACGATTGATTTTAGAGACTTATACATTAAAGGGGGAAGAACTTGCCTCCATGATGAAAATGTGCCATTACGATTAAAAGGTAAAGGAACCAAAAGGTTAATCTCAATGGCTATACAAACTATACTTGTCCAGTATGGAGGTATTATATTAATAGATGAAGTTGAGCAGGGTTTAGAGCCTGATCGAGTTAGAAATTTAATCAGATCATTAAAAAAGAACAATTTAGGACAAATATTCATAACGACTCATTCATGCGAAGTAATAGCTGAATTAGAAGCAGATGATTTAGTGATGATAAGTAATGATGAAGGGAATGTCAAAACTTTAAATCTTAATCAAAATTTTCAAAATATTATCAGGGCTTGCCCCGAAGCGGGATATGCTAAAAAAGTAATTGTCTGTGAAGGTAAAACTGAAATAGGCATTTGCAGAGCTTTGGATGCTTATCGCAAAAAGAAAGGTGAGAAATGTATGTCGTTTTGCAAATGCGTTTATGTTCTTGGTGAGGGCAATAATTTTATAGAACGAGCAATAAAATTAAAAGATTTAGATAAATCTGTATCTGTTTTTTGTGATTCAGATAATGATAACGAATTAAAACCATCAAAATCTGAATTAAAAGAATTAGGTATAAAAATATTTGACTGTGACGAAGGCAGGGCTATTGAGCAACAAGTATTTCAAGATTTACCTTGGAATGGAATAGAAAAATTAATTGATTATGTGGCAAATGACAAGTGCAAGGATGTAAAACAAGTAATGCAATCAATTGAGTCAACATACAAAAATATTTTTTCTGATAATTTTGAATATTCAGATACCCCTGAAATAAGACAAGCTATGGGGAAAGTCGCTAAAAATAACAAATGGTTTAAACGGATTGATCATGGCGAATTTTTAGGTGTAACTATCTTTGAATGTTTCGAAGAATTAAATAGTAAAAAAATAAAGTTGCAATTAGAAAAACTTTCAAAATGGATTGATGAGTAATGAATTTTGAAAAATTTGTCTCTGAATCAAAAAGTATGGTAGTTGCCCCGGCAGGGAACGGAAAAACACACGCTATCGCCATATGCTTAAAACATACTAAAGGAAGACAACTCATTTTAACCCATACACATGCAGGGGTTGCATCATTAAAAGAAAAAATAATACAACAGGGCATTGATTATAAACATTATCGGGTTGAAACAATTACAGGTTTTGCACAAAAATATGTCAATGCTTTTTATTGTGGTGATGATGTTCCAGAACAAGAGGATAGCAAAGCTTATTATCCTTTCTTAATCGATAAAGCAAAAAATTTATTTAAATTAAATCCAATTAGAGATGTAGTTAGATCAACGTATTCAGGATTATTTGTTGATGAGTATCAAGATTGTATCATTGGCCAGCATAATTTTATTAAAACTTTAGGAGAAATTTTGCCGATTCATATTTTAGGCGATTATCTTCAGGGAATATTTGACTTTAATGGAGATACTTTGGTCGATTTCGATGAAGATCTTAATGATTTTGAAAAGTTTCCTAATTTAACTGAACCGTGGCGATGGAAAACAAATAATCCTGGTTTAGGGGAATGCTTAAAGAAAATAAGAACTTTATTAGAAGAAAAAAGAGAAATAGATTTAGATTTGTTTAATACTTATATAGAAACTTTGGTAATAAACGAAAATGATAAATATGATCCTAGAACGGATTATAATAGAAATATTTGGAGTTTAATGGAAGATAAGAATCTTTTAGTTATACATCCTGATAGTGCAAATATAAATGTAAGGATAAATTTTACAAGAAGTTTTAATAATTCATTTGTTTTAGTCGAAGCTTTGGACAATAAAGATTTTTATAAATTTTCAAAAGAATTTGACAAGATGAATTCGAGTAATTTTTACAATATTTTGTATAAATTATTTATTAAACTATTTAATGGAAAAACATCGATAAAAATATGGTTTAATGAAAGTGGTGTCATGCAAAAAAGATCTGAAAGTGATAAAAAACTTGTTTGTTCAATTGATAAAGATATTAAAAAGATAAAACAAAAATTTTCATTAACATTAATTCTAGAAATATTAAAAGAAACAAATAAATTGCCTGATATAAAGTGTTACAGGGTGGAACTTTTTAATTGTTTATGCAGGGCACTTGAAAAAGCAGAGTGTAAAAATATATCAGTTTATGAAGCAATGAAAGAAATTAGAAATATTAAAAGAAGAATAGGGCGAAAAATTGAAGGAAAATGTATCGGGACCACTTTGCTCACAAAAGGTTTGGAGTTTGATACGGTGGCTGTTTTGGATGCGCACAAATTTAAATGTCCTAAAAATTTTTATGTTGCTATAACTAGGGCTTGTAAAAGGTTGATAATTTTTACAAATAATAAGATTCTTTCGCCTTACCAGGAAGAAAATTGATTATTTTTATTTGAACTAAATGTCTTGAATAAATGGGATCCATTTTTTTAGATTAAAGGAGTAAAAAAATGAATGAACGTATTCAACATTTTAAAAAAGGGGAATATACTCGAATTCTTGATAAGTATAATGCTCGTGAAAAGGGGTTATCGTACTCTAAATGCGAAAGGATCCTTATTAATGCCGGCGCATCTCACGAACAAGCTAAAAATGGAGTGTATGTTTATCTTCACCACAAAAATCATCAAAAAGCTGGGCCTAGGATGACGCAAGAAAAATACGATAAAATTTTAGACAATTTTAACGCTTGCAATATTAAACCAAAAGAATGTATAAAGCATTTAGAGAAAATGGGCTTTAGTTATGGTCAGGCAAAATCAGCTGTTTATAAGTATCGGTACAATATGAACCTTATTAAAAAAAGAGATCAATTTTGAAATATATAAGGGGTCTCAACATTTGACATCCGGGATAGTTATGTCAAATGTTGAGACCCCGCTACAGATCTTCTTTTTTAAGAAAATCTTTCGAGTAGGGTATCTTGGCAATAGTAAATGTTTTATAAAAAAGAAAGGGTATAATAATGAAACAATTGAAATCATCTATAGAGGATTTGAGAGAAATTTTTGATAAAAGTGTTAAAGCTCGCCATATTACAGTATCATTCTGCTCATTTGATGAATCAGCAATCGCTCAAGATGTAAAAGTAATATTGGATGAAAATGCTTTTGATGTCGTAGGAGTTAGAACGAACGGTACAATTAATGGCTATGCTTATAGGAGGGATTTGGCTGAGGGGAAGCTTGGTAAATATTCTAAGGAATTCAATCAGTGTGAACTTTTATCTGATAACACATCTATCCCCGAAGTATTGGAAGTTATTATTAAATTCAATCGCGTTTTTATTTTATCATTTGGTAGGGTAGCAGGCATTATCACTCGAGGAGACTTACAAAAGGTACCCATACGAATGTGGCTTTTTTCTCTTATTTCTCTTATAGAAATGCAAATGCTTCGCATTATCCGTAAGCGATTTCCTGAAAACTCCTGGGATAAATTGATTTCTCCTGGAAGAAATGAAAAAGCAAAAAAGTTTTTCGTGGACAATGAAAGTAAAAATGAAGAAATTGATTTAGTAGATTGTTTGCAATTTTGTGATAAGTATACAATTATTTCAAAAACTCAGGATCTTTTAGAAAAGCTACAATGTGATAAAAATGATTTTTGTGCATTATTAAAAGAGCTTAATAATTTAAGAGATGATTTGGCACATGCGCAAGATATAATTACCGCTGACTGGCCAAACATTATCACTTTATCAAAAAAAGCTGAAGAATTTCTTAAGACATGTGAAACTATTAATAGTGTAAAAAATCATATGAGTTTATAGGGTCTTGAAATATAACAAAGTCTAGATTGTGTGACAATGGGCAGCTGTATAGTTTAATAATTCGGTAACTTTTAGCGGACGAGCGCCAAGAAGTTTTATATTTCTTGCAGGGCGAAAGTCCTTGTTGGGTAAGGTCTAGCCAACCACCCATACCGTTGCATTGAAATGGGTAACCATAACAAATAGAGGAAGGGGCTGACAAAATACCTAGCCTGCAAAGGAAACATTTGCCAGACTGTTGGACTGGAGGAACAAATGCAAACCTCTCTGCAAGGAATAGCAAAGAAGGCAATACTAATGTGTCTTTTACGGAAGCGAGTATCTCTAAAGAGCCCAGTGCGGTAATTCCGCTCGCTGGGCTCTGTGCGGGGGCAGTCAGGTAACTGGCTGTCCTACCGTGACAGCCTATGGAGTTTGAGTAATTCTTAGCTGGATGATTGAAACTTTCATAGAATAGAATAAATAGGATATTCCCTATTTATTTATCTGAAACGTTAGAAAGAATAATAAATTCTTCATATAAGGAAAGACAAGGGGACGTCAGACCGTGTGAAAATTAATTATAACATTTTTCATAAAAACTCAAACTACCTAACCTTTATTAGAGTAACCCCTATCACTGGACACATTTACCCAAAAATAATGCTTATTG
>Ga0268276_1001723_pt1 | contig 20510 bp, 23 predicted proteins | sample saktaG_4_FD_190145 | JGI IMG/M metagenome (GOLD analysis project Ga0268276, IMG submission 190145) | Saline water microbial communities from Sakinaw Lake, British Columbia, Canada - sak_2010_1_5_45m | ecosystem: Environmental > Aquatic > Non-marine Saline and Alkaline > Saline ... | reverse complement strand
ATTCTTCGAATTTGGCAACGTACTTGTAGGGCAGACTGTTGCGATTGTCTACTCCGCCACCTCTGGTATAAAGATATAAAAATTATACCATTTTCTGATATTTATATTCCTATTAAACCACGGTCAATCCTATCAAAACGATGTTTTACGAAGAGAAAAATATTTCAAAACTACAGCAGGAAAGAAAACTCTTAGATTAATGTTGCAAAATTTTTTAAAAGAAATAAACTTTTCTGACAATCCGATATTTTGAGAGAGGACTGGACGTTCGAACCTTTTGATATAATTCTGCTTATGTCAGCAAGAAGAATTATTCAACTAGGCGATCCTAGGTTAAAAAATAAAAATAAAATTATCACTAACTTTATTGATCAAAAACTTCATTTGTTAATTCAAGATCTTAAAGATACGATGAATAAGAACAATCTTGTGGGTATTGCAGCTCCGCAGATTGGTGAAAATTATAATGTTTTCGTTACGTATCCAAGAAACACAAAAACAAGAAATATTGGAAAAGAAGATATTTTTAGGGTTTACATTAACCCAAAAATAGCATATTTTTCTAAAAAACAAGTTATTGTTTATGAAGGCTGTGGTAGTGTCATGAGGGGACAATTATTTGGACCAGTTAGAAGACCAAAAGAAATTAGAATAAAAGCACAAGGTAAAAAAGGCCATAAATTTGAAATTACAACGGATGGTTTGTTTTCTCGAGTGATTCAACATGAATACGATCACATGTTTGGAATAGAATTTACCGAAAAAATATCTGATTATAAGAAACTCATTTCGCAGAAGTTTTATATAAAAAACATTAAAAATCTTAAGGAAACAAAAAAACTACTAAACATTACAAAAGTTAAATATAAAAAGTACTAACGTCCTCCACCATCCTTCGCCCTTCGGGCTACGGAGTGGCAAAGCGAGTTCGGATTTAATAGATTTAGAGTCATAGGACAATCTAAAATAATACAAAATACTTCGGAATTAAAGCCTCTTAATTTCAGTTTACTATGTTTGATATAATTTAGTCTATGAACATTGATGTAACTTCAATAATTTTAGCAGCAGAAAAGGGAGGAAAAGTAATAAATAAATATTTTGGTCAAGTTCTTGACGTTGAAGAAAAATCAAATTCTTCTGATTTTCGAACAAAGGCTGACTTGGAATCAGAACAAGAAATAATTAAAGTCTTGAATAAAGTTTTTCCTAAATTCAATATTTATTCAGAAGAATTAGGAAAAGTTAATAACAAATCTAATTATACTTTTGTTATTGATCCGTTAGATGGCTCAAATAATTTTGTAATAGGAATTCCTACATTTTGTGTAAGTATTGGTTTAATGAAAGATGATAAGATAGTCGCTGGAGTAATTCATCATCCATTTCTCCATGAAACTTATTATGCATTAAAAGGTAAAGGAGCTTTTTTACAGGGTAAACGACTCCAGGTAGGAAAAGAAGCAAATACAAACAAAGCTACCGTTGCTTATACTTGTGGTTATTTAACACCAAATAATTTTGAGGAAAAGTTAATTCACAATCTCAACAAAATAAAAATAAAAAGACTCTTACAAGACTGGTGTCCAAGTTACGAGATGTGTTTAGTCGCTGCTGGGAAAATAGAGGCAATTATAAATAATCACAATGACCTTTATGATTATTGCGCAGGTAAAATAATTATTAAAGAATCAGGTGGTTTGATTACGGATTTAAAGGGCCATCCGGAAAAGAACGATAAATCTGATGTTTTTATTGCTAGTAATGGAACTAAAATTCATAATGATTTATTGAAAATTGTAAAAGATTTTAATTATTAACTGCATAAAAAGGTCTATCATCCTTCACTACTCTGGACCCTGAAGTAGATCCGAAAAAACAAAAATGTTTCGGATCACTTCAGGGTCATGTAGCGAACTTGTTCTGCTACATGACTATTAATGACTCTTAAAGAGTCAAGACATGAAAAAACTGAACTACTGCGTTTATGTTTTATATTCTTTAAAGGATAATAATTTCTACATTGGTTACACCACCAATCTTCACGAAAAGTTGACATCACATATTTCAGGAAACTCACAAGCTACAGAATTTCGCAGACCATTCACTTTAATTTTTTGTGAATATTATTTATCAAAACACGACGCAACCAGAAGAGAAAAATATTTCAAAAAAACAGTTGGGAAAAGGACGTTAAAATTAATGTTAAAAGAAAGTTTGATTGAAATGTCAAAACAAGATTGGGCAGCTATAAATAAAATTATCTAATTATTTATTTGCACAAAAAAATTCTAACGTTCTTCATCCTTCGACAAACTCAGGGCAAGTGAGTCTGGACCAGGTACTTTTTGGTACTGGCTCTACCATGATATAATTATTTTGATGAATTTCGATTTTCCTGAATTTAATATTTCATACAGCTTGATACCTTTTACAAGAAACCAAGATTTGATCAAAGTACAAGAATTTAACAAAAAAATAAAATTCGCTGTTAGCGTAGTTGATGGTTGGAATAATCCAGACAAAATAAAAGGAAACGAATCCGGAAGAAAAATCGCATCATTTGTTGCTGATAATTTTCCCAATCAATTTCTCAAAACGGATATTAGCAATCTTCAAGAAAGATCAGAAAAAGCGGCAAAATTTATTGACAAAAAAGTTCTTAAATTATATCCTGCTCACGTTAGTTGCGTTGGCGCCTTTTTATTTAATTTTGACAACAAAAATATAATTGTAACGGTTGGCAGCATTTTTGTTTATGTATGGAATGGAGCTGTATGGGAAAAGCCAAAAGAAATAGGAGACTATTTACTTGATTTAAAAAACTACCCATCCAATGTTTCTCGGTTTTTTGGTAGAGGAGACTTAAAAAAACAAAACCCTAATCTTTATATGGCAAAACCAGATACAGTAGTACTCTCTCCTAAATGTTCAATATTTATTGCAACAGATGGAATTGAAGAATTGATATCAAAAGAAGAATTAAATAATTACACTAATAAAATCGGGCTTAATACTTCAGAGAAATTAATCAAATTTTTAACAGGACTAATTCAATCAAGAAAAAATCTTCAAAATGATGATGTGTCAATTTTTTTAAAAACTTAATCTGCCTTCATCCTGTTAAGCGGGGTCAGAATGATAACTGCGAAAGTCGTATTAGTGTTTTTGATATAATTTGTTAATGATTATTACCAAAAATCAACCCTATACAAAACAGGAAATAAAAAAACTACGAGAATTCTTTGACATATATATAAAAACTGTTATTGACGTAAAAAGAAAAATCTGCTCTGCGGGATGTGATAGACATTTTGACTCGGAAAAGATTTTGCTCGAACAATATTCAAAACAGGAAGATTTATGGGGCGGCGGAATAGATCTTGAGACAAAAATAATTGATTGCAATTCAATGATAAATATTCGGCCACAACAAAGAAACACGAGTAATGAAATTCAAAATGCTAAAACAAGAGAAGAATTTGAAAATCTAACTAAATATTTTTTTAAAGAAGTCTATGAACAATAAATATATTTTGGAGTCATTAGCGAGTGATCTTAAAAGAGTGGCATTAGGATTGCATAGAGGATCTAACAAGATGGCCAAGAGATTTCTTAATGAGGCATTAAAAAGAAAAAATGAAGTAGTGTTAAATAAGGTTGCGCCATATGTCCAAAAATTGCTTAGTAAAATTAACAAAAATCTTGATTCTGAAGACGCGCTTATGCTTAGTACTCTTATACAGAATTACGCTCAACAATCAGCATAAAAAATTCTAACGTTGTCAACTATCCTGGAGGTGAAAGAATTACTCAATTTTATATACCTCAACACCTTTTTTTACTGGTTGATCAACCTTCATACCAACACAATCGCCCTTTTTAGCAGAATCTGCTTTTTTATGATCAAACTCCATGGAAACAACTTCTTGTTCAAAAAGATCCACTTTTTCTTTAACAAATTTTATTCTGTCTCCGACGGCCAGCTTTTTACTTAAATCCACTACGGCCACACCTATTTTGTCATAATAGTGGGCGACTTTTCCCACCTTTAAATCAGCCATTTTCCTCACCGCCTTTCGAAAAAATTGGAGTTACTATGTAAATATATTTTAACACCTTATTATAATTATTTTTAAGACTGTGTTTTTTATTTTCTGGAATGAACACCAGGTGATTCTTTTTTACTTCTCTTTCCTCATCTTCAATTATTACTTTAGCCCTCCCTTCAAGAATAATGATGATTTCCTCTCTGTTGTGAGTTGTATGTTCTTTCATTTCTTCTCCTTTTTTCAAAATAACATAACCGGATTTTATTTTTTCAGAATTCGGTGGCTTTATTAATAAGCCGGTTTTTTTCAACGGTAAGATTATTGGTTTTTTCGTTTTTGACTTTGATTTGGGAATAATCATTTATTTATTATACCGCTTGTTCTGTATAATTGTGACTAGGACATAAGTCTCTTTTTGTCATTTCGACCGAGCGTAGCGAGTGGAGAAATCTCTTAAAAGAGATTCCTCGACTTCACTTCGTTCCGCTCGGAATGACAATTATGTCTCAGACATAATTAAATTGTCTTGTTTTTTAATGATTAACTTTGTATTATATTAAAATGATCTACCTCTATCTTGACAAGAACAATCTTAAACTTTTTTCTCTGAACAAAACCCTTCTTGGTCAACATAATGTTTCTTATTTCCAAAAAAGGCACCAAAGTGATCTTTTAGAAAATGGACAGGTAAAAAACGTTGATCTTTTAGCTTCAGCCTTAAAAGAAGCTCTAACTCTTGCCTCGCCACATGAGGTAAAAGACAAAGATGTTTATTTAATCCTCTCCCAAGATTCATTTTTATTTCAACGCTATAACGTTCCCTCGGATATATCAGAAACAGCCATTCTTCCTTTTATAAAAGACAAAGTCAGGGTTGATCTTTCGTTAGATATTGGAGAATTATTTTATGATTACCTTCTTGTCAGTCAGGAGAACGAGACAAGTGTCTTATTTTTTGCTCAACAAAAAGAGGTTCTGCAAAAATATAAAGATACTCTTCGACTTTTGGGGTTATCGCTTAAAGCAGTTATTCCTGAAACATTAGCCTACTTTCAGCTTTTTGAAAAAACCCTAAGAAAAGAAAAAAAAGAAAACATTCTATATGTCTGTTATGAAACCAGCAATTCCTTTGGCTATCTTTATGATTCCTCCGGTTTGCTAAAAAAAAATAAGTACATTCTTGAGCCGGATATAGAAGCTTCTCTTAAGACAAAAATTGAAGAAATGGAGAAAGAAAACATTAAGATTAATCGAGTAATTCTTTCGGGAAAAGATTCAGAAAAAATCAGACAAGATCTTTTCACCAAAAATGTTGGTGGTTGGACCAATCTTCTAAAGAAAATTATTCCTGACTTTTATCAAGATTATTTAAAACTTATTATTATTCCGGAACAAAACAAGTTTTCATTTTTAGATTTTGACACTTGCTTTGGGGGTTTTATCTTTCACCGCCAACATGAATCTTTTTCAGTTGTTAAGGCTATTCAAAAAAGAACGGAAATTTCATCTAAAAGAAAAATTTTCTCCATTCCTCAATTTAATCTCCCTATCAAACTTTTTCGCAAACGGGATATTTTAATCTTCATTTTGTTTTTTGTAATCTCGTTTGCCGCAATTTTCTTGGTAACCAAATTCTCGGGTACTCTAAAATTTGATTTAAAAACAAAACCTGTTTCAAAATTGATTTCTCCTACCCCTCCGCCGCCAACGCTAACTCCCACGCCTTCTTTTTCCAAAGAAACATTAAAAATTAAGATCTTAAACGGGGTTGGTATTAAAGGAAAAGCAACGGAAATAAAGGACATTTTGAAAGAAAAAGAATACCAAGAAATCTTAACCGATAACGCTGATAATTTTGATTATGAACAAACAGAAGTGCAGATCAAAGAAGAGAAAAAACAAGCCTTTAATTATTTAAAAGATGATCTTAAAGAATATGTTTCTCTCAAAAAATCTTCTTCTCTTCCCAAAGATTCTTCGGCCGACGTAATTCTTATCATCGGTAAAGATTTTAAATAAATGGAAAAAAAAGAAGAATTAAAAAAAAGACTCAATAATCTTTGGCAGCAAATGACTATTGAAAAGAAAAAAGAGGAATTAAAAAACCTTGAAGTTAAAACATATGATCAAGATTTTTGGCAAACTACCTCTGATTTAACTGGTCGTCAAAAAGCTACAGAGGTAATGAAAAAAATTGCCCGTTTAAAAAAAGAAATTGAAGATGCGGAAATGATGCAACTTCTTCTTGAAGAAAACGATCTTGTTAGTTTGGAGAAACTTCTTAAAGAGTATGAAATTTACATATTTTTATCGGGACCGTATGACTCCGGTAACGCCATTTTTTCTATCCATGCGGGGCAGGGAGGAACTGAAGCGATGGATTGGACATCGATGCTTTATCGGATGTTTACAAGATATTTTGAGAAAAGAAGCTTTAATTACGAAGTAATAGATCAAGTTGACGGAGAAGAGGCGGGGATTAAAAGTATTATTTTAAATGTTGAGGGTCCTTTTGCCTATGGTTATTTAAAAGGCGAGGCCGGTGTCCATCGATTGGTTCGTCAATCTCCTTTTAATGCTAACAAACTTCGTCAAACTTCTTTTGCCTTAGTTGAGGTTCTGCCAATGGTAAAAGAGTCAGAAATAGAAATAAAACAGGATGATTTAGAATGGGATTTTTTCAGATCAGGAGGTCATGGCGGACAAAATGTTAATAAAGTTTCAACGGCGGTTCGTTTAAAACACAAGCCTTCCGGAATTCTTGTCAGTTGTCAAACCGAAAGACAACAAGAACAAAACCGGGAAAATGCTCTAAAACTTCTTAGGGCAAAGCTTTGGCAAATTCAAGAGGAAAATAAAGAAAAAACCAGACAAAGCTTTAAAAAGGTAAAAATGGCCAGCTGGGGACTCCAAATCCGCTCCTACGTTCTTCATCCTTATAAATTGATAAAAGATTTACGCACCAACCACGAAGAAACTAATGCGGAGAGAGTTTTGGACGGAGAATTGGACGGATTCATTGAGGCATATTTAAAACGTCAGCGGTAAATTTTTTTATATCTTTATTTATCTTTTTCTATTATTTTAAAAGCTTTAAGATAAACATTTTTAACTCCGTTGTTTGTTTCTTTTTTAACAAGCCCTTTCATTTTAGGAAGCAATATCTTTTGCGCGTTTGCATTATTTTTGGCAATCTCGCCCAAAGCAAAAGCCACGCTCCAGCGAACAACCGTTCCCTTATCTTTTATGTTCTTTAAAAGAGCGGGGATTGCTTTTTCAGTTTTATCTGAAAATTTCAACGCCAAATTAGCAATTATTCTGGCGCACTCCCACTTCACTCTTGGTCCTTTATCCTCCAAATGGCAAATGACAAAATCAAGATATGGTGCGACACACTCCGGATTGTCCTGCGAGGCATACTCTAAAGATTCTATCAAATGCCCCTGATCGCCGCTAGAGGCGGATTCAAAATAGCCTACAATTTCGTCAATAAACTTTTTATCCTTTGTAATCTCTTTCGCCAAAAGAGTAATTTTTTCTTTCGGTTTTAACTTTGATTGCAGGATTTTTTCAATCTTACTCATATTTTTGTGGGCAATCCTTATAATTTATGCTTCCTTTTTTATTATTTTAATCAATTTTCAATTAAAACACCAATAAGTTAGTAATTCTTTCATCTTAACTGATGAATTCGTGAGGTAAATTATATAAAAATAGGGTAAAATATTCTCATAAAATGGCGCAGTGGCGAAGTGGAAACGCGGCTGTCTGCAAAACAGCTACTGCAGGGGTTCGATTCCCCTCTGCGCCTCAATTTTGGAGGGTTGGCCGAGCGGACTATGGCGCTAGTCTTGCTCAATGAGACCCGCTTAAAGTTGAGCGACAGCGAAACTTTAGCGAAGGTCGAATTAGTCCCGCGAAGCTGAAAGCGAAGCGGGAAAAACTAGGAGGGTTGGCCGAGCGGACTATGGCGCTAGTCTTGAAAACTAGTGAGCGCAAGCTCTCACAGGTTCGAATCCTGTACCCTCCGCCTTCGCTTCGACGAAGCTCGAAAGAGCGAAGTCGAGCTTCTTGAAGCTTCGGCGAGACGAAGTCCGCATCCTGGAGAATTAGACGATAACTTCTTAAATTGATAGAATATTTAAATGAATAAAATAGAATTAGGGAATATTTTGGATTATCTTATAAAGCGCGGTTTAGAAACGATAAGAAATAATGCAGAAAATGTTGAAGTAGTTATTGATTATGTTGCCATTTTTGCAAAAAATAGCCATGAATTTAATTCCCTTAACGCTATTGCCCGATCTATGGGAAATGAAGTAGACAAGGAAACAGCTAAAACCGGTCACACTTATTTATTTCATAAACCCATAAAGACAACGGTAGGTTTATTAAAACTTATTAAAATAAGATTCCCAGATCCGACCCGGCCGCAAAGAGGTGCTCCCGATTTTAAAATCCGAAATTATCAGGAATTCAAAAGTAAATATCTCAAGAAAAGTGGTAATTTTACTCTGATGTTAAAAGAAACCTATGAAATGATTGAGATAAAAGGCGTAGATGTATTGGTTTATATACCCAGCAATACCTTAGGCGAAAGACTGGAAACGAGATAACTATCAGGATTAAAAAATTCCAGACCCGAGTGCTTCGCAGATCATGAAGAGGAAGCGGAACACTGGCCGCGGGTGCTTCGACTACGCTTAGTAAAGGTGGGTAAGGCGAGCGCATTAAAGCTTCGTGGCGGCAAAATTCTGTTATTACGCAATAATTCTATTGATGTATAAAGAATAAATACAAAACAGCGCCTAGGGTAAACTAGGCGCTGCTAATAATGAATTACAATATCTTAAACTGAAAAAATACTTAAAGCTGGAAAAAAAGATATTTGTTGGAAATTATCTTGGGATACCATCGGTAGCACCTCGTAACATAGGATTAAGCTGTATGCTCTGTGCAGTAACGCTTCCGTCTGAATTTTCCTGACCAAAGACAACCACACGTTCTCCTGTTTTTAAATCGCTTTTTGTTCCCTCAGCCGCTTTATTAATTGCTGTTTTATCAGAAAAAAAGACGATTTTACTGCCACCATCTTGGAGTTTAACCGTGATTGATTTATCATCAGCACTTATAATTTCTCCGTTTACCGGACGAAAACCCGCGCGGTTTCCTTGTAACTGTCCAGCGTCTGTTCTTGATCCTAGTGCTCCAGCAAATTGTCTAGGAAAAGAAGGTTGTTTACTTTCCTGATATTTCATACCGGCAAAAAACCCAACTCCGGCGAAGACTAAAACTAAAACAACTGTTATTAAATAATTATTTTTCATTCATCATTCACCCCCTTTGTAAAAATCCTAAATTGTAAATTACAAATCACAAATAAAATTTAAATATTAAACGTTTTAAAATTTAAAATTTTTAATTCATAATTTAGGATTTTATTCATATCTCAACGCCTCTATTGGTTGTAAATTAGCGGCTCTTTGAGCCGGGTACCAACCAAATATTATGCCAATTCCTGCCGACACGACAAAAGCGAGAATGATCGCTGATGGGGACAAGATAAAAGGAAAGTTTATAAGATTACATATAAAATAAGAAGCAACAACCCCAACAATGGTGCCGATGGTTCCACCGCTGAATGTTAAAATAATTGCTTCGGTTAAAAACTGCAATGTTATTACTTTTTTCTTGGCGCCCAATGCCTTTCTAAGGCCAATTTCACGCGTCCTTTCGGTGACGGTAACTAACATAATATTCATAATTCCAATACCGCCAACCAGGAGTGAAATGGCGGCAATTCCGGACAACAAAGCAGTAAATGTTTCTGTTGTTGATGAAGCCATATTTAAAATATCCTGTTGTGACATAATCGAAAAATCTGCCTGGGAAGGGTCGCTTAACCGATGGCGGGCGAGTAATAAATATCCAACCTCATTTTGGGCATTAACCATAACATCAGGACTTTTAGCTTCAAGAGCAATGGTGCTTAAATAGTTAACACCAAACAATTGTTTTTGGGCGGTAGTTAATGGTACATAGATAATGTCGTCTTGATTCATAAATCCGCTTCCGCCTTTAGATTCGGTGACGCCGATAATAGTTAACATTTGACCATTGATTCGTATAGTTTGTCCTATGGGATTGGCGCCCTCACCAAATAGGTCGGTGACTACTTGAGGACCCAACACCGTTACCTTTGCCATGCCATCAATATCGTATTGGCTGATAAAACTTCCTGAAGTAATTGTTACTTTATGAACATCGGCGTAGGCGGGCGCAACCCCGACGACTTGAGTATTGGTATTGTTTCCGCCGGTGATTACCTGTGTTCTCCTTTCAAGCTCGGGTGAAACTTGACTGATGGTGGTAATTTGAGAAGAGGCGGCAATTTCTTTAGCATCGTCTAAGGTAAGAGAAGTTCTGCCGCCAGCCGCGCCTCTTACTCCTCCTTGGTCAGTGGCGCCTGGTCTGACCGTTAATAAATTTGATCCTAAAGATTGGATACTTGATTGAATTGCCTGCTGGCTGGCTTGACCTAAAGACACGAGAGCGATAACGCTACCGATACCAATAATAATTCCAAGGATAGCTAGGCCAGTGCGCGTTTTATTAACAGTCAACGTTTTGATTGATTCTAAAATAAGATCAAAGTCCATATTTAGTTTTTAAGTTTTAATTTCCTTTTTAAGTGATTGTTTTCGTGTTCAACGATTTTTCCGTCTTTAACATGAATGATTCGTTTCGCATAATGGGCCATGTCTGCTTCGTGAGTGATCATAATAATTGTATGGCCTTCATTATTTAATTTCTGAAAAATTTGCATTATCTCTTGGGCTTGAACGGAAGCAATATTACCGGTTGGTTCGTCGGCAAGGATGATGCTGGGATTCATGACAAGGGCTCGGGCAATGGCCACTCTTTGTTGTTGACCACCAGATAGCTGGTTTGGTGCGTGATACATCCGATCTTCTAAGCCGACAAGTTTTAGATATTTTTCTGCCTTTTTAACCCGTTCCTCTTTGGCAATCCCCGCATAAATCATAGGGAGCATGACATTTTGAAGGGCCGAGATACGGGGAAGAAGATTGTATGCCTGAAATACAAAACCAATTTTTTTGTTCCTGATTTCGGCTAATCGATCTTCGTCTAATTGATTAATGCTTTCTCCGTCAAGAATATATTCACCATTTGTTGGTAGGTCTAAGGCTCCCAAGACATGCATTAATGTTGATTTACCGCTTCCCGAAGGACCCATTATGGCAACAAACTCTCCTTTTTTAATTTCAAACGAGACATCGGAAAGAGCAATTGTTTCCACAGAGCCCATTTTATATATTTTAGTAATATGCTTAGCGGTAATCATAGAATTTATACCTTTTAATGAGGTGCGCCGCCGCTGCCCATCCTAAAATTCCCACCAAATCCTCCAAATGGCGATTGCGATTGATTCTGTTGGTTTTGATTAGTTGATTGAATGGCGTTGGTGACGACGATATCACCTTCAGACAAGCCTGAAGTAATTTCAACTTCAGAACTGGAAGAAAGTCCGATTTCAACAGATGTCTCTTGCGGTTGGCCATTTTTCATCAGGCGAACATATGAAGAACCATCGCTTTGTTTTTGCACAACAGCCAAGGGAACAATCAACGCATTATCTTTTGTGTCAGTGATAATATTGGCGGAGGCAGCCATATTAGAAAGTATTGAGTCTGATTCGGTATCAAGACGAATCACGGCAGGATAAGTTGTCACACCCGAACTAACTGTTCCGGCCGTATCGATACTAATGACTTTTCCTGTAAAAGTTTTGTCAGGCAGAGCATCAAACTTTATAGTTGCTTTGTTGCCGAGTTTGATTTTAGGAACATCAATTTCCGTCAAATTAACAGAGACCATAGGCAGCGCCTTTGTTTTAATATTGGCAATTTTAGTGGCGCTTTGGGCGCTATTTGAAGTATTGGTTGATTCAACAATTACAGAACCTTCTTGAAGTGATAATCCAGAAATAATTCCTGATATGGGCGCATAAATAGTGGGCGAAGTTTGCTGATATGAGAGCCAGGCTGAATTAAGAGAAGTTTGCGCCTGAGCAACTACGTTTTGCTGGTTTTTATATTTTGCTTCAGTCGCTAACCAATCATTATTTAAGATGTGAAATTCTGCCAACGATCGATTGGTTTCATTCGGTGTTCCGTCAGAATTTTGGTAGGTTGAATTGGTGGCATTATCATAAAATTCTTTCCAATTGGTAAACATGTCTGACTGAAGGGTGTACAAACTGATTTTTGCGTTTTCAAGATTATTTTTTGCGCTTTGGTAGCTTGACCAGGCGGAAGCGACATTTTGTTGTCCTTTAAGATCTGAATCAATTTCAGCAATTTTATCGCCGGTTTTTACTTCATCACCGTCTTTGGCGTAAAGTTTGGAAACGACACCAGTGGCTAATGTGCTAATAGTTCCATTGTTGGCAGTTGATACTTGACCCGAACCGCTAACAGAAACAATAAGGGTTCCTTTTTCTACTTTAGTTGTCTGGTATTGTGCTTGATTTTTTTTAGAACCGGTAACTTTTGAGAATAAAAAAAAGCCGAGACCAGCCAGAACAATGACAAAAATAATTTTTTTCTTGAAAGAAATCTTAGCAAACAGCTTTTTTATCTTTATTACGCCTGGAATATTATTCATATGTATTAATATATAAAATTTTAAAAATTAAAACTGAAAATTAGCTGAAACCTGCGTGGTCCTTTGCCACCCTACGGGTGACATGGTTATTTATTTTATCACTTTTCCCCTTTTCTTTTCCCAGAAAATGCGTTTCTTTTTTTAAAGACTGTCTTTAATAAAGACAGTCTTTGTGGTCCACGACCATGTTCAATTGATTAAACGATTGTACATAACAAACTTAATTAATCAATTAATTAAGTTTTCTAGATTACTTCAGATAGTTCGGCACCGCTGTGAAGAATGACTAAGTTTGTTTTATGGGTAACCGCACGGAAAATGTTGTTCCTTTCTTAAGTTTGCTTTCAACGTTAATTAAACCATGATGGACATCGACGATTTTTTTAGCAATAGAAAGACCTAATCCATATCCTCCTTCGGTTGTTTTTGTTCGAGCGTAGTCAGCTCGGTAGAATCGGTCAAAGATATGGGGTAAATCTTTTTCGGTAATCCCCACGCCTTGGTCTTTAACAGACAAGATAATAAATCCGTCAGTTTTGTGAGATGTAATGGTAACGGTAGTATTTTTATAACTGTACTTTACCGCATTATCCAAAAAGATAACTAATAAATCAATCAGCCCAAATTTATTGCCATTAATTTCCTGTTTTTCTACTTTGCTATTGATGGAAATATTTTTTTGTTTTGCCAGGGGGTCAATCTTTTTAATTGCTTCTTCTGCTAATTCTGATAAAATAACTTTTGTAAATTGTAGGTTGTTGTTTGGTTTTTGATATTGAGTAAGTTGCAATAATCCTTCTGATATTGACTGAAGTTTTTTAACTTCGGTAATGCTTTCTTTGATTATTTTTTTGGAACTCGGCAATGATAGATTTTTATTTCTTAAAGCAACTTCCATGGCCGTTCTGAGAGAAGTGAGAGGAGTGCGAAATTCATGAGAGGCATCACTAATGAATTGGTTTTGTTTATCCATCATGTCTTTAATCGGGGCGAGAGTTCTTCCGGCAAGGATGTATCCGAGTCCTCCTGATGTTAGCAAAATTCCCAAGTTAATGACAATAAGCATGAGAAGAATCCGCTGTTTTGTTTCCTTAAGGAGTTCAGGATTGGCGGTAGGCATTTGACTTGGAAAACGGCGCAATCGCTCATCCGGAAGGGGAAATCCACCTTCTTGTAATCTTTGCTCTATGCGAAAGCGTTGCGTCCGTTCAAATCTTTCAATTTCGTTTGAGAGCCCTTTGTAAATTACCAAGCTAAACATCAAGCTAATAACCATGATGATCAAAAGGTACCAAGCGGTAAGTTTTAGACGGGCTGAATGAAACATACTAAAAATCTTAAATGTTAAATGTTAAAACTACCAATTTATGTTAACTGCTAATTTTATAACCAAAACCTCTAATAGTTTGAATGAATGGTTTTTTATTTTTAAAAGGGGCATCAATTTTTTTTCGTAAGTTTCTGATATAAACCTCTACGGTATTAATAAGAATGTCAGCGTCATAATTCCAAACATGACTAATAATTTTATCCTTGGTAAGAGTTTTGTCGGCATTTCGCATCAGATATTCCAGTAAGGAAAACTCTTTATTAGTAAGTTTAATAATTTTTCCGTCGCGTTCTACTTGAAATAATTTTGGATCAAGATGTAAATCAGCCACCGTTAATGTTGAGTTAAAGGATGGTTTTGGTCGTCGGGTAAGAGCTCGGATTCGGGCCAATAATTCTTCAAATGAAAATGGCTTGGTTAAATAATCATCAGCTCCAGAATCTAATCCAAGGACTTTGTCTTGAATTTGTCCTTTAGCGGTTAACATTAAAATCGGTGTATGAATCCTGTTTTTTCGAAGTTCTTTACAGATAGTGATACCATCCATTTCGGGAAGCAAGAGGTCAAGAATGATAAGGTCGTATTCTTCAGTTGAGGCAAGATCAAACCCGTTTGTTCCATTATATGCGACGTCAACTGCATATCGTTCTTGCTCCAGACCTTTTTTTATTGTGTTGGCAATACGGTGTTCGTCCTCAACAATTAGTATTCTCATAAACAAATATTATATTCCATCAGCTGAAAAATAGCTGAAGGATTTGATGATAGTTGTTCTTGCTAGTGTTTTCATTTTTATATTGACGTATCTAGTAAAAAAGGCAGTTTAGATGCGGTGTGAAAATTTTCTTACAAAGTATTTTGGAGCGGGCGAAGGGAATTGTTCAACTAACAGTTTACGAGTTATTACGAGCGATTACTGTTAGTTAATCCCGCGAAACTTTGTGAAGCGGGAAACCCTCTGTTTCCCCGCCGTTGGCGGGGCATTTTACCGGTAAAGTGAGCGGGCGAAGGGAATTGAACCCTCTGTCTTCTCCTTGGCAAGGAGACATTTTACCGGTAAACTACGCCCGCTTCTCGTTAACGCTAGAACTAAGCTTTTTTAAAATTGGGTGCGAATATACAAATTCGCTCGAAACTATTTTATCAAAAACGGTTAAATGAGACAACCGTTAAAAATTAGCAAATCAACTGCGACAATTCGTCAGAATTTTTGCGATATAGCGAGCCTCAGAAATGGCTGGCGATGGACGCCACAGCGCTGGCGACCAACGGTGAAGGTTTCAGCCAGACGGTAGACCCTACCAACTTTGGCGGTGGGTTTCATACTGCCAGTCTTCCGCCAACCGTAAGCGTCAACGTTGGCGGTTGACCCCAACCGCCGTCAACCACCAACCGCCACTAACCCTCAACCGCCAGCTACCACCAACCGTCGGAACTACCACCAACCGAAGACACCCAACCGCCACCACCTACAAAGGCTTAAACTTCCAACCGCCCGTTAACCCTCAACCGCCCACTTCATCACGGGCTGAAGTTCCACCGCCAGTTAACCACCAACCGCTATCTACTCTCCCGCCATAAGTCAATTACCAACCAACCGTTGTTTCCTCCGCCGTCCAACTCTCAAAGTTGGGTAATACCATCAACCACCCATTAGATGTTAATCGCTTAGCGGTTGAAACTGTTAGTCGCCGCCACCTTCTGCCTACCCACCTGTTTGTTTTCAAAACCCTTGCTCACCCCGCCACGTCCAATTTTATTTTTTTTTAATTTTTTTTCTTCGCCGCCTCCCGCATCTTTCCAAAATCCAAAACCCAAAACAAAGGTGGCGTGGCGGGGTTCGCTTCGGGCTGGGGCGGTGAGTGTCTGGTTAAGTCACCGCCCCGGGAAAAGTGGTAGTCGCAGACCCGCTCCTTAGGTTAGGTTGTCAAGTAACGTCCGATTTTTTCGGGCAACCTTCTCAAAATCGGCCTACAATCGTTGGTCACCTTTTCGGTTTAAATAATCATCACGGGCACGGAGCGGGTGAAAATGCTTCGCCCTCCAACTTAGAATAAAAAATATTTATGCTATCACCGCTATCTTGTTTTGGATGAAACTTAAGTTCTGTAACCAAAGAGGCTTTAAAGGTCGTCGGGCTTCGCCCCCCTGCGATTGGTAGTAAAGTTGGGTAATGCTACAACCTTTAGATAGTAAGTTAACGGCGCGCCGCCTGTTTCTAAAGTCATTATTACTTTCCTTCTCTTTTTTTCTTATAACCACTCGGCGCTTTGGTTTTCGGGAGTGCTTCAATTCTCTCAACCACGCACTCCCTCTTTTTAGCAGGCTGGCACGTAGGCAGGGGGGCGGCATTTTCAGCGACTCAATTGATAATCTCTCCCCCTGTCCCCCTCTCTTCAAGAAGAGAGGGGGAATAGCGTTCTGTCGGTGGGGAAAGGGAGAACGAGAAAGTTTGTTCAAATAATTATTTGATCAAAAGAAGGATAATTGGTTGTTACCGACCCCAAATCCCTAATTTCTTTTTTTGGGCGAGAGCTTTGGCTTGAAGAAGTTGTTGTTGATAAATAAGAGGACGTCTCTTTTCGTAGATAGCAACGTCAGCTAATCCTTGTCTTACCAGTTCAATTGATAAATTAATTTCTCCTTTGTTATTGGCTTGAGATAATGTTTTAATTGAAGGATCAGGGATTACCCAAACATAAGCCAAAATTCTACCAAACTTATCGTCTTTGTAGGCGTCATATTCCAGTCTGAGGGTTTTTCCTTCAGTTAGTTTTCTATTCAGCTCTGTTGCTTGCTCATACCGTTTATCTTTTCTTTCAGGCGCGCTTATCCCAACATATCTGACATCCTTTTTATTCTCCAGTTGGATGGTGTCGCCGTCAATAACTCTGATTACTGTTACCCTTTCGGGGAAGGGATTTATTGTGGGAGTTGCCAGTTGATTAGTTGGTTGAGTAGCAGGTTGTGGGTTGTTTGTTCCTTTAAATTTTTGGTATTGAATTCCGGCAAGAAAGGTTAAAATCAAAACAAAAAAAGCAATCAGTATCTTAAGATAATTAGATTGGTTGTTGGAAAGATTGCCCTTCATTTGTTTTTGGCGTCTTTGATGATTAATTGTTTTTTTTGTTGGTCAAGTTCTATCTCAACACTCTGGTTCTCTCTCCATTTTAAAATTCGCAAGAATTCTCGAGGGATGACAATGACTTTTGAGTATTTGCCGGAAGTGGTGATTTTTCGCAGACGTTTTTCTGACATAAGTTAAAATTAAGTATAGCATTTTTGATTTGAAAATAATTTATGATGAACATATCCTCCACGAGAATAGTATACATTTAATATATGGGTATTGAAAAACTCGTCATCTTCCAAAAGATTTATGATTTTCTCCTTTGGTTATATCCTTTAATAAATCGTATCCCCAAAAGTCACCGGCCTGTTTTAGGGAAACACTTAGAAGAGCTGGGACTTAACCTTTTATTATTGTCCATCCAAGCCAATAAAATAAGAAATGAGGGCAGAATTAAAGTCCAACTTCAAATGTCGGATGAACTGGATAAGTTAAGAATACTTATTCGTCTGACAAAAGACCTTCGCTTTATGAGTGTTAGTCAGTATCAATGTGCGGCGGAAAAAATGAATGAGATTGGCAAAATCTTGTGCGGATGGATTAATTCCCAAAAGCATTAATTTCTAGTATATTTATTGTAAGGGAGAACTGAAACGGTTTCCTACGCGGCGGTAATTGGAATAACACGAGCAATGCAGGGGCATTTACGTTGAATCTGAACAATACCCCGAGCAATACGAACAACAATATTGGCTTTCGCTGCGCCAGTGATCAAAAGAGCGCCAGGACGGAGTGGTATATGTCTAAGGATGTATATCCGGTGTCCGACGATCACCAGGTTCTCTCTTGTCCGACTTACGTTGGACAAACACAAAACCTGTATTTCCCGGCCTTTCAAAAAAACAAGAAAGGGCGGGAGTAAATAGGTAATGATGAAGAGACGCCGGGTCGGCTTAAAAAACCGACCCGTTTTTTTTAAGTTTGGTATGTATAAAAAAATCAGAGATTTTAAAAATTTAATGGCCGCTTATCAAAAAGCCAGAAAATGTAAGAGATACAAAAGAAACATTGTCCGTTACACCTTTCTTCTGGAAAATAATATTTTGCAGTTAAAAAAAGAGTTAGAGCTTGAAAGTTATTCGCCTTCCTCATATATCTGTTTTACAGTCACAGATCCTAAAATAAGAAAGGTGGCGGCGCCCGCTTTTCGTGATCGGGTCCTTCAACATTCGTTAGTCTCCCAAATTGAGCCGTTATTTGAAAAAAAATTTATTTATGACTCTTATGCCTGCCGCAAAAATAAAGGCACCCATTTTGGTTTAAAAAGAGTCAAAAAGTTTTTGATGGCTTGCCGATCAAAATACGGAAAAGATGCATCTATTTATTGTTTACGTATGGATATTGAAAAATTTTTTGCCAGCGTATCATGGGATATCTTGCTTAAAATTATTGAAGATACGGTTGTCTGTGAAAAAACTAAGAAACTGATTGAAAAAATTGTTACCAAACATCGCTGTTTTGATAATCGCAACCGTCCTATTGAAGCACCAACTGATGTGATAAAACCAAAAGAAAGGCGAGGACTACCGATAGGCAATCTTACTAGCCAACTATTTGCCAATATCTATTTAAACGAACTAGACCATTTTGTCAAAGAAAAGTTGCGCGTTCGCTGGTATGCCCGCTACATGGATGATTTTCTGATCATTCATCCCGATCGTCACTATTTAAAAGAGATGAAAGAGGCAATTAAAATGTTTTTGGAAAGTGAGCTTAAACTGAAAATTCATCCGAAAAAAGTCATCATGCAAAATGTGAAAAATGGAGTTCCGTTTGTCGGTTATCTTATTTTTTATGACCATGTAAAAATTCGGGGAAGTACACTTTTACGAATGAGGCGGAAACTTAAGAAAAGAAGATTAAAATACCTAAAAGAAAATGATAAAAAATCGTATGAGGCAACCTTAAGCGCTCTTAGGGGACATCTTCAACATGCCAATGCCTACCATCTGCAAAAAAATCTTTTGGGGAAATCAATAGAGATAGCGAAAAAGATCAAGATAAAAGTAAATGAACAGCTAAAGCTCTTTTGATTAAATGGATATTTAAGGGTTGAAAAAAATTTTGTTATTCTTTAATATTATAAACATGTAATGGACAATAAACCATCCTTTATCCAACGACTTTTTCTTAAAAAGCTTACCATTTTCAAATGGAGAATAAATTTTTTGGCGGCAGTAGCATCGGTAACGATCTTTGCCCTCATTTTCTCCAATTTTGTCAATCCGATTATTGCCGTAAATGACACCACCAAAACCTGGACTTTTAACACCGCCAATGCCGGAAGTTACACCTATGATAACACTTTAATTACTGTTGATGATGGTGGAGCCCGTCCGGTCACCGGAGTTAATAAAATCACCAATTCGGCCTTTACCAGTGACAATAGTTCCTGGAGCCTGGCGGCTGTTGCCGGTTCAACCACTCCTGCCGGTTGGGTAATTGTCCCCGGAAGTACTACCTATTCAACAAGCGATTTCTTGGCAATGAAATACGAGGCAAAATGTGCCGCAACCAGTGATTTGACAACCGGTTTAACCTCTCCTGATTCCGGTTATCACACTTATTCTGATTCAGGCACCGCTTGTACTGCGGCCAACAATAAAGCAGTAGTCTCCGTTGTCTCCGGTTATCCAATTGCCAATATTTCCCAGACAAACTCCATCACCCGCTGTGCAGCAGTGACAGTGGCCGGTGGAGCGGCCCACTTAATCACCAATAATGAATGGATGACCATTGCCCGAAATGCCGAAGCCCAAGCTTCAAACTGGAGTTTAGGAGCAGTCGGAAGCGGCTACCTTTTTGCCGGACATAATGACAATGCTCCGGCCTTAGCGCTTCAAGCTTCAACTACTGACACGGGCAATAACCGTTGTGCATACACTGACACTGCCGGAACAACAGAAGCTCCAACCTCTTGTCCCACAAATACGGCCAATAATACTTCGGGAACTGCCGGGAATCAAGTCCGTGTTTTTTCTTTATCCAATGGTCAACCTATATGGGATATTGCCGGCAATGTATGGGAATGGACAAGCGATACGATTACCGAAGCCAACCAACCCGACGTCTCTGGTCAATCAGGATTTGCTTGGAGAGAATTTACCGCGCTAACTTCCTACGGTACTCTTTCCTATGATTTAGTCCGTCCTGCAGGTTCTTCTTACGATGCAACATATGGAGTAGGGAGAATTTACCACAATTCCGGCTCTTCTGCCTCAACTCTTTACGGTTTCCTACGCGGCGGTGGTTGGACTTACACGAGCAGTGCAGGGGCGTTTACGTTGCTTCTGAGCTATCCCCCGAGCAC
>Ga0268276_1001719_pt1 | contig 20523 bp, 25 predicted proteins | sample saktaG_4_FD_190145 | JGI IMG/M metagenome (GOLD analysis project Ga0268276, IMG submission 190145) | Saline water microbial communities from Sakinaw Lake, British Columbia, Canada - sak_2010_1_5_45m | ecosystem: Environmental > Aquatic > Non-marine Saline and Alkaline > Saline ... | reverse complement strand
CGATTCTTTTTCAGTTTTTGACATATTCATTCACCTATTTTTCGGTGTCGTTTCATTTGACGCAACCTGAAACTTCAATTTTTATCTGCAAAATATTTTCGGTGTCATTAATTGTGACGCAACGCGAGGACTTATCCAAGAGGCCACCGGACTTGCGGAATGTGCCAAGCATTTGATATACTCTAACCGGTTTGTGTGTAAAGAATTGAAGGCTAAGATTCAGCATAGCGGCAAGAAATCCGGCTTTTTATAAAGGAAACGGTTAATGGGTCGCAGACCAAAATGGATGAGGAAGGTTGGAGTACCAGTAGCTTTGTTAAGTTTTGGTACGACATTCGTGGCTGGTATTTGGGTGACGATGACGGCACATGTTAATAACCCGAAGATTGGTTTTATTTATATTGGCCTGGCTTTAATAGGCGGGGCTTTTATCGGGCATATTGTGGGATGGCTATTTATCGGTTATCCGGGCTGGTTTCACATGTCCAAAATTCAAATTGAAATTAAGGATGAGTGGTCTCCTCATAAAAGAAAGCGGCATTCTTAGCGGCTACTAAAGATCCTTTGAGACCTACAAATATCGTAGGCCTCTTCCACGGCTCACTCCACGACAGGTTTCGGCGCTGCTGTGCCCCAGATATGCGGGCGAGGGTGGATTGGTTAGATGATGGTCAACTGACCGAGCATTTGACCCGCTCCGCCGCCTTGGGCGTCCGCATGTATATCGCCACGTCGTCGGCGTAACGCACGAAACGGAGACCCCGCCTTTCCAGCTCCTTGTCGAGTTCGTCGAGCACGATGTTGGCCAGAAGCGGAGAGAGCGCCTGCCGGTACACCACGCACGTCGCAGCGAGGACAACTCAGTAGGCGGGGTACCATCCCCCCACGACCTCGCCAAAACGTACGAAGAAAAGCACGGAAGTGAAGTAGTGAAACGTCAGCGTCCCGGCCAATCCGAGCACCGCGCCCAGCCCGGTCGGACGTAAACGGAATGTGGCAGCTGTCGCGATAGCATGCAACAGGAAGAAAGCGGGCAGATGCCACGTCACTCGTCCGGTGAGGTCCCACGCCAGGAACTCATGCAGAACTCCCATTGCCAGGAAACAAGTGAAGACCCCGACTGCTGGATTCCGGCGGCATCTCACCACCCTGAACAGATCCTCGTACAGAAACTGGCCGATCCAATGGTTGTACCGCCGCCAGAACTCGGCAGGTGTGCGTGCCAGAATCGGGTGAAAACTGAACTCGACGCAACGGAATCCCAGAAGTCTCCACACGGCTGTGAAGAGGACACAGCCACCGTCCCAGATGCACAGGTAGCTCGCCAACAGTCGCAGCCCATGGTCGATCCAGAACGGAAAGTGGGCGGGTGCATGCCGGGCCAGATAGCGGAAGAGGATGACTCCAAGGGTGACCTCGGCTAGGCCGCGAGCGAGACCTGACAGGTTCTGCACGAGAATCGGCTTGCTCAAAGCAATGTGGCAACGGTGGACCAGAGCAACTGGGTTGGCCAGAAACGTCAGCCAGTCCAACAGATGCGCACGTCGCCAGCTGTCCCGATCAAGCCAGGCGTCCCACAGCTTGAGTGGAAATACGCAACACAACAGCACGGCAGCCTTGGTTCCTGTATCTTTCCCCGGGAAGTACACAGGCAACATGATAATGGCCGATGCCAGGGCGGCCATCCCCACCCAGGCCAGCCTGTCATCAACGCGGCGCAGAAACCACCAGCCGAAGCCTGCCAGAACGATGGCGGCACAGTAGAAGGCCAACGCCATAAGATGTGGACAATAATCTATCAGTGTTTTAGCTCACTTCTGCTGCTGCTTCCGGCCAGTTCATTGGGGCTACACGTAACGGATCAGGCGCGGCTATTTGTCGTCGCCTGCATCCGCCTTGTTAGGAGCTTCACCAAATACTCTCTTCACTGCCTCAAGATAAGCCATGCCGTAGCGGGTATCCGGTTCGAGATAGCTTCCTTCCGTCCACTCATTCCAGCAGTTAATAGTCACGATCTTTGGTCGCTGGCCTGTTCCTAAACGCTTTTTGGTTGCCAGGAGGGCTTGCTCAAAGCGGTCAGGGGTGTTGCCGGAAATCGTATTCATGAAAGGGTATCCATAGTGACCGTAACGATCATCCTGATGTGCTCTTGGACTGGAATCCCAGCCCATTGTCACATTGGGATAGTAAGGGACGTCAAACATCTTCTCAGCCTTTGCCCAATACTCAAAGTACTTGCCCTGCACCCATTTATAGTCTGTCTCCATCTCGGGCAAGCCGACATGGTGTATCCAGACATAGGATGTAACGCTGTCAAAACCAAGGCGTTTGACAACGTCTGCAGGATCAGAAGATTTCTTTTCTCCGGGAAGTATGGATCGACCCCAAACCACCGCATTGAGATGAATGCCAGGCAGCCCAGCCGCCTTGGCTTTGGCGCGAAACTCATCCAGGGCTTTACGTGCAGCTTCTATATTCCCGAAGCTCTCCATGAGTTTATTCAACTCATAGATTGAAAAGTAAGGCTTCCCATCCACCTTCCAGTAGGAGGGATGTTTGAAATACTTGCTGATGACGTGATCGCAAACGTTATCAAAAGTCTTCTTCTTGATGATGCCTTTGTACAATATGGCAGGTTTCTTGCCCCTCTTGTAAGGGTGGATGTCAATCCAGTCGTGATTTGCCCACATTAGGGAAAACTTAATGCGGTCGTTGTTCGGCGCCTTCAAGAAACCGTAATCGAGTCCTCGTTCAAGAAATGGGCCATCGTCGAACCAGTACCAATCGAAGATAAAGGCATCGATCCCATGCGATGCCGCTGCTTCGATCTTCTGAGCCATTTGCTTCGGATCAGATTCATCTGTATAACCCCACAGGGGGACATTGGGTTGATGATGCGACTGAAACCGCGGCTTGGCCTCTTTGACAAGTTCCCATTCCGACCAACCGCGTCCCTTGAGTTTTTGATTTCGTGCGTCGCTGGGATGATAATTAGGGAAGTAGTAGCACGCAACAGTGACTGCCGTTGAACGATCGGCATCCACAGGTTTTGTCTCCGCGGCAATAATAGTAGTCGCGCACGCAATTAACACAGCAATATTGATGGTTATGTTCCTCATACCTTCTCCTAAACGTGCCGGCTCACCTACAAGATGACCCGCGTCCGCGCGGGTCATCTTGTAGGTGTGGAGCCGATTGTTGGATTTCTATTCCTTGTGTTTCTCAAGCTGGTCAATTCTGTCCGACAACCGCTTGAGTTCTCTCCTGATCGGCACCAGCGCGAGTCCCATGAACAGGAACGTCATCGGGAGGAAACAGAAGAACGCGGGGTATGCCGCTTCTATGTTCCCGGTCTTCTTCCACGTGAAGACCACCAAACCACACAGGAACACGCAGAACGCAAACGGACTCCAGAGAGATATGGCCTTCTTTAATCCTGACACCTCTTCACTCATTCCCACCTTCTCCTTTCAAATCGAATGTCTGGTTTCACCGGACCCGCGGCGCTCCGCAGGGTACGATGCAAACCCTTGTTCTCCGCTCTTCTATACGGCCACTGGGGTTAGCTCGAAGACGCGTGCGAGATGAGAGGCGGCCTTGAGGTCGCTGCGACGAAGCGCATCGCGAACATCGTCGAGTTTGTAGGCATCGTCGAGAGACAGATATGGAGCCCAGCCGGAATCAGCTTCAATAAGGCTGACATCGACTTCTGCCACATAGTCTCCCTCGTGCACCAGTTTCACATGGTGTCTCGTTTTCATTATTTTCTCCTTCTGAAATCATCTGACCATCGATCGGGATCGGGTCGATAAGCCGTTACAACAACTGCAGGTCCATTTGATCCCTTTGGGAAGTCCGGGTAATCCTCCAGCAGTTCAGCATTGGTGAACCCCGCGACCACATCTCTTGCAAAAATACTGTCTTCCGCAAGTTCGTCATATCCATGCTCAGATATTCGGACTTCACCGCGAGCTAGAAGTGCTTTGACTTGTCCCTGTGTCACATTCATAAAAACACATTACTACGAAATCGGCAATGAATCAACGATGCATTAATCTTCTTTGCGGAGAATCGGGATAGGGAGAGCCCTCGCGGGCTCCCTCCTCCCACAACACTTGGCATACGGATCACGTACCAAGGCGTTTCCGTTACACGTTCAAATGGAGTAATGGTAATCCCATTTTGACGAAAGCGCAAGTGGTGAGGGCGTACGCCAGTGCCGGACTGCGACTCAGTCGCCATGCGCCATGGTGCGACTTGCATGTGTTCCATGCAAGGTCACGGCTCACACCCCGAGGGAGAATGGAGGACTTCGCTAGTCATGTGCCCGCTGGCCCCGAGTGCACCACCATGGCACGGCATAGCTGAAAGCGAAGACGGCACCTCATATCCGGTTCTTGTACATCGCCCCGTGCTTTCGCGTTGGACTTCCTTCCGACCCCGCCTCGCGACGACGCCGTTGTCCTTCACTAAACCTTCCTCCTGACAGGTGGTTAAGGGACTTTCACCCTGTAAGTCGTGCGCCATGCCGGGCGCACGTCAGCGGTGAGGCGGCGGTATCCCGTCGCCTCCACCGCTTGGTTCGGGCTTTTCATGTGATGGTTACCATTCTAAGGCTCCATACCCACCTAAGAATGGTTCCCCAATTGCGAACCCATTGTTAACTTTTGTTTGTCCCGAATCATTTGGGTCATACTGGATCTCGAACACTCGCAATTTGCAACCGGCAGGACCAGCACCTCGGAATGATATTCTTCCTTCACCCCTGTAGCGGGCATCAAATCGCGCTTGGTCATCGCCCATATAGTATGGAAATAACGTATTCTTCGTTCCATAGAGTTTTGCGCTAGTCGGTTGGCCTATAAGGTCATATACTTCTCTCATAGACATTCCGGTTGTAATCTTCGCAAACGTGCTATTGGAGGGAACGGTCCCTCTAGCCCCGTCCGTGCTGTTTGATGTTTTAATAGGACCACTTTCGGGAATTAACTTGAGATATAAGAGGCTGTCACACACTGCCGCGTTAATCATATTTGTCACAGTATTGCCGAGCCCATCTATATTTGAGAATTGTTTCTCAGACATACACTTGTTCCACAATGTGTTGTCGACATGTATCCATCTGAAACCCTGATTACTCGCGACGATCTTTAGAGTCTTTGTGCTATACACGTCGACAGTCACTGTACTGTATAAGGCGATCCTCCCGTCACCCAACCCCACCAAAGTTGTTTCTTTGGCGATGCCGCTTCCGGCAACCGCGACCAAACGAGATGTCAAAGGATATTGTTGCGCATGACCTCTTGAAATCACAACAATTGCATCAATATTATATCTCTCGCCAAATTTTTGAAACAGAGGAACGGCATCTGCCTCCTTCAGTTTTCGCCCTTCTCCAGTTTCTTCCTTGGTTACTGAAAGCAACTCGTTCCTGACTTCGGGAATGTCGACAATTAAATAATTCGGCGCCTTCCTGATTGCTTGTCGTGCCGCCCGTTCTACACTGGCGTCGATACCCCAATCAGCAATTCTTTGGGTATCATGCTTCCAATCCCACCTTAGCAGAGCAAATTCTATCCAGTCAAAATCGTCTCCCAGAAGAGAAACTACGGCAACTGTCTTGATCTCCTTAACTTGCTCAGGTTGAATTGAGCGAGGTATTGTCGCACATCCTGTCATCAAAACCGCGAGAAAAGCAGCAAAGATGCTGCAAGTCATTTGCGCAAAATTGAATTCTTGAAAGTAATTTCCAAGCCGACCCTTGAGAATGCAAGTAAACAACTTGTCTGTTTGCGCGATCATTTCCTTGTCTCCTTCTTTTTTCGAACGTCGCGCATGAGGCTCAAAATGGCCCGCGTCCGCACGGGTGATTTTGTAGCTCTCCATGCGTCTTGTTAGGCAATTCATTGTCACGAGAATTTGCTTTTGAGCCATTCATATACGGCCTTCTGCTCATCTCTACCGGCACGTCGTACTTGCGACAGAAGCCATATCGAACTGGGTTTCTCGGATGTGATGTTCTTTGCTCCCTGATTGCAGGTTGAACATAGCGTCCGAAGGTTCGAAAGTTCATCTTTCCCACCAAAGGACTTGTCCTTGATATGCCCAATGTGAAGGCGTACAGGTCTATTTGTAGCAGGGTCTGTCTCACCGGGTGTCAATCCGCACATCTGGCAGGTGAAGCCGTTCCTGTCGAGTACTTCGGCGCGGAGTTTGGCAGAAATGGCTCGAGCAAACTGAGGTCTCTTTTTATGAACTGGCTCATGCTTCAGCATGTACTGTCCTGGCTTCAATTCAGAACTGTCGTTATGCGACAGGATCGGCCAACCTTCTTCGTCCCGCAACTCGCGGAGTCGTCGACTGTATTGCACTGCTCCGTCTGCTGCGGCCTGAAGTTCGTGTGATTCGATCACTCGTCCGATGTTCGACAACAAGAATTGTCGAATCTTCTCCTTTGAACCAACCTTTCCCATAGATACCTCTGCTATCGGTTATCAACAGTATGGAACTCTTTGTTCCAAGAGTCTCCATTGAATTGCTTTCCTTGAGTTTTGTGTCGGGTACTTACCATCAAATGCTTTTGCGATAGCTAGTCCGACTGCGGACGCAACCGGTGGGGGGAATGCGTTGCCGACCTGTCTGTAGGCAGCAGTCTTTTTCCCGCTGAATTTCCAGAAGTCGGGAAACCCTTGAATTCTAGCTACCATCCGCACAGTCAAGCGTGGATGACCTGTAACGGGAAAATCGCAGGCAGGTGGTTCATTTGCTATTCCCAAACCATCAACACCCAATTCAAGCCATTTCTTTCGGGCTCGCGTCGGGCCTAAATCCGGACCGCCATGCTTTTTCGAGCCTCCGACAACTGTTGGGGCGATTGCTTGCGCATTCGTCACCCAACGATCCGTTCCTTTCCAACCACCTTGTGCCATCAAGTCTTGAAGAGTATCTCCAACGGTTGGTTTCTTGCCGATCGGTGCTGGCCATTCAAAATACGACATCTTTTTTTGGGGAAGAGCAACGAGTATGAAACGAGGGCGCAGTTGCGGGACGCCGTAGTCGGCGGCCTGCAAGACTTGCCAATCAGATTCATATCCAAGTTCAAGTAATTGTATTCGCAACTTGTCGCGATAATCTGAGAACTTGGCCGCTGCGAATCCCGGTACATTCTCCAACATAACGGCTTTCGGCTTCATCTGTCCGATTATTCTGATCGCTTCGGGAAACAGATCACGGTCATCGTCCGTGCCAAGCTGTTTGCCGGCAATGGAGAAAGGAGGACAGGGAACACCGGCGGCAAACAAGTCGACGTTGCGAAATCTGTTGCCATCAAACTGTCGCATATCTTCGTGCAAAATGTTCCATTGCGGCCGATTGAGACGTAGCGTTGTGCAACAGTCCGCATCAATCTCGACAGCGGCTACACAATCAAACCCCGCTGCTTCAAGGCCGAGAGCTTGTCCGCCGCCACCAACGCAAAATTCTGCTACTGATAATTTACCCATGATGCCGCCATATATACCATACAATTGGCGATGATTACACCTTTTCTTTTCTCAATCTGATGCCTAACGATTAGGTCACCAGACCAGAGGGGAAACAAGCGAAGCGCCCCTCTGGGTATGGTGGACTTACTTTGTTAGGCTGTCATTTTATTCATTCAAACTTCTGATGTGTTTGAATTAATGTACAAGAAGGATTATCTTCCCGGTCATTCGTGTTAACGAGGTGATACACCTCTTTTACTCGTTTTCCAATTGTTTGATTTACACGATCAAGACCGTGTTCCTCAACAGTGCGAAGATAATCGTGCATCAGCTCTCGATCATTCTGGATTGTCAGAAAGACTTCATTGGTCATTCGTTTATTGAAACGCTCAATTGCGGCATTTGCGATTTGCTCTGGTGTCATCGTTCTGTCCTCTGTAGTGGCAGCCACCGGTGGCCGGAAAGCGATTAGCGGCTGGTAGTGTCATATTATTCTTGTTGTTGAGAAAATGAACCGCTCTCTGTACTTACTCTGTTTGACGGAAAAGAAGAATCATGATTTTCTGATTCAGACACCGGAACAAATAGGTAACCGAAGATAATAAGTGCAGCGAATATGACCCCAACAGTTATTAATTGTGGCCCGACCATCCAGAAGAGTCTTTTTTGTGCCAAGTCCATTGCTCCGTTCGCCATATAGAAGTCAGGGTGAGCAAATTTCCTAAAAGCGTCACCTAGTGCCCACCCGATTGGCGCGAGAAATAAAAATGCAACTCCGGCAGCAGTGAACGCGATCCCAGCTAACGTCCGCGTTCAGGCTGCGTCGCGCCAGCGACGCTAGCCTGCAACGCTTTGTTAGGCCACAAATCGCTGAACTCGAACCTCTGAATTTTTGAGTCCTTCATGCGTTGGCTACCACAGCAGGCGTTGCGACCCTGTTGAGCCACTCCTTTAATCGAGTGTGCCCTACATCTGTCAAAGCAATATTTACGGGCAGAACCTTCCCCTGCGCTGGCCACTGCTTGATGAACTTCTTGTTCTTCTTCGTGACCTCGACGACGCACTTTTGAGCGTCGTTGTTTAGAACGATGTGCAACGGATTCTTTCCAAGAAAAAAGAGCGCGCCGTTATCAAAGAAACGGACGCGCACTGGCTCATCTCCAAAACTGACATGAATCTCGCCGATTTGAGGCCACAACTCAGCTTGCCTTCCCGTGGCGATCTCTGAAAACGCTAACTTTATGGCATCAAAATCGCAGGGTGACAAACAGAACCCTCGGTTCGCCCGGTTCACCCGCCACCACCCTACCGCGCAGGCTATCATGAATAACATTATGATCGCAACTGTGTATCCCAGAACACATGGGAAAAGCGCAATAGTCGTTGTATTAAACAACTCCATTCCGATGCGCGTGCTGGAATAATTGAATGGGATAATCGCAATAGCCGCGGTCAACAGCATCCACCAGCGAAGCTTAAAGAGCGTGATCAATGCAAAGACGCCGACGACCACGAAGCCAGCTAAGTCAACAACCATGCCAGCCTTCCACGCCGTTGGTACTTTGGTTAGCAAGATTGTCCGGAAGACTGCATCGAGGGCGACCAAGACGAAAAAAACTCCAAGAATCAGCCGGATTTGTACGAGCTTCGCGTAGCTTCTGAGTGCGGCCTGTTCCCAATCTCGAAGGGACTGTCCCTTCAGGAAATCGTCCTTGTTTTTCGCAAACTGTTCCGTGTAGTTGAGCTGCGGCAGCAGTGACGCGGCAATTGGCTGCGATACGCTGCTGAGGTCAGGTGGTGGTTGCATTTGGTTTTCCTTTCGTTTGTGTGATGACTGAGTGGGCTAACAAAAACAACACGGCGCATTGCTGTCATAATAGTATTTGTAAAGCATACGACCGCCACTTCTCAGAAGCCGGGTTTAGAGTACATCATGTAATGCTGCCTAACGCCGTGGATCTCGGGATGAAAAAGGCACGCCTTTTTCAGTACCGTGCATCCTCTTGTTGAACTAAGCCGCTGCGCGGCAGGTTCACCTTTTCCTGTAAAATGTTCCTTGCCCCGGAGCGATGACGTGCATGGTGCACCTCAGGCACTCCGGGAACAAGGAAACAAACGATGGTTAAAATTAGCAAACCCAATGATAAATGTCAGGCTCTTTCACTCGAACATGCGGAATTCCGGAAAGCATTGGCTAAAGCAAATTATGTGGAGAGTACCCGGAAAGTCTATCTGCGGGCCTTTGACACCTTCGCTAAGCGGCTTGACCGGAAAACTCCGGCGACTGCCACCCGTTCGGATGCCAGGCGTCATCTGACGGAGCTGAAGCAGACAGGTGCGTCAAAAACCGCATACGGAACGGCCTCCGCCTCGCTCCGGTTCTTCTTTGAAGAGGTGCGCGGCATCGAGTGGAAACCGGCGTCACCTCTTCAGAAGCGTATGGTTGAGGATATGTGCCTGTGTCGTTTCTCTGCCAGAACCCAGGACTCCTATGTGCGGGCGGTCTCCCTGCTGGCCCGTTATTACAAGAAGAGCCCGGACCTGCTGACCGATGAGGATATCCGTGCCTACTTTGTTCACCTGACCTGTGAGCGCAAGCTTGCGAGGCCTACGATCACCATAGCGCTTTCGGGTATTAAATTCTTTTACGAGAAGACGCTCAAACGCGACTGGTCCCTGACTGGCGTGCCCGTTCCGAAGCGTGATAAGTTCCTTCCCGTGATCCTTTCCCGCAAGGAGGTGCATGCGATTGTGAGAGAAGTCCGCCTTTTAAGGCATTCCGCATGCCTTTCATTAATCTACGCCTGCGGTCTGCGGCTCAGCGAAGGGTGCGCGGTCAAAGTCACGGATATCGACCGCGGCCGGATGCAGCTGCATGTGCGGGGCAAAGGATCAAAAGACCGCTATGTTCCGCTCCCGCCGTCGGTGATGCCGCTGCTTGATGCCTGCTGGCTTTCGCATAAAAACAAAGTGTGGCTTTTCCCCTTTGTCGGGAGAGGCGGACGTTATGGAGCAGTGACCGACCGCCATGTGCCGAAGGCCACAATCCAGCAGGTTTTCCGCAAGGCGTATAAAGAGTCCGGCGTGACTAAAGATGCCCGTGTTCACTCTTTCCGCCACGCTTATGCAACCCATCTGCTGGAGGCCGGGGTCAGTATGCGTCAGATCCAGATGTGGATGGGGCACAGCAGCATAACGATGACAGCACACTACGCGCAGCTGACAACCCAGAGCATGGAGACTTCAGGTAAGATCCTCGGAACTCTGATGGCTGAGATAGGTAAGCTGCCCGGCTGAACATGGGTAAGCTGGGTGATATTTTCCGCACCCACGGCAGTGAATACCGCAGACGTTTCGAAGATCGTATGAGTCTGGACCAACTCCGGGCCATGGACGCTATCGAAAAATGCCATACACCCGCAGCAGGTTCAACGCTCTGGCGCTGTAAAAGCTGCGGTCATCGTCATTTCACGTATCAGGGGTGCGGCAACCGGCATTGCCCCTCATGCGGCAGAACTTCTGCCGCTGAGTGGCTGCGGAAGCAGTGTGCCCTTTTACTGCCGGGAGTCACCTATCACCTCGTCACCTTTACCGTCCCGGCACAGCTGCGACGGCACATCCGCTCACATCCGCGTGAACTGCTCGACCTGCTGATGCGTGTCTCGTCCTCTACGCTGCTTGACCTGTGCGCCAACCCCAGATGGGTCGGCGGCGTTCCCGGCGTGACCGCCGTGCTCCACACCTGGACGCGGCAGGGAGAGTATCATCCGCATGTTCATTTCACCGTCACTGGCGGCGGGCTGGACAGAACCGGAATATGGCGGCCTTCGCATCCGAAGTTCCTTGTTCCGGTTTATGCGCTCTCACCGGTGTTCCGCGCCCGCTTACGCGACACGCTCAAAGAAAAACACCCGGAGTTGTTCTCATTGATAAAACCCGTCGTATGGAAGGGGTCGAAAAAGTGGGTTGTGCATTCTGAACCCGTCGGTTCGGGAGAGGCGGCCTACCGCTATCTGGCACGCTACGTCTATCAGGTGTATCTCTCCGAATCAGCCATTCTGCAGCATGGCGGAAAAAGCATCACGCTGCGCTACCGGAAGAGCGGAACGAATGAACCGCGCACCATGCGCCTTGAGCCGATGGAATTCCTGCGCCGTTTTCTTCAGCATGTGCTGCCATCGCGTTTCTGCAAGGTGCGCCACTACGGGCTGCATCACAGCTCCAGACGCGGTGCCATAAAACTTCTTCAGGCGGCCTTGTCATTTGCGCAGGGAATCGACCTGCCGAAGCCTCCGGAAGTCGAACAGGCAGCTTCTATCACCTGTCCCAGGTGCGAGGCGGTCATGACGTTTGAAAAACGTTGCACCCGCAGTCAGCGGCTCACGTTTGAAAACGCCTCCCCGCGAGGCCCTCCGTAGTGGCTGACAGAATGACCGACAGGCAACAGATACATCCTTTTTGCAACGTATTATACGCGGCGCATAACCCCTGTGTCTTTGGCCGGCGAAAGGTCATCTTCCGTATCATCAGCGCCACGCCTGCAACACTCCGAAACGCACCACAACGGGTGTTTCACAGCCCGGATCACTCTCCATTGAGTGTCTATGCGCCATCTCATGCGCAGCAAAACATCCGCCTCTCAGTGGAAAACACATAAGGTCAGAGCTTCTCCGGCAGCTGAGTCCAACACATGCTTTCAATGTGCGCTTCGGCACATTGAAAACTATTTATTGTTGGCTGGTTCGTTCTGTACTGTTCAATAAGCTCGTAGACAAAATCCATTGGCTCAACGACTGTGTAGCCGGAATTCGATAGTTCAACACTCTGATGGGTCTTTCCCACCGCAATGTCAACCAGTGGAATGTATTCGCTCACCAATCCTATCAAAACCTGGCTTCTGCCTTTTGCGCCGTCCTCAATCTGAACCACCGGTCCACCGCTGTTGCCGAAATATGACGCGCAGTCGATGATTATTGTGCGTTTGTTCGGATTTGTGCCAGCGACGATGCCGCCACGCAGAAGTGGTTGTTCGTAGTCCAATTGAGTCAGTTGTTTCAGCCCGAGAGATCGCGGAAAACCGAGCATGTAGACCTGCCTGCCAACACGAGCTTGATGGAAACGACCAACCATCCCCGGTTCCGGACGGATTATGCTTGCACTGGATGTGTCCATCCTCTTCGCGTAGGGCGAGAGGAGGACTCGTGTCTCATCGAAATCAGTAGATATTAGACAGACTGCGACATCGTGGGTGCTGTGCGAGAGCAGAGACTTCGCAACCAGGGCCCTTTGGAAGTCAATGCTTAGCCTGATCTGGTTGTTAGTGCCGTAACTTGAGAAGGAATGAAATATTCCTGAGTCTGATTTAAGGGTGCCATCTGGATTGAAAAGCACATGCTTCGCTGTTACGAACCATTGATTGCTGTAACCCTCGGCAACGAAACCTGAACCAGATTCTCCTGACTTCAACATTATTTCCGCGGCCCAGTTCATGTCGTATGAGGCCATCTCTTGAGCTTGCACAGCAGGTGCTGTGCAGAAGATGGCGAGTATAACCGCGAAGCCTGTCAGAGATTTGCTCTCCATTGTGGTCCCTTTCTGTGCCTAGCCAACGTCGCGCATGACGCTCAAATCAACCGCGTCCGCGCGGTTGATTTGTAGCCGTCAATGCGTCTTGTTGGCCTTCTTGCTTCTCTCCCCAGACTTACTCGGGAGGGTTGTGGGTGAATTCTACTGTCGTGCCTCCTGCAAAAGGTATGTAAAGGTACGTTCCGTCAACCATCCTGCAAAGGAGCCCCTCTCGGGACGAGTCCCAACGTGCAACACCTGGGTGGGACTTCGTAGAGTCTCCTGGGTATATTGTCCCCTCAATGCTAGACCCTTGGGCGCTCGTCAGCTTCGCTCTGCGACTGTAGCGATAGGAACCTTGAATCTCGATCTTGGCCAGCTTCTTGAACTCAATATCTGCTCTGTCTCCAGTCTGTTTCTTGAAGAGGAGCTCGTGCGACTTGTGCCACTTGAGAGGATACTGCCATCGGGTATATGAACCACTCCATCCTGTTGCAGGGCGACGGGCAAACTGCACAGAAGTAACCTGAGCGCTGAACGTTCTTCCTTCCGAATCGCTAACCCTTAGCGTGTACGTTCCGCGATTGTTGTTTCGCTGTACAGACCTCGAGGTTGCCTGCTTGGTGTATTCGCTAGCGATGGCGATGGCGATAGAGAACTTCCCCGCAGGGTTGCCGAATTCAATACCCGTGAATCCGCTAAGGGGAGCATATTGAGCCAACGCCTGATCGAGAGGGAACATTTCCCCCTCCTTGAATGAGATTGTGCCAGACAGAAGCTCCGTTGACGTTAGCCAGAATTCGACTGGAGGGGCTTTGACGCGGAATAGGTCGTGCCCCCACTGGTCATCGTCCTTCTCGGCACGGGTTCCGCCGAGTAGCGAAGGATCTACCACAGGATACTCGTTGCCGGTCGCTGTCGTGAGGGATGCAATTACCGTGCCTTTATACTCACGGGGAATCCGGTCCTTTGGTGGTTCGCGCATACGCTCAAGGCTTGTGAGAGCTTCTATGGGAGTCTGCATTTCTCCACATGGTGTTTTGCCAGAAAGCGTGCCTTCCAGCATCCACGATTTCCCGTTGTTCAGTTGGAGCTCGAGACCATTCTGGGTTCTTGTAGCGCTGTCGATGAAGTCCCAATTGAGGGATTCCACTGTCAAATCGCCGTTGAGTGTGGCGCGTGGGCCTGCTGCAATATCCGTCAATGGCAGAGAATGTCCGCCCTTCATCTTGACGCGCCAGTCGCCGCCTGTAGTCGTGGCCGCAGGGGATGTGGGGTGACTGTCTGCCTTTGACAGTCGTCTTACGTTACTCCACGGGACTTCAACGGAGCCAAATGGCGAACTTGCGGAAATGGCGGCCTGTTTCGGTTCCCACCCCTCTACCTGGAATCCATCGCCACAGATGATGGTCAAGTCATTCCCGTTTCGCGTGATGCCTGAAAGCTTTTCTGAATCTAGATTGAGTACAGCCTCCACAAGTTTCCCTGACAAGGAACGCTCACGCGACCACTTTGAGTTCCACGTTAGGGAGAGGCTCTGTCCGCTCAGGAGTTGGCAGTCCCATTCTTGGGCTTCGGTAGCGGACTTTGGTTCCGTGGCGTTCATCACTTGTATTGACACGATCTTCCCAAGCGCGATTTTCTCGGTACCCCACTCTCCCGAACCAGATATCTCTGCATCTTCAGCGACCACGTCAACTTGTGTGGCTGTACCTGCAAGCGTAAGCTTGAACGCGTCGCCTCGCCGAACCGCTGTGTCACGTTGAAGTGATACAACGCGCTCGATGGGCAGGCGCGTGATGGTGAATTCCGCCGCTCGGAAGCGACCAGTAATCCGAATTGGGGATTCAAGGGTCTTCTTCCCGCCTCGGGCAAGAACGAGGGCTACGGACGGTTTGACTTGAGTCCCATCGGCACCCATTGCGCGGGTCGGCAGGAATTGCAGTAGCGAACTGGCAAGGATCAGAGGGGCGATGTACAGCTTGGTTTTCGTGATGTTCTTCATTGTTGGTATCTTCCTTTCTGTGAGGCCAACGTTTAGGTGAGTTGCTGCCTGATGAGCGAGGAACGAGCGATCAGGTAGTCAACTCCACCTGCCTTGTTCGGCATGTGTCTCATTCATAACGAACTTTAAAAACTGCCTCGCAATGAGGACAGGTATTCTCTCCGTCGTGTACAGCGTCCGCTAACACCTGTCCCTCACAGTGAGGGCAATTTACGTACTGTGGCTCAGCCTCATTTAGTTCTCGCGAATTAGAGGGTCCGGAACAAGTAGCTTCTCTTTTTGCGATAGTGTTAGCATCAGGACTCTCACTAATTTTCTTTTTTTCTTTCATATTAACAATTGAACCTACTTTTAATCCAACATTTACAGCGATAGCAAATGAAGCGAGAGAAAGCAGACATTTGATCCAAAATGAAAGATCCCCCAGTGGTTTCCACCAGATAAAGATCATAAGAACTAATGTAAGCAGCCCGAAGGAGCAGCCAGCTGCAAAGTCGCCTGGTTCATCCTCTCGTATGGTATTGTCATAAGTTGCAGTGGTGTTGGTTGCAGACTTATCAAGTGCAACTGCAACGTGTTGCGGATGAATCCGGCCGCGTGCCGAGCGTTGAGCGTCGGCGACCTGACTCTCGTCAACGACCATGGCTGCGCCGCAGTTGCCGCAGGTAAGGTTGATCGTGAAGCCAGCCTTGACCGTGGTCTCGAACATCTCAAGGGCTTCTTTGGTGTACTGCACGCCGCACCGGGGACATTTCTTGAGCATGACGCCCTCCTTTTTTTTCTTGCCGAACGTCGCGCATGACGCTCAAATCAACCGCGTGCGCGCGGTTGATTTGTAGCTGTCCATGCGTCTTGTTCGAATGCGCTTGTCTTTCATTGGTACTGCCCGCCTTCCGACAACCTTGCCTAGTCACCCCTTGAAGGTAATCGTGAATATGTGTTTGCTGTATGGACACCCATCCTTCTCAACTATCAACCCTTCATTGGATACTGTGATGTGTGCCTTCATAAAGGACAGCGCCTTGCGGACAATGTACAAGCCGATACCGGACCCTTCTTTCGCCAGACTGCCGGCTGCTCCGGACTTGATGTACTTGCCTCTGCGTCCTTCCAGAAAGATCAGATCTGTTTCATCAGTCTCAATACTCACACTGGTCGTGGAGATGAAAAGTCTCTGAGGTGTTGACTGTAGGTCTGCTGAGATTGTCACTTTGCTGCCACGCATCGCGTATTTACTGATATTGTCAAAGAGTTGCCAAACAGCCGCGTTGAACATGTCATGCATAATGGGCGTCCTGAAATGTGCTGCATCTGCTTGGCTAATCTGCACATCAACGGTTACGCCCCTTTTATCAAGTTCATGAAAGAATGGATTTGTTAAGCGAAACATCGCTTTGGCTAGGTCGGCCTTGAGAAAAGAGCCCGATGCATCTGCGTAGCCAGCAATAATTCTGAGGGTTTCTATTTGTGCATCCAGATCAATAGCCCGATGAGACATCTGGCAAATGTCGTTTGCCGCAGTACTGGTGTTGCCCTTAATTCTGCGCTCAACTTCCTTCTGAAAGTCCTTATATGGGCGTGCTCGGGCTTTGTCTGATATCAGTCGTGCAAAGTTGTCTTTGAAACGTTTCTGGAACTTTATCAAGTTGTGCGCGAACCTTCTGATAATGGAATCGAAATGCTGACGCTCTGAATCTCTGGACTGCTGGAGACGAGGTATTAGACTGAGATACACCCCGCATGCACGGCGCACAGCCGTCTTCCCTTGGAAGTCAGAATGCTCTCTGTTGACTACGACCCGGACAGATCCATGTTCATTCTCTCGAAAAGCATTTCGCAGGGATCCCACCGAGAAATTGTCTTTATGCTTTAGAATGAAGTCTTGGTGAAGGCCTTCGGTGCTGCCGCCCTTTGCGAGCAACGTACCCGCCGAATCCCAGAGTTCAAAATGTACAATCCCATCATCCATGGATTTTCTTCGCCGCATCTTCTATCTGGTCAATAAACACATAGGGGTCCGAGCTTTTTGCGATCCAAGCATCCGCAATGCCATGGAATTCATGTCCCGGAATGAACCCCGCATAGCCTGAGTAGAAGACAAGATACTTCTCTGGATATCGGCGCTTGAGTTCTTTCAGCAGACCAATCCCTTGGTCAGTCGGCGTCAACGCCTGTCCCACACCAATGTAGTCCATGAAGATTATGTTCGCGCGCTCAATTTCAGTGCAATTGAAATTCGTGACATCAGGAATCTGGTTAACGGACCATCCCGCATCTCGAATACTCTTCAAGCGAGTGCTGAAATCCTCATCATCCACAAAAAGGACATGCGTCTTCCTCTTCAACTCCTCGACTGTTGGCTCTTTCGATGGAGTGCGCTTGCACTTATCAACCAGCTTCTTGAGTCCGAGGGTAACAAAGAAATCGGCTATCTTCTTCCCGAGAAAAGACCACATATATGTTTCCTTTCAGGTGTCTGTCGTCTTGATTCGAACGTCACGCATGAACCTCGGCGAGCCCGCAGCGGGCTCGCCGTAGTGTTCCATGCGATGGTTGGACATTTCTTTTCATCTGACCGTATCCATAAGTCATGTTGTGATGAATGTTCGCGGTCTTTTCGCAAGCAGTTTTGCTTCAAGAACGCTCTTCGGGGGTATGCTTGCTGCCTGCAATAGTTTGTTGAAATCCGTATCCCCGTGGATTGGGGGTATTTGTCCGGCGTAGAGGTTTTCTACCTCAAGCGGCACAGTGCCCGAGCGGTCCGTTCGTGTGCCTTTGTATTTGAGTGTTAAAATGTTGACCTCTTTTAATGCTTGCGAGATCAGCTTTCTCAAATTCAGATCTGTCGTTTTCGTAATATAATCCGTGAGCGCGTCTTGCAAAACCCATATTGTTTGCCCGCCCCATGCCTTGCCAATCTGAGACTTGACTATAAGTTGGCTTACCATCCTCGCCCATATCTGCCTGTAGTTGATTCCCGGGGCGTCTTGTTTGTGGCCAAGAATAGCCTCACGAAAAGCGTTTTGGATGGTCGTGCCTTTTGCCTTGTTGCCCCCGGACGTGCTGGAAGTCATAACTTCGATAATCAAGGGAATCCCATCAGGATACTCTTCTACATAGGTGCGTCCCTGGCGGCGTGCCAGTGTGTACCCGTTCTTTGACAAAGCACTTTCCAACTTTCTCTCTGTGCATTCTTGTTGTGCGGCGATTTCGGCTAGAGGTTTTGGGCGTGTAGGACAGATGATGTAATCGAAGGTATAATCGAACGATTTTTCGCTGTCCTCGTCCTTATCACTTCCGCCATCTGTGTACTTGATCTTCACCTCCGACCACACGCCAGTCTTCTGTCTAACGGCAGCAGGAGCATATTGTTGAAGAAGGTTTTCACAAAATGCCTCGTGGGCGGTCTGCTCCGCTCCATGATCAAGAACGAACAACCTGCGCGGGCAAACGATCCACACCCTGTCCGACGTCTGCAAGGAGCATACGCCTGCGGGGATGTTTGACTTTCTTCCGTCAAAGAAACGAATGAGTTCCGCGTCCTTGGTGTGATCCAGATTGAGAAACGACTGATAACGATTCCCCCCGCCGTCGCATTCCTCTCCTGTAAATGGACAGAGACACTTCTTACGACAAGCAGTTGCCGCGGCTGTCCTGTCGGCTGTTAAATATCCAAACAACTCGTATATCTGAGAACTCATAAAAGCACCTTCTTAAGTTGCTCGGCAATCGCTTGCGCTAGTGGGGGTGGTACGGAATTTGCAACAAGCCTATGTTGGTCCAAATTCTTTACCGTTCCTGATCGACTTCGTATTGGACCACACAGGATATGAGAATCGGGATAGCCATGAATCCGCATATACTCTCGGGGTGTCAAATAGCGATCTTCTGTTGGGTGGAAAAAGATCTCGCCGCATCGCAAGGTCAACGAAGGTTCGAGTCGATGAAGGCGGCGGTATTTTGTCGTGTCTTTCTTTGTAAGATTGCAACGAAGTGTAAGCGGGGCGGTCAGGGTGCCAGCAAGGAATCCACCCTCCGCAACGGGATGAATGCGTTCGCGGTCTCGGTCAGGCGTGACATCTACATGGTTGGGGAAAGTGGGCGCATTTCCCTTCAGAACCGGTTTCGGCAAGTCGCCAATGACTTTCCCTGCACCAACATAACGCTTGAGTGGAAGTAGCGGGGTATCTTCAGGACTTTCAACGTGTGTCGGGGGTGGAAATGAAAAACCATTCGTTCCGGGGGTCGCAACGATAAATACCCTTTCCCGAAGTTGCGGCACACCATAGTCAGCGGCACACAGAACTGTCCACTTTACGCAATATCCCAATTGTTCAAGTTCGTGCATAAATCGTTTGAAGACTCCACCCCTTTCGCCCTTCTCGTTCGGGGCGCTCAACAAGCCTTTTACTTGTTCCAGAAGCAAAGCACGGGGTCGAAGAGCGCGGGCAAAACGGATCATCTCGAAAAGAAGCATCCCTCGTTCGTCAAACAAAGAGTTCCTCTTGCCAATCAACGAAAACGCTTGGCATGGCGGGCCGCCATGCAATAGGTCAATACCCGGTTCTGCGATAGTCAGTGGATCAAGCGTGCGGATATCCGCTTCGTATATCTTGGTGCCGTTTTTCTTTCTGTCCGCATTGAACCGCAACGTATCTGCTGCGTTGTGGTCAAATTCAATGCTGGCGAGGTTGTGATATCCCGCGTTCTCAACGCCGATATCCATCCCGCCTCCGCCGCTGAACAGCGAGACCGACTTCAGGGCGCGTTTACCGTATGTCGCTGGTGCTTCGCGTACTACAGCGGGTCGTTTCGTCTTTTTAATCTTCTTTGGTTTATTCACGATCAATTTCTACCACAATTGCTGACAGATGCCGATATCATTGTCTTTCATTGTCCAACGGCATCGTCACCATTTTCTGAAAGCGCGAGCTTTCAGAAATATGGTGGACGAATTTGTTGGCACAGTCATTTCTGGATGTTGACAACTGTATTTGGTTTGAAAGAAGGAATCCGTCCTCCGGCAAACCCGAGGAAGTCAACTCCTCCCGATGGAAAATTGACCTTGCCGTCCGACATGAGTTCTTCAAGGGCAGAGCAGAAGCAGTTGCTTTGTTTGACTTGCTCTGCTTGATCATCTCCAGCACTGGTCAATAGTTTCTTGAAGAGGTCGTCCAACTCCTCCACGGAATTGCATTCCAATATTGATTGTTTGTAGTCCATCTATATTCTCCTTAGGTAAGATTGGCGTGGTGGTCTTCCACCACGCCAACCAGTTGGTTATTCGCTAACAATCTCGCCGTGATCCAGCGTGACCGGCATGATTGTACCCCAGTCGTCAAGGATGCCGACGAAGGTCACGATGTCTTTCTCGCTAAGCTTGATTGCCTTTTCACGCTCAGTGGGTTTGAGTTTGACCAGAACATCTGATGTGAATGTAGAAGGATTCAGTTTAACCTGCAGGGACAT
>Ga0268276_1001716_pt1 | contig 20593 bp, 27 predicted proteins | sample saktaG_4_FD_190145 | JGI IMG/M metagenome (GOLD analysis project Ga0268276, IMG submission 190145) | Saline water microbial communities from Sakinaw Lake, British Columbia, Canada - sak_2010_1_5_45m | ecosystem: Environmental > Aquatic > Non-marine Saline and Alkaline > Saline ... | reverse complement strand
AAAAAAAAAAACAAATATGTCTTCATTATTTGAAAAAGCAAAAAAGTCTCCTGATAGATTAAAAATGTTAATCTATGGAGATACGGGAACAGGTAAAACGGTAACAAGTCTGCACTTTCCAAAGCCAGTCGTAGTAGACTGCGAAAAGGGAACAGAGCATTATGGACCGCATTTTGATTTCTCTAGAATAGAAACTAGCGATCCCGATGTTGTTACCAAAGCTATAGATGAATTGTTAAAAGACCCTAATGGTTATAAGACATTTATCTTAGACCCTATTACCGTTCTTTATGACGTTATTATGGATCGTCAGCTTTTAAGAAAAAGATTGAAAACTGGAAACTCGAGTTATGAAATACAACCACTGGATTATAAATTTATAAAATCAGATGTAAAACGTTTGATGAGTAAAATGCTATCTTTAGATATGAATGTTATTGTCACAGCACATGCTAAAGTTTTGTACAGTCCGGATGAATTTATGAAGATAATTGGAACTGCGCCAGAATGTCCAAAATATTTACCTCATATGTTTGACGTTGTATTAGAATTAACAAAAGAGGGAGATAAATTTAAAGCAACTGTCGACAAAGACAGAACTAATAAATTACCTCCTATAAACTCAACTTTTGATTTTAGTTATGAATCTTTTACTAAATTTTTGGGTATCGGAGGTCTTGAAAGAGAGCCCGTAGAATTTAGTCAAAACGAACATCTAGAACAAAGATCGGGTAGAACCTTCGAGGTTGAATTAAAGGGTAAGCTCTTGAAAACAGCCGGCATTACTGCAGAAAATATAATAAAGTTAACTAAATTAGTTGATAAATTTGGTGAAAAAATAGTTAAAGATAAATTACGTGATGATTATATGGTAGACAGTTTACTTGACTTGCGTAATGACGAAGCCGGATTATTAATTACTGATTTAAGCACTACAAAACAAACAGAAAAACCATAATTATTAATAATGGGATTAAATTTTAAAAAGACAGGAGAAGAAGCAACAACAAGTTTTGAAGCGCTTCCAATGGGTCGCTATAACTTAAAAGTTGAAGATGCTACGATGACATCAGCTTCTACAGGAAGCAAAATGATAGTTACAACTTTTGTGGTAACAGATGGCGATTACAAAAATCGGAAAGCGTGGAATAACTTTTCCTTAATGCCTAAAGCTATGGTATTTATATATCAATTTTTAAAAGCCGCAGGAAGCAATCTTATAACTGAAGATGATGTTGAACCTGCAGATCTTGCAAAAGTTATGATTGGTATGGAAGTTAGTGCTTACACCGAACCTGGTGTAACTCCTGCTGGAAATCCAAAAAATACACTAACACAGTGGAAACCTGTAGCACAAGAAAATAAAAGCAGTCTATTAGACTAACTTAATTCGGCAGAGAAGTCTTCGGGCTTCTCTGCTTTTTCTATGAAAAAACATGAATAAAAATTTAAAAATAGCGGTAGGTATTCCTACTATTAACAGAGCAGATCTATTAAAGGAATGCCTAGACGATTTAGCCAAAAACATGCCCGATATAGATTGTTTAATATTAGTTGATAATGGACATCAAAATATTATAATTCCTGCAGCTTTTAAAAAAGTTTTTAAACACGAAGTTCCTACAAATTTAGGCGTGGCTGGTAGTTGGAATTTTATAATGAAAACTACTTTTTTAGATTTAAAAATGGATTATTTATTAATTTTAAACGACGACATCGTTTTAGGGCGTACAAAACAAGACCTTTATACACTTATTAATAAATATCCAGACACAAAAATTTTAGTTGGAAAAGAACATTGGTCAGCATTTTTATTACATAAGGATGTTATAAAAGACATTGGTTTCTTTGATGAGAAATTTTATCCGGCTTACTACGAAGACAATGACTACTTTTATCGTGGTAAATTAAAAAAAATCAATATAAAAATAAGGCTAAAGAGTTTAACACCAAAAGTCATTAGAAATTCTCAGTCAATTATAAAAGATCCGGAATTGGAAAAAGGTTCTCCAGAAAATCACGATTACTTTAGAAAAAAATGGGGCGGAGATCCACATAAAGAATTATTTAAAACACCTTTTAATAAACCAGACGAAAATTTTATTATGAACACAGATCCTCTATGGAAAGAACCAGGAGTTATTTCATTGCCGACTGGACACGCGGTACTTAGAATGAAAGACGGCTGCGATGTCTGGACATCACCAACCTTTAAACAATATAGACTAAAAGACCATAAATACGACGAAATATTAAAAGAGGGTGTTGAAATTTTAGAAAGTCTAAATATCTTTTGTTGGCTTTCTGCCGGAACAGCTTTAGGGATATATAGAGAAAACAATTTAATTAAAGACGACACTGACATAGATATAGGAATGTTTGGTAAAGATTACACGCTTGAAATTGAGCGCCTATTCTTTAAAAATAAATTTAATCTTATCAGAGCATCCGATAGGTTTGAAAATCCCCAACAACGAGCTTGGCAAAAAAACGATGTTGTTTTTGATATAGCCTGCTATTGGAGAGACGGAGAAGATCATTATATAAATTATATAGATTACGGCTTTCTGAGAAAAGAAAAAGTTTTAATTAATAAATATAAACAAATTATATATAACGGAAAAACCTATAATCTACCATCTCCTGAAGCTTATTGTTTATGGCGCTATGGTGTTGATTGGAAAACACCTTCTAATAAAAAAGGTTTGTGGGCAAAAGCAATGGCGGTTGGTAAATAATGAAAAAAATTATCTTTAGTAAACAAGCTGATTGCGATGCCGAACTTTTGCCTTTGTGATACTGGTGATACACCAATGTGTTCCCTGTAGATCAGTTTATTATATTGGCTGCGAGTGTACGGAGCGTTACAAAAATTGACCAGGTACGTGAATTTTGGAAAGATAAAAAAAACGTAATTTATCATGAAAAATTATATGATGAATGGTTTGCCCCTAAAGTGTGGGAAGACCAACGTGCCCAAGTAAAAAAATTGTTACCGCCTACTAATTATTTAGCATTATCTGTAGATCTTGATGAGTTTTTTGAGTATCCAGATGAAGACCAACTTAAAGGTTTAAACGCCATTGCCTTTACACAGGCACGGTTTTGGTCACCAAAAACCCCTACACTAGATAATATAAAAGATCTTCAAGTATTTGATTTAAAAAATGGTGGAGATTTTTTAAGTAATGGCAGTGTACGTCGTGGGGGATTTATAAACAACATGAATCATTCACAGATTACGACAACTGGACTAATTAAAAATGCTCCAATATCCGGTTTATATTTTTTTCATTTCCATTTTAGAGGCATAGAATGATTTAAAAATAAATTTGGAAAGATGAAGTATGCCGTTCAGGGTCCTGGGGCGAGTAGACACTGAAAAAATTATACAGCCTTTATTCAAAGAACAAAAGTTTTTGACACTTATTATGAAAAACTACTAAACAATAGCAACACTTCTATATTCGTTTCTCGCTTTAAAAATTATTTTAAATAGCTTATGAAATACTTAATAGTAGCACATCCAGATGATGAAGTTATATGGTTTAATCCGGAAAATTACGATAAGATAATAATTGTATTTCTTGAACGCTTAGATAATCAAGAGATAACAAAAGGACGTTATCTTGCTAAAGAAAATCATCCATTGAAAGATAAAATCACTTGGTTAGAGTTTACTGAATCAAATTTTTGGCGAGACTCATCAATGGAAGTTATCTACAAAGGTCAATATTCTAACCTATGTTTTTACTTAAAGCAGTTAAAAGATGTTACTTCAATCACCACACACGATATTAAGGGCGAATATGGGCACGCAGATCATCTTTTAGTACATAAGGCAGTGGTCGATATCTTTGATGTAAATTTAGTTACTTTTGACGATATATCTTTAAAGGAACAAATCATAGAAATATATAAAAAATATAAATGTTGGACATGGAAATAATGACTATAAAAGAAGAAGCAATAAGAAATTTAGAAGATTTTGCTCGCGCTGCCAATGAATTAGGAATTCCGTTTATGCTTATGGAAGGAACATTACTTGGGGCGTATCGAGAAAAAGATTTTGTAGTGAATGATGAAAATGACATTGATCTTGGAATACATGAAGAGCATTTTAGTAAATATGATGCCTTAATCATGCGATTAAAAGATTTTGGATTTACGATGACTAAGTTAGTGAAAATTGGCGATGAAATTCATGGAGGGGCTTTTGTACGTGGCGCTAATCATATAGATATAATGAGAATGGTTGTCGTCAAAAATCAAACAATTAATTATGGTCTTATGGGTAAGCTATATTATAAATACACAAAAGATGTCTTTGACGGTTACAGTGAAATAAATTTTCATGGTAATACTTATAAAACTCCTAAACTAATTGAGAAGTTTTTAACACAAAGATATGGCGACTGGAAAACCCCAGTAGCATTAAAAAACTATTCGTGGAAACACAAAAGAACTAGCCCTAATGCATGCTGATTAAAAGACGAACCTTTAGAGGAAATTTAATGCCTATAGCAAGACCTACAGCAATACAAACTGTGTGTGAATGAATTATGGAAAAAAGACCAAAACGAGTTTTAGATATAGGTATTGGCTTTGGTATGTGAGGATTTTTAGCACGAAATTATGGTGTTATGTGAGACCCAACTTTAACAAAAGAAAAGTATCATAATTGAAAAAATGAAATTACTGTTGATGGTATAGAAATATCAAAAGATTTAATTACACCTTTACAAGAACTTATCTATAATAAAATATATATCGGAAATATGTTAGACATTATTCCTAAGTTGGGAAAATATGACTTAATTATTATGGGCGATGTTATAGAGCATGTAACAAAAGAAGAGGCTATTTCATTTTTAAAAATAGTCAGAGAAAAGGGGCCTATTATCTTAACAACTCCAGATTACTGGAATGAAGGTAAGGCTATTATGGGGAATGAACATGAAAAACATAAATGCTGAATAAAAGATGAAGACTTTCCAGGAACGCCTATTATATATCATATAGGACAGCAAAAAATAGTTATTTATGAATAATATAAAAGTAAGTGTTTGTATGGCTTTATATAGCCGTCCACAAAATTTACAAACTATAAAAGATCTTTTAAAACAACAAACATTTCAAGACTATGAATTTTTAATTTGGGATAATACAAAAAATAACCAAGGAAGTCAAGCACGTTTTTGACTTGTAAAAAAAGCTAAAGGCGAAGCTATTATTTTTATTGATGACGACGAATTACCACATAGTGACTTTCTAGAATATATGTATCAACAGTATTTAAACTACCCAAAACATTTATTAGGTTGGTTTACAAGAATTTTTAATAATGAAGAATATAAAAAAGCAATCATATTCTCAAAAAGTGGGACTGAAGTAGATTATGTTGGTACGGGCGGTATGGTTGTGTCGAAAGAATTATTTATTAATAACTCTGAGTTATATAACATTCCAGAAGAATGTTCTAAAACAGAAGATATATATTTAAGTTATATTGCAAGAAAAAGCGATTATAAATTAATGGCGGTGGAAAAACATTTAGATATGTTAAAAGACAATAAAAACCAATGCGCCCGTTTATGACCTTATAAAGAGCTCGCATTTAAATATTTACGGAAACATAATTGAAAATTATTGAAAGATGGTAATGGATTATATTAAATATTGAGAAACTAGATATAATTGTGGCGGTAATTCCGGAAAAGGAAGTTATGGTGACTCAGCACTTTTTAAAAATTTACATATAACAAAATTGTTAAATTCTGAAAGTATAGAAACAGCTATAGAATTTGGTTGTGGTGATGGACACCAATTGGGTCTTATTGATTACCCTACTTATGAAGGACTAGATGTGTCTGCTAAGGCTATTTCAATTTGTCAAGCTAAATTTAAAACAGAGCCTTCTAAAATTTTTAAAGTATATAATCCACAAAAATTTCAAATAGAAAAGCAAGCAGATTTAGTTGTGTGTTTTGATGTCTTATTCCACATTGTAGATGAAAATGATTTTTTAAAAACTTTAAAAGACATTTTTGAATCTGCCAAAAAATATATAGTTTTTACTACTAATTTAAAACCCATTTCTTCAAAACACGAACCACATATTCGTTGTCGAGATATTATGCCTTATTTTAATAAATATAAAAATTTTAAAGTGGATAAAATCATAGAACGTCCTATTAAAGAAGGGCTACCGATTTTTTATATTCAATTAAAAACTATTAACTATATCCAAAATTAAAAAATGTCTTATAATGAATTAGAAAAATCGGCCGAAAAAGTAAATCTGCAGTATCGCAAAGACCACAAAGCTTTGATTTTAAAAGTGCCTGTTCCAATATTGGTAACACCAAAAGGATTAATAGCACAATCATCTACTGTAGATTATACAGGTCTTATAAAAGGTGGGCAATTTTTAGCATTTGATGCAAAAGAAACTGAAAGCAAAACAAGCTTTCCTTTATCAAACATTCACCAACACCAACTAACATATTTGCAAATAGTTGAAGCTCTTGGTGGAATAGCTTTTTTCTTGGTACACTTTAAAAAAGTATATGAAGATCAAGCATTTATTACGCCTATTCCGGTAGTCACAGATTACTGGGAAGGTAAAATGGGAAGAAAATCTATCCCATTTAAAGCCTTTAAAAAAGAATGGCTTGTAAACATAAATAATTATTTAATCAATTTTATCAATGATTAAGCAAAAATTTCCAAAAATAGAAATAGAAAAAGTACTTGCTATAGGCAATGTTATACAAGTCGTTACGCCACACATTGCAGGTATTGGAAAGTTAGTGTATTTAGAAGCCAGCACATTAGTATTAGATCCTTTAGACGCAGAAGCATTAGCACTATATACTCCAGCACCTTCTAAAGATCAAATAGCCGCGCTCGGGAATACCAATTTTGACGCAACTATTCCAACAGTACCAACAACAGTAATTATATCATTAGACGATATAAATTTAATTTTTAAATTAACACCAAATCAAATAATAAATCATGACAAATAACCCATTGATCATAAAATTTAAAGCATTGCACCCTAAAGCAGTTATACCTACTAAGGCATTTGAAACAGATGCAGGTTTTGATTTAGTGTCTGTGAAGACATTAAAAATAAACGGACATGTAACGGGTCTTGTGCCTACTGGTCTTGCCTTTGATATCCCGGTCGGATATTATGCTCAAATTGTTGATCGTAGCGGCATTGCAGCAACAAAAACATTAAAAGTAAAAGCTGGCGTTATTGATAGTGGATATCGCGGCGAAATAAATGTAGTACTAGGTAATCACGGTTCTTATCCTGTAGAAATTTTACAGGGAGAAAAAATTGCACAACTTGTAATATTACCTGTTCCCGAAGTTGAATTTAAAAAAACCGGTACATTAACTAAAAGTCCGAGAGATACTGACGGTTTCGGATCAACAGACAAAAAATAATTAAATCATGGATACAAACCCCTTTAGACTTTCAACGCTTTTTCTAGATAAATATAAGAAATTAAAACCTCCATTTGGATTTAACGGATTAGGAGAACTCGTATATAAAAGAACATACAGCAGACAAACAGAAAACGGTAAAAACGAGCAATGGTGGGAAACAATACAACGAGTTGTAGAGGGGACATATAATATCCAAAAAAGGTGGATAGAACAACATCGCTTGGGCTGGAATCCTCAGAAGTCACAGTTTTCTGCTCAGGAAATGTATGATCGAATGTTTAATATGAAGCTTTTGGCCCCCGGTAGAGGACTTTACGCCCAAGGATCAGACATAATTGAAAAAAAGAAACTAACACCTGCTTTATTTAATTGTAGTTTTATTAGCACAGAAGGTTTAAAAACTGACCCCTGCACACCTTTTACATTTGCTATAGATATGCTTATGTGTGGCGTTGGATTAGGCGCAGATACTTTGGGTGCCGGCACAGTAGAAGTCAAACCTCAACTCGAAAAACAAGAAATATTTATTATTCCAGATTCAAGAGAAGGGTGGGTAGAAAGTTTAAATTTACTTATAAAATCTTTTTTTTATAGGGTGCCTAAACCTATTTTTGATTATTCTAAAATCAGAAAAAGAGGAGAGCCTATAAAGACTTTTGGCGGCATCTCTTCAGGACCAGATCCTCTACAAGAAATGCATGAAAAAATAACAAGTGTACTCTCCAAAAATATAAATATGCCGATTTCAGCCCGTACTATTACTGATATTTTTAACCTAATAGGTAAAACAGTTGTTTCAGGCAATGTAAGGCGCTCCGCCATTCTAATTTCAGGGCCCCCAACTGATGAATTTTTAGATTTAAAAAACTATCAATTAAATCCAGAACGAGAAGAATTCGGATGGGCTAGTAATAATTCTATTTCTGCTACAGTAGGGATGGATTATAAAAATATTGCTGACCGGATTAGAAATAATGGGGAACCGGGACTTTTATGGCTTGAAAATGCTCATAATAATGGACGGATGGGCGAAGTAAATAGTGGTCTTCGGCATGATAAAAAAACTAAAGGTACAAATCCTTGCGGTGAAATTTTTCTGGAAAGTGGTGAAAACTGTAATTTATGTGAAGTGTTTTTAGAAAAACATGAATCTCTTGATGATTTTAAACGATCATTAAAATATGCTTATTTATATTCTAAAACAGTTACTTTATTAGATACGCATTGGCCAGAAACCAATCGTGTTATATTACGAAACAGACGTATTGGAACAAGTGTAGGAGCAATAGCTCAATTTTTAAGTAAAAATTCTTTAAACACTTTAAAGATATGGTTAGAAGAGGGTTATAGACATTTAAGATATTATGATGAAGTGTACTCTGACTGGTTTGCTATACCACGATCAATTCGGTTAAGTACCATCAAGCCTAGTGGCTCTATCGCTTTGATTGGAGGATCGACGCCAGGCATACACTATCCAGAAAGTCGTTTTTATATTAGACGTGTTCGTTTAGCTAAAAATAGCCCTTTAGTACCACCGCTTGAACAAGCTGGTTATCTTGTAGAGCCTGTTATTGGACAAGAAGATTCAACAGTTGTTGTTGAAATTCCCGTAGACGTAGGAGAAAGCATCAGAACTCTTGAAACTGTTTCTATGTGGGAACAACTCGAACTAGCAGCTTTTATGCAAAAATATTGGTCTGATAATTCGGTATCTGTAACTATAACATTTAATCCAGACACAGAAGGTCAAGATCTTGAAAAAGCTCTGGATATATTTCAATATAAATTAAAATCAGTTTCTTTTTTACCAAAAATAAAAACAGGAGCTTATAAGCAAATGCCATATGAAAAAATATCACAGGAAGTGTATGACAAAATGTTATTAAAAATAAATCAGGGAAAACAATTATCTTTTAAACAAATAAAAAAGAATATTGCAGAAGTAGAGAAATTTTGTAATAATGACACCTGTGAAATCTTATAAAAAATGGTATAAGTAAAGTAGTATAATATACTACTTGTTTTAAATTAAAGCCTGGATAACACCAGGCTTTGTGATTCAAACCACAATACACACCGACACACTAAGAAACCCAAAACAAACCAATAATATATATACAATGAATGAGACGAATGATTTCTTAGATTTAGGTATTGGATCAGAAACACGTTTAGCTAAAGTAGTAGATGTAACCAAACAAGAAGTCCAAGTTCCTGCAAGAGGGACAGTTTCCGACAAACTTGTACTTACAGTTACTAATGGTAACGATAGACAGTTTAAGATTTCGGACGCCTGGGTCGAAGACCATAAGGGTGCTCAAAAAATCCAAGGACTCTGGTTAACTAAAACTAAAAGTAAAGACGGACAAATGGAGTTGGCACCACAATCAGCGGTGGCCAAATTACTTCATTATTATGACGCAAAGTCACCTAGAGAAATGATAAACAAAGAAGTTATTGTTCATCCAGATCCTTCTAATTTTCTTGTTATTGCAGCTTGTGATATTACAGAAATACCTGAAGAAGAATTTGAATCAGACAAAACAACAGAATAATCATTTTTATTTTAACCTAACAACCGAAAACAGGAATATATGAAAACAAGCTTTACATTACTACCTGCTATAAACTCTTTATACACCTTAGGTTTATCCGATGCACAAATACAAGATCTAAAAACACAAAGTGAAAGCATTGAACAACTTTCTGCAACTTACAAAAATGATTATTTAGGAACTAATGTGTCTTATATATTACGCACTAAAACTATGCTTATTGAAATAAAACCGTTTTTGGTAGACAATTCAAATTCAAAAATTGGTGTACAAAAATTTGCAAAAAATTTTGCAAATGCTTCAGAGTTATCACCTAGCATTCGTGCATTAAAAGAAAATGAAACAGCTTTTGTTTTTTCTTCTGATAGATATCATATGCGACAAGTAATATGTTTTAATCAGTTCTCACAACAAACAGTAGCTTTACTTTCTAAATTTTTAGAAGTAAATCACTATTTTTATAGAGAAACAGATACTGAAAAAACAATAGAAACTGCTTTTTATAGACACAGTAAATTTGTATCAGATGAAGAATTTAAAACTATGGTAGATAACTATATACCCGCTTTGCTAAATATAAGAAATTCACTTTCTGTAGAGCATATTCGAGATGAAAAGCAACTCAATAGTTTTATAAAACTGATTGATAATATTTTCCCATGCAAAAATACTACAATTTGTCCAAATCTAAAAGATATGATTACCTTTTTAGATAAGTATGACAGTTTACACGGAGTATATAAAGTATGGGAATTTAATAATACCCGAGTGGCACTTATTCTAACCAGTAATTTATATAATTATTATGCTGATCATGCATATTTAATTAAAATTCCACACACAACTCCTGCTTATAATTATTTAGATATAGGACGATATAGTTTATTTATGAATCACACTCCTTTAGAAGTATCGCAGGCAGAAAAACTAGGTCAAATTATTTTTTCTGATATGCCACCAATTCTTCCTGAAAAGCATGTTCTTGAGAAATCAAGATCTGATTTATATGAAAAAAATGCCAATGGCTTTGTACTTATAAATAATGACAGATTGCGTCTTATGACTAAAAGATATGAGCAGCGAAAATCTAGACAAGAAAAAAATGAACAGGCTACAAAGATTCTTAAAGCAAAAATTTCTACACGACTAGAAGTTTTAAGAGATATCAACAACCCAAAAGCAGAATTAAAGTTAAATAATGTTACTTTTAAACCGCAAAGTATAGAATATGAAGGACAAATATTAACTCTTGATAATGGTGGAACCTGGGTTTTTGATATTATTAAATCCTTAAATTATAGTTGGCGTCTTGATGATATAAATTTTGAAGTAGTTTTTACTGATTTTATTCGAAGAGCACAGTATAAAACTAAAGGAAAAATTGGTGTTGTTTCTTTTAACATTGAAAAACGAGATAATAGAAATGTGTTAGGTGTTACCAGTACATTAACTTACATTAACAATTATAGAATAAATGCTGCAGAACTTGAAGAATGCTTAAGGCGTGCACTATGTTATGAAAAACAAGAAGATTTTGATTTCTTCTTAAATTCAGTTAGCACATGCAGTTTACAATTACATAATTATTTACAGCATGGTATTAATTTAAATCTTCAAGATAATTTTGAAAAAGTGTCTATAGTTGCAAAATTACCACTAGAAAGAAATAAAAATTTAAATTATTTAGTTCTAGGAGAAAAAGAATATAAAGTTAGAAATACACATAAATTAATTCGATTAGAAGCACAAAGAGATCTTTTAGGAGCTGTAACTGTTTTATTAGATCCAGAAGTTGTGGAAGGAATACGTCCAGAAGACATAAAAGATTTGATAGCAGATGCAAAAACGGCTTATATTGATGCCGTTACTAAATCAAAACAACTTCTAACTCAAACTGAAAAACTTTTCAAATTAAAACGAGAGACAACAACTTTAGGCGATGGAAAAACCAAATTTGGTTATTCTATTCAAGGTAAACTAAGAAGGTATTTCATTGAATTAAATCAAAATGACCTAGAACGAAGTTCTTGCGGAGTTTTTGATTACACCACAGGACATTATATTTGTATTGTAGATAAAGGTAATATCACGCCGGTAGGAATGGATAAACTTATAAATAGGATCTATGCACTTCATAACGATTCTATGTTAGCACCACAAATATCAACCCTTAATAGGGTTTAAGTACTTAAACCAAAAACAACAATGAAACAAAAACCCGTATCGGTAGTCGAAGAACTAAAAACGCGGATTTTAATTAAGATAATAAGTAGTCGCGGTCATGACGAGTTCGAAGATTTCCCTAATGCGGCATATGAAAGAGTTTTAGATCAATGTACTAACCACAGTAAATGGTGTTACATTGATGGTATTCAAACAAATCCCCGTGCATTGACAATTGATATGTTAATCAATGCTGCGGATATTACATTGACAAACGCCCTAGTAGGCGGATAAATTATTAATGGGGCAGGATAACCTGCCCTTTTTTACTAACGAAAAAAAAACAAAACTGACTTATGAACAAAGAGACAACGACACAACAGGCAACACAAAAATCTGTAGTCCGTAATTTTTCAGACGGCATTACTAAAATAATGCGAATGAACCAAATGACAAAAGATTGTAAAGTGTCCTTTGGTACAAAAAAATCCGTAATAGTTCCAGCAGGAACTACTGGCAAAAATTTAACTAGAAGCACTGTAGCTGCTATGTTAAATATTAAACCTATTGCTGTTTCACGCAAATTGAAACAAGAAGGATTAACTTGGACAGAACAACTTTGGGGAGAAGCTTTTTTACAAGGCGGAACCTTTAATTACCTCTGCGACTTAGTTGAAAATAAAGGATGGGGATGGGTCACAATTTCAGACCACCTTGCACAGTTAGGCATTCACAGAAGTGCCAGCACAATAGGTAATTACTACAAGACTAAAAAAGGTATTTTTGGATCTGTAGATAATGACCATCAAATTGGTACAAGAGCAGTGCAACTTTGTCATATTGCAATCCCTGTACCCGGTATATTTTGGTTAGTGAGACAGAATACCCCAGGAATTTATTTAGATAAAATGTCTCACAATACTTTAGATGAAGCTGCCACTTTAGTATGGAGATCTAATGGACTTATTTACGCCATATACGGACCAAATTCAAAAGATCTTTTGGCCACAAATAGATTAATTAATGGTAATCCATACTGGATAGCAAACAACTTTAGAACACGGTTTGAGAACAAATTGGACGAAGTTATTTGTGCTGAGATGAATTTAAATATTGATTGTTTGTTATCCTTTACACCTGGACCAATAAAGAATTAATATGAACCTTCACATGCAGAAGTCTGTATGGGAAGAAATGCAAAGATACGGCAAAGCAAGCCCTGATCACGAAGTGGTTGGGGCTTTGCTTGGTCAACATATCAATGATGAAACTTCGGAGTGTAATGCTTTTGTTCCTTTAACAAATGTAGCTTCGCAAAATGGCGACAAGCATTTAATAGGAACATGCAATCTACAACCGTCGGTACATTACATACCAGATCCAAACGAATTCTTTCAGGTTCTGAAAACAACAAAATTAATGACTACAGGAGCAAAAAACGATTTTGTTGGCATTTTTCATACCCATCCGCATCATGCATCATTTCCCTCTATGACAGATATATACGGCGCGGGATACGCCGGTTTTTATCCCATTATGTCATTGTTAGAAAACAAAACAAACGTTTTTTACTATGACGGAATAAACAGAATTTTTGAACCCGCAACACTTACTTTAATAGGAACCTAATGGCTAAAAATATTTTAATTGTCGGAGCAGGAGGAATAGGCTCATGGCTGGCTTTTTATTTATATACATTAGATGAATTTAAACAATTAGCAGCTGCCAATATTACATTTGCCGACGATGACACTGTAGATATAGATAACCTACCATATCAAAATTTTGAACTTCAAGATGTTACTGATTTAAAAACTAGTTCATTATCCGCAAGATATGGTTTTGGCGCAAAAACATCTCGAATCACTAAAGAAACAGAATTAAATGGCTATGACTGCATAGTTTGTGCTGTTGATAATACCGCTTTTAGAAAATTATTATTTAAAACAGCTGAGAAAAAAGATTTTTACTGGCTAGATCTTCGCTCTGAAGGAAGAGCTATAGCTATATTTGCTAAACATAAAAATAATACGATTGACACACTGATGGCAACAATTCCTAATAATATAAAAGATGGAAGTTGCCAGCTTGAGTACGAAAAAAAAGCTGGTATTGTACAGAATGGAAATAAAATAATAGCAGCCATAGGATCTCAATACATCCTAAACTGGATTAGAAATGAAGTAAACCCACCACAATTTATTCATAAATTTTAATAAATAAAGATAAATGGTAATCATATATTCATATGAAAAAAAGAGCACCAGCACAAAGCAAAGACTTTAAAGAAATATGGAATACACAATCTGAAATGAAAATTTCAGATGAAGCGTGGGATTTTACATTTCATAATTGGGATAATCCAAAAGATTGTAAACAAAACAGAATTTATAAATCATGTTTTGTTTGTGACCAGTTAAAACAACCAAATTACCCAGGTTATGTACGTGGACCCAAAGGGGAAATAATACATACTGATAAAGATGGTAGAAAAATTAAAAGCAGTAATTAAAGGGCCAGCTTCGGTTGTGCCCTTTTTATATTTAATCAGGAGAAGCTATGACAGAAATAACTTTTGTGGGCGATGTACACAGTAACTTTTCTCAGTTTGTAAATCTTACAAAAAGAAAGAAAACAACAAAAACGTTTTTTCAAGTTGGGGATTTTGGATTATTTTCAAGTATACATGCGGCTAAAACTGATGCAGATTGGAAAACAGATACGCGAACTAATATGGAACTATTCATTGATTTATATGTAAAAGATAAAATTCAAAAATTTAATGTTCCTATATATTTTATTAAAGGCATACATGATGATTTTAATATAGATAAAAAAATCTTGGCTACAAAAAACATATATTTTCTAGAATCTTCTGGTATTTTAACTATAAATAATATAAGAATCGGATATTTAGGCGGCATAAGGTCAGTAATTAAAATAAAACGAAATCCAGAAACATTAACTGGAAAAGATCGCAGATTTTTTACACAACAAGAAGTAGATAATTTAAAAACTTTAAGTATTAAACAACCAATCGATATACTTGTAACACATCAAGCCGCTATGGGATGTGTTCCGCTTATTCATAATATAACACATGAAGAAGGTTCACGAGAACTACGAGATTTATTAGATGATGTTCATCCAAAGTATTATTTTCATGGTCACCATCATATAAATTATGCAAATCATAATGAAGAATATCCAATTATTATTGGTTTGGGTAATTTTGGAAAGAATAAACAATCCTTTTATTCATTAACAATTTAAACATAAAATATATGTTAACATTATATTTACAAAAAATAAAACAATTTGAGCCTTTATCAAAAGAAAAAGAACATGAATTAATTGTCGCCGCCAGGTCTGGAGATAAGTTAGCATATGAACAACTAATGAATGCAAACTTACGTTTTGTAGTTTCTGTAGCTAAAAAATATCAAAACCAAGGACTCTCTTTAGAAGACTTAATTGGAGAAGGTAATTATGGATTAGTAAAAGCATACTATAAATTTGACATAACAAAAGATGTTAAATTTATTACATATGCTGTTTGGTGGATTAGACAGAGCATAATTAATGCTATTCACGACAATGCAAAACTTATTCGTTTACCATTAAATAAAATAATAAGCGTTACAAAAATTTCAAAAGCTCGAGAAATATTATTGCAAGAATTAGAACGAGAACCCACTGATGATGAACTTGAAGAATATCTAGAAGAAGGTATATTTTTGCATGATGCTATTTTTAATTATACCATTATTGCATTGGAAGAGCCACATACTGACGATGATCAAAATCTTTCTACGATTATCCCAGCAGAACTTTCATCAGATGAAGTAGAAAGAAATATAGAACTTTTTAAGAATGAACTTGAAATAGTTCTTCAAGAATTTACACCACGAGAACGTAATATTATTTATATGTATTTTGGTATAGATGAGATACGAGAATATACACTAAAAGAAATTGGAATTGATATAGGCTTAACTCGAGAACGTGTACGACAGATAAAAGAAAAAGTTATTGAAAAACTAAAAACTAGAAAAAGATCTGAACAATTAAGATACTTTTTAGATACAGAATCAGTATAAAACATGTTATATATAACAACCGAAGATGAGCTAAACGCCGCTTTAACATATTTACGACGTCAACCCATAGTTGCATTAGATACCGAGACGACAGGTTTAAATCCTTTAGAAGATAAAATATTACTTCTTCAAATAGGAGACACGCAAGAACAATATGTTTTTAATATTTATAAATTAGGCACCTATATTTATAAAGTTCTTGATTGGATAATAGAAAAAAATGTTGCATGCATCATTCATAATGCAAAATTTGATTATGCTATGATCAAAAGTAATTTTGGGTATACCTTACCAGAAGTTCGTTGTACAATGATTGGAGAGCAATTATTAAATCAAGGTAAAAAACAAAGTGTGGGTTTTGGAGCAGTAGCCTTAAAATACTTAGGCATTGCTTTAGATAAGACGCAACAAAGTTCTTTTATAGGTATGAAATGGGGACAAGAATTCACACAACGACAAATAGACTATGCTGGAGAAGACGTTCAATATTTATTACCTATATATAAAAAGATTCAAAATTTATTAAACGAACGGGGGATGGGGGAACTATCAACCCTTGAATATGAAACAACTCGTGTCACGGCGGACATGGAATTAAATGGTATATTTTTGGATAGTGAAAAATGGCTCGCCTTAAAAGACAAAGCAATAGCTGCCGCCGATGTTGCAAAAGCAAAATTAGATAAATTCTTTGAACCTTTTGTAGAAAAAGATTTGTTTGGTAGTCTTGATATTAATTATAATTCTCCTACGCAGCTACTACCTATTTTAAGTGATATAACTAGAACAAAACTAACTTCAACAAGTGAAGCAGCTTTAAAAAGAATTAGTCATCCAGTTATAGAAGCTTTATTAGAGTATCGCGGACAGCAAAAAAGAATAACTACTTACGGTAAAGAATTCTTAGAACAAAATGTATCTCCCATAGACGGACGAGTGCACTCTGACTTTATGCAATTAGGTGCAGACTCTGGTCGATATGCTTCAAAAAATCCAAACATGACAAATATTCCAAAAGCACAGGAATATCGTGCAGCTTTTATTGCGCAAGATCCAGAATACAGAATAATCTCAGCAGACTTTTCGGGTCAACAACCGGCCCCCTTATAAAGAAATTTATAAGTGAAAACGCCGCTAATTCGGGGAAACCTAAGTCACTAGATAAGGCAATCCCGAGCTAATAAATGATTATAGAATATTAATTTTATGATCATCAAACAAATTAATCATATTAAAAATTTACAAGGTAAATAAATATGGAAAATCAAAAAAAATCATTGCTTATAGCTTTAAGTATAGGTGATGGGCACATATCAAAGAGAAATGATAATTATTATTTAGAAATAAGCCACTCTATAAAACAACTACAGTATCTTAAATATAAAGTAAAGCTGATTCAAAATATATTGGGTATCACACCAAAAATTAAGATATCATTTACGGATAAAACCAAAAAATTTAAAAGATGTCGTATACGAATAAAACATCCATATTTAAAATTTATATACAAAAGCATGTATAAAAACACAAACAAAATTATAAGCGAACAACAATTAAATAAGGTAAATTTATTGGGGTTTTCATTATTATTTATGGATGACGGGAGCAGGACTATACTAAAAAATAAATTAGGAGAACAAAGAGCCGTTAATATATATTTAAGCTTAATGTTTGACTTCAAATCTACTAACATTTTAATTAAGTGGATTAAAAGTTCTTTTGGTGTGCAATTTAGAATAGGTAAAGTTAATACAAAAAAATATTATAGACTAGTGTGCGGCACAAAAGAAGGTCGTAAACTACAAAAAATAATGAGCAAGTATTTAATTAAATCTATGCAATACAAACTTGATTTTAATTAATTTGATAATAAGTGTAGAGACTATACACGGCGCACCCTAAAGGGTGAAGAGCGAGTCCAGTCCTTAATGAAAATTAGGGAATTAACTGCAAGAACTAAGATTACTAGCACATTTAACACAAGAGCCTAAGTTTTTATATGCTCTACAAAACAATATGGATATTCATAGTTATTCAGCAAGTCTTATTTACGGAATTCCTTATGAAAGCTTTTTTGATGCATCTGGTAAGATTAAAGATGACATGAAAAATAAATATAGAAACCCTGCCAAATCGTTAACCTTCGGATTAATATATGGTATTGGTCCTATGAAGCTTTCTTTAAATCTAAATATCTCTATACAAGAAGCACGTAATTTAATGAATAAATATTTTACAACCTTCCCGCTTATTAAAAAAACCTTGGAAGACCTAATAAAAGAAGCAGAAAAAAATAGATATGCATTATCTCCTCTAGATGGAAGACGTCGCGATTTAACAACATTTGATTGGGATGATTCAAAACAAGTTGCGCATGCAAAAAATATTACCAAAAATCTTCCTTTTCAAGGATGTGGAGCAAGCACAACTAAGTTAGCAATGTGTAAATTGAAAAAAATAATAGACGAAAAGAAGTATGATGCAAAAATTATAAATGCTATTCATGATGAAATACTTATTGAAGTTCATAAAAATGAGGCAGAAGAAGTTGCCAAAGTTGTAAAAGAATCAATGATTTCAGCTTTTAATCATTATGCTCCTAGCGTTCCTATGAAAGTTGAACCCGCCATTGCTAGAGAATGGATACATTAATGAGCACGCGTTTTCAACTTGTAGAATGTGATATAAGTAATATCATATCCCCCCAATATTTAGTAAATGGACAAAAACATCGTCTCTTTACAGGAACAAGATGTGAAGGAACAGTAGTGACTACAGAATTTGATCCAAATCAAATTCAACTTATGCTACAAAATCAAATAAGTTTGGTGCCTGAAGAACAATTTTTTGCTTCAGAACAAACAAATAAAATGATACAACGACTTATACTTGAATTATCACAAATACGTCAATTATTAGAAGTAAAGGTTGGGAGAATTATTTTTACAGCACTGCCACAATTCTATTTTAAAGTAGATAGTGCCCCTGAACCAATGTTAAAAACTTTATTAGGATTATCAATAGACGCCGAAAAAATATTAACCATTTTACAAAATGAGTAAATTGCCAACAAATATAATTTTATTAGGACTCGGTTCTAAAGCTAGAAATGGTAAAGACACAGTAGCCAACTTAATTAAACAATTTGAGTCAAACGTATATATTCTACATTGGGCTGACAAATTATATGAGGAAGTAAAAAATAAAGATTTTAACAAGCATAATAAGCCTTTGATTAGACTTAATGAAGATTATAACTTAATTGAAATTATGAAAGGATATAAAAAAGAAGGTAGAACTTCAACAATAATATATGATACATTTACATATGATGAACTACCAGAATTTGTTGATTTTATGAAACACTGTCCTGATTATAATTATATGCTTAGCAAAGATCCTATATTATTGCAGATTTGGGGAACTAACTTGAGACGTAATTTTTTTGGGAATGAGTACTGGGTTAATAGAACTTTTGAAGATATATACCAAATTACCAAAAATAATAAAACTTATGCTGGGATTGTATGGATTTGTGTGGCAGACACACGATTTAGAAATGAAGCTGCTGCTATAAGAACAGCAGGTGGTTTATATATAGATATAGTTCGCCTTACCGAGGATGGGACTAGATTTATTGCTCCTGATAGGGATCCTATGCATCCTTCTGAATCTGACTTAAATAATACGAAACCTGACTTTATAGTCAAAGCAAAAAACTTAGAAATACTTTCTGATGAAGTAAAGAAATTACTTCAAAAAATAAAGCAACTAAAAGGCTTTACTTAGCAATAATGGGGGACGAAAATCATCCCCCATTTTTTTAACTTAAAAATTAAGTTGCGCTTTCGTTATAATCCAAAGGAATTAAAGTACTTGCTCGAATACCTACATTTTCTAACAGAACAGTTTGTTGTCCTGCCATAGACATTCCATGTGTTTGAATATAACATTTTTCTAAATAAAAACCACCATACTTTTTATTTTGACCATCGTGTAAAATGAAAGCCAGACCAAGTGGGCGATTAAAAAATTCAGATGCTAAATTCATATAAAACGCACCAGATCTAGTTGGACCATACGGTTCTGTTGGCGGTACGTTGTCGTCTTGACTATAGTTGTCAGTACTTTCATCAATTGATACCTCATATAATGCACGCATTAATGAAGCCCCATCAAAAAGTACTCTTGACATTCCGAGTTGTATTAAAGTTCGTCCTGGAATAAAGAACGGTTCGCGCGATCCAATTTCGAATAGTTGTTGAATCTGCTTATTTTGTGTGATTTGAGCATTTTGTACTAATCCTA
>Ga0268276_1001714_pt1 | contig 20614 bp, 10 predicted proteins | sample saktaG_4_FD_190145 | JGI IMG/M metagenome (GOLD analysis project Ga0268276, IMG submission 190145) | Saline water microbial communities from Sakinaw Lake, British Columbia, Canada - sak_2010_1_5_45m | ecosystem: Environmental > Aquatic > Non-marine Saline and Alkaline > Saline ... | reverse complement strand
GCCAGCCCGGAGAGACCTGGATGTAAAAGTGTCCTGTAGGTTGTGAAACTTACAAAGCCTATCAATTTTTCATCCAATTCGGCAACCAGAATGTAGTAACTATCATCCTGCAAGAAATAGCAGTAATTATCTAATATTCTTTTGGCATCAAATCCATCATTGTCTTCTGTTACCTCAATGAGTTCTAAAGACAAATTTTCAATTGCGGATATATCAGAGTCAGTTGCTTTTCTTATTGTGATATTATCCATATAAATAATCCCTGCCTCAATTTATTTGTTTATATACTTTACTATCTCCAGGAGCGGGATAATTGACGTATTTTGAACGCCCGATAATGGGCATGATGCAGAGCAATCATACAAACCCAATGTTTAAGCCAATCTAGCAATCTCACAAAATGCCATTTTCACACCATGCCGGAATTTTACGAAAATGCCGGATTTACAGCACTAAAATCCCGAAATATTGGCATAGGTCGGTATAATTTTCTCTAACATTCACTATCTTTTGGCATGATTCGCCAAAATTCGCTCCCATGCCTCGTTTCTTTATGAACTTAATATTTTATTTTTGCGATTTCACTATCTCCTGAACGATTTCCCTTTCTTCAACCTGCAATCGCTCAAGTATTCCAACATTATCAGTTTGCATATAATCAATAGCTTTCACGAATGGTCGCAGAAGCTGACCATAATCCTCTCCAAGCTCTCCCGCTATCTTGCCGATGGCTTCCTTGATGAAATCGAGCTTGCCCGTATTGATTGCGCTTCTGACGTAGCCGAATACCAGCAACTGCAGATCATCCTCGTCCACTTCCTTACCGGATTTGAGTGACTCTATGAGCAAGCTATTCGCCAGACCCAGATTGTTTTCACTGAGATTCTTCAATGAGTCAATCAGGCTTGTCTCGATCAATGACGTTGCGGAGAACTGCGATGCAATCTTCAATCCCTGTTCTTTTGCCAGTTCCTCTGCCTTCTTTATATTCTCCATAGCCTCGTCATGCCTGTTAAGATTATTAAGTGCAACACTGCGTTTAAGCCATGCTATTGCATTATCAGACTCAATTTGAATAACCTTATCAAAATTTGTAATCGCTTCCTCATATTTTTTTAATTTGAGCATTAACCAACCACGATAACCCCATGCTTCTGCATGACCAGGATCAATCTGAACTGCCTTATCATAGCTTTCCAGTGCTTCCTTATATTTGCCCATATGGTACAATGCAAATCCACGGTCAGACCATACTATTGCAGATTTGGGAGTGATCTCAATAGCTCTATCGAAACTATTAAGTGCCTCTTCATGTCTTTCCAACTTCCTAAGCACATATCCACGACTAAACCAAGCAATTGCATCGTCGTGCCGAATCTCAATAGCTTTATCAAAGCTTTCCAGCGCTTTTTCATCTCTATCTATATTTTCCAATGCTCCACCACGGTAGATCCATGAGTCAATATAATCGGGTTTAATTTGGACTGCCTTGTCAAAGCTCTCAAACGCTTCCTCATCTCTATCCATTAAACATAATGCCAAGCCACGGTTATACCATGCCTTTGCATAATCAGGTTTAATCTGAACTGCCCTATCATAGCTTTCCAGTGCTTCTTCATATCTACTTAGTTTATGCAAAATTTCACCACGTTGGTTCCATACTTCCGCAAAATCAGGACTAATCTGGATAGCTTCATCATAACACAAAATGGCATCCTCATATTTGCCAAGCATGGACAATACTGGTCCACATATCCCCCATGTCATTGCATTGTCAGGTTTAAGTTCTTTTACTTTATCAAGACATTCTATGGCTTCACTTTCCCTTTTTAGTCCAGCTAAAGATAAGGCACGAAATGCCCACATATTTGAATCATCAGGAATATATTTAAGAGCCTCAACACAGTTTTTCAGAATTTCCTCCGCTGCTGTGCGTTGCGTCAGAAGCATAAAGGTTCGTTGCATCCATGCGGATGCATCATCCGGCTTTTTCTGTATATATTCTTCTATACCCGCAAATACTTTAAGAGACTCTATTCTGGAAGTCGCAAGCTCAAATTCCTTCGTCTCCGCATAGGAATAAACCTTCTTCATTTCAGCCTTCATCAAGAGTGGGCTTGCTTCTATAAGATAATCAAGCTCTGTGAGAAATTTTTGTCTCTCATGTTCTTGCGCGGAGGATATTTTTTCCAACAGCTTCCCCGCCTCATTGAGCATCTGGTTCGGCGAATACCACAGGTTTAGGAAACGTATTAGAAATTTGAGCCTTGCTTTGCCCGTCTCCGTCCTCATCTCCCTCCACATGCGATATAGCCTCTCCGTCACCTCATACCTTGTCTCTTTTCCTTTCTTTAACTTCACTTTGCGAACATAGCTGTTATCCTCAAGACGTTTTAATTGGCTACTGACCTTCTGCACCGACATTCCTGCTGACTTTGATATTTCTGTTGGTGTTGAGGGGCTTGCCATACCAGCAAGCACATCCAGCACCTTTCTCATCTGTGGCGGAAGACTGTTCATGCGCTCCTGAAAATATGGTGTCAGTTCATCCAGAAGATACCTAAACGCATTTGCCGCTTCCGTGACGCCTGATTCACACATAACTTGATATAGCATCAGGATCAGGCGAGGGTTCCCTCCTGTCAATTGTGTGGTTGTTGCTATTTTAGACTTGCACTGCTCGAAATTCTCAATAAACTCCCTTGCATTGTCAATATCTGCACGGCATTTGAGCATCTCCTCCGTCTCTTCATGGTTTAATTCACCCAGATGGATCGGCTCAAAAAAGTTATAAAAGGCCTCGTTATATCCCTGCATTTGTTTGAAATAGGAGGGTGCCGCACCGACTATGAGAAAGAGTGATTTGCTCGTTAGTATCTCACGCATCTTGCTGATCTCAACATCAGAGAATTGATCAAGATAAAGCTGCATGTTGTCCATTAAGAGAAGGACGTGTTTATTATTATTTGTGCAATAATCTGATATGTATGCCAGAGCTAGGTCAGTATTGCGACCGATATTTTCTGTATTTCCGCCGGGAATTAGCTCGATAATTCGTAGGAAAAATTCGGCAAGAGTAGTTATACTGTATTCCTCTTCAGCAAAGCGCACCACAACCCATTTGTGACCAAGATTTTCGTCAGCATCAATAGTGTCTGCTAATAGCAACAATAGATGGGTTTTGCCAATGCCCCTTGGTCCGATTAATATACAATGCTGTGCGCCAGAATCAAAATTGCTGACTCTAGCAAGTAAATCCTTGAGAATATCCTGGCGTGCAACGAATGTCCTGCGCCGTTCTTCGGCTGTTGCTTGGTTAGGTGAAAATCTATATACAGGCATTATTCATAAGCCTCCATTAATAATTAAAATCCATAAAAGCGGACCCACCAATCCCTGAGAACTTTTGTGTGGAATATGTAGCTGTCGTCCCGTCTTTTGAGATAGAAGTCATTCTCCAGATCGCTGAGCAAATTGCTGAAAATCTCATCAGATAAATCAGGAACTGTTTGTCTTGAGATATTGCGAAGCTCCCGAATCGTAAGACTTTTCTTAATGGCTAGTTGCTTAAGCATATTCTTTGCAGTTCGTTCCTCGTCAGGTTCATAATAATCTCTAAGGCGTGAATAGAAATGCTCGAAATAAGTGCGGGATTCAACACTGATCACCCTCTCACGATAAGCTTCTGACACTAAAGATGAGCTTATATTCTCTTTCTTATCTCTTGCCAATTTGCTGGTTTCAGAGACTATTAATTGCAGAAAGAACGGCACGAATATTTCAACTTCCTGTAACACTTGCTCTATGACATCATCGCCAACTGTGATACTCTGGTTTTTGAACAGTCCATCAACGAGGCTTTTAGCAACATCCCTCGGGAAAGGTTCTACTTTGATCCTATCTAGGTCATTCATTGAAGCTACTGCACCAGCCTGAGCCAGAACATGCTCTATTCCAATAGACCCGCCGATAATGAATCGCACATTTTCTAGTGCATCAGGACCTATGCGAAAAGAGCGAAACCAATGAAGAAACACCTCAACGGCTTCCTTATCTTTGCCTTTGAGCATCCTTTTAATCATAAGTGGAAACTCGTCAATCATCAATATAACCTTGCCATCAACTTGCTCTGCATGTTTCAAGAGTATCTTGCCAAGGTTCTGCCAATCCTTTTCAATTCTTTCTTTTAATCCGATCTTAATTTCGGCTATTTCATAGTCGCTGTTTGGGTCTTTCAAAGGTATAGAGAAATTAATTCCTCTAAAAACATCCGTCAGTTTACTTTTTAGATTTGTAAATCCATTGAGCGCACGTTGATAACCAGGTAAACACCTAACCATTTCAGCTATGAGTTCAGCAACGAATTGCGATGGAGACTCAAGAGCTTCCACGTCCATAAATACAGGTTTATAGCCATCTTCTGGATTATCCCGAAGATTTAGCATTACGCTGGTCTTGCCGAAGCGTCTAGGTGCAACAAGAAGCAGGCTACTGGTATCAAGCCTTTCCCATATCAGTTTAATGATTTCCTCTCTATCATAAAATCTTTCACCTGTGGCCGGCGGGCCGACAATCAGACTTGACATAAATAACACCTCCATTATAAATAATATATGTTTTACAACAAAATTGTTTTACAACATATATTATACACAACAATTTTGTTTTGTCAAGTTTTTTTTGCTGTTCGGGTATTAAGCCGATTGGTATAATGATATAGGCGAAGAAAAATATGGACGGTACATCTGAGTTCTGGTATGATAGAAGTCAATTAGATATTAGACGTTGAATAGTTCGAAAAAACGAACGTTTTTCATACAGTTGACTACTGTCCACAATATTGCTGTAAACGCTGATTAGTGATGCAAATAAACTCGGCAAAGAAATCAAAGTAAAATAATTGCTATCTTTATTGAGTTTATTTACTTCTGCCAATCCAAAATCATGATAGACTTGGTAAAATTAATGTTCAAGACAGATAACAAATATTTTCGGCTTTGTTCCCAAACTTCATATTTGCCCTGTGCTGAATTCTACGACCAAACATACCAAGCACTGCTTTTCGTTGCATCCTGAGGGCATATATGGCTTCGTATGGAGCTTTATATGGTTACCAGATGATTTGCTAGTAGCATTAGACATTATTGGAAATAAGCACAAAATGTTAGAAAAAGCCAGCAGTAGCAAGGGATTTCGGCATTTTCCTAGAAAAAGCTGTTTATCCCGCTTGCTATCTGGGTTTAGGTCAGATCATTGAGTTATTTCCAATAATGTCTATTCATGAAAGCAATCAAAACCAGGATTTCTTGGCTCAAAAATTGGCTACCATGTATTATTAAAATAATTCAAATGTAATAAGAACCTGAATTTATTATATAGATTTAGATGGAGTTGTCAATAAAATATGAAGCTATTGGGATAGGCATAAATATGGCTCAAGACATTCAGATGATTATATTTACGGAGTTATTGATGGCGGTATAATTTAGACATTAATTGCCCCTAATATGATTTCAAATGGCGAGGGTTGATCATCAATTTTCCTTTTCATTGTCCTTTGATATACATTTAACATACTCCTGAACTTCGGTGAAGACTCACTAGATTTGCCAATTTGTTCCCACTTTAGATATGCGTTTAGGTCTCCTCCATGCTCTGCAAAAGTTGGTTCTTCAAAAACGGAATCTTCAGATCCCTGAGTCAAATATTCATCAATAACTTGTATAGCAGTATCCAGAAGATGTTTTTTTGCTTGGTTATCATTTTGAAAAACTTTCAAGAGAGATTGGGTGATATTAGAATTTGTACGCTCTATTTGGGCATTAGTCATAGTGTATTTGAGTAATTCTATAGCAACCATGTAAAACAAAAATCTCGTCTGCCTACGACTATTTTCTTTTGCTCCACGCCCAAATTGGTATTCATTTGCTTCATTGTATAGAAGATAAGCAGCGTATAAATCATCCACACCAAAAGATGTTGCGTGATCTACATTATTCACAATACGCTTAAAAACACTACCATTCGGTAAAAATGGTGGATTTTTCCCAAAAGCAATACCGGGCTCCCCAAGCCAGCCAGAACCAAAGACTTTTATCAAATCAAAAGCGTTAACCCATTGACTGAATTGTCGTTTGTTAGGATTTTGACGCTGTAAAGCCTTTTGAGAATCCCAACCGCCTCTCTGTATTTCAAGAAATATATCATATTTTTCTGCCATCTGCTTTTCCCATTTTTGAAAATCTGAGGTTAGAGCAATAAAATCTTTCTCTCGAACAGCATTTTGACTATTTGTATAACGTGTAATCTTCTCAAGCATACTCTCACCTTGAGACCCAACTTTGACGATTTTTATAATGACCATACCTTTTTCAAGACGTGCTATCCATTGTTCTATTATTGGATTTGTACCTGTTCCGCCCGACTCAAGTTTTTTAAATATTACTTCCCAAGCTGTTCGTGTTGTTTGGCAACCATTGACAATATAAGGCTCAATGAGTTCGAATGAATTGTCCGGCAATGATTTAAAATCTTCTACAACAAATGTGATCCCGTTATTATACAATCCGAATTTCTCAGGCTCATTTTCCAAAGTGTTTCGGATAGCCTTATTGACTTTCCCTCGCATTCCCAAAAAACGGCGTACATTCCTTTCATAAAGTTGATCTATGTCCCCGGTAGCTGATTTATATGATTTCAGAAAAGCATATAAATCAGTAAGTTTTACTGAACCTACAAGAAGTTCCTCATCCGATAAAACAAGTTGTGCTTTGATTGGGATATGAATTCTGGAGGAAGTATTTTTATCCTCTAAATTTCGATTATAGATTGTTGCTATTGAGACCGCTTCGGCATCAAATAACGACCCCAATCTAGCCTGACCCAAAACACGAATATCGTCTATGGCTCGTTTTTGCTCATCATTTAATGGTTCCTCAGTAGCAAAAACCAGTATCAATTTATCATGATCTGATGCTTTGGCACGAAATGCTAAAAGACGCTCTAGCAGACTTTGTGCTAATGATGAAAGATTAGTTCTTTGTCCATCTAATGTATCTATAACTTTTTGTGCTTCTAGTAAAAGAGTGCCAGTCCCGGAAAACGCACTACCAAATTTACTTTGTATTAAATACCAAGTATCGCCTTCCTCTGAAATTTCATCACCATTTTCACTTCGTTGTAAGCAAGCAATATCAATTCCACCATCACCAGAGCCATCACAGTAAACAACATCATCAGATGATTCATCCAGATCAAGCCACTGAGTAATGAGTTTTCGAGAGAAATTATTACCAAGCGCCACTGTAGACAAATTACCTTTGGTAATATCTTCAAGCCATTCGTTACGAAAATCCTCAAAAGAAATTTGGTCACTCATTGCATTATCCACCTTTTAAACTTCATTATAAACTTCTTATCTTAGAAAGAAGACTTTTTCGATTTCCAAAAAATCTGTCGTAGATATAATATTTAACGGCCTAGTATCTCAATTTCTTATTAATCACTTATCCAGCCCCTCGATAATCCGCACCTCTGGAACGGTTTTCATCTTCTCCATGGCAATAGATACAGGATGAGATGGGTCGGAAAGCTCTTTGTAAACTTTCTCGATAGTTGCAAGCTTCTTTTCATCGCTCCAGTCGTCTTTTAGTTCTGGTAAATTGGTCAGGTGCTTGAGGATTTCACAGCCGGCGGATTTGATTTCTTCTGGGAGATAGAGTTCATAAACCATAGCATCAATGAGATGCTCAAAAAAAGTTGAGTCTTTGTCATGCTGTTTAAGTTCTGAAATAAGGTTAGCAAATACAGAAAGTGGCTTTGGTTCACTGATTATTTTGATAGGAAGTTTAGATAAGAACTGAGTTTTGTAAGCATAAAATCCACCGGCTTGTGGTGTAGCAATCTTTTTGTAAATAAAATCCAATAATTTACTATTAAGCAGTCCAAGCAAATAATAACAATAAGTTTGACCTTTATCAGCGGGTATAATGTGATAAGTTTTTGTGTTACCATAAAAAGAATCAGTAATAACGAAATTGTTTTTGTCTGTTATTTCCGGACAAACGATTCTTTTTTTCTTAAAGTTTTGAACGCTTCTTTGATTCCACAATTCATACCACTTTTTAGAAGAGTTATCAAAATAACCTCTGCCCTGTAACAATTCACTACATTCCTCTAAATAATTGTAAGCATTGGGATACTCTTTTTTTAAAACGCTTTCAGACAATACTTTAGAATCATTATCATATGGATAAATAACATAGTATCCAGACCAATCAATTTTATATTTCTTAATGTCTTTTCCTTTCGCAAGTTTTTTCAAGATTGCCCTTTCAATTTTATATTCTTTTACTGTTTTCTCATTAACATAGAATACTTCATCTTTTCCTGAGGCAATTCCTTGAAATATCGATTCAGTTAGTTCCCCCAATGTCTTTGTATTTATTAAGACAACTTCCATTAGTTTTTTTGTTAAATCGTCCTGAAAATTCCATCCGTTTTTTGCCAACTCAGAGTTGTTTACAACTAAATAATTTTTTATTGCAGAAGAAGATTTATCTATCAAGCTATTCTGAAAATCATAAACAGATATTGGGCTTCCTATATTTTGATACTGATGATAAAAGAAAGAATAATTAGAGGCTGATTTATGTTTCTCAAATATAAACACTCCGGTATAATTAGTTACGCCTTCAAAAACTTGTATACCTGCAAAATCAAGAATTGATTTGATTCTATAAAAACTTTTTATAAATTCTCTAATACCAGAGCCAAAATCTTTTTTCAAAAAGGTAGTTGGTTGAATAAAGCATAGAATACCAGATGATCGTAATAACATATTTGATCTTTCATTAAAAATCACATAAATGTCGTATTTGCCTTTTGCTGACTTATAGTTAACCAATTTTGACTTATGCTCAATTGGTAATTTTTTAAACTCAATGTAAGGTGGATTACCTATTACCACATCAAAGCCATCCGTTATCCCAAACATCCACTCCGGATCAAAGAACAGGCTGGCAGCATTCTGGTCGTACGGGTCCCATCTAGCAAGTTGATGGGCGGTTTTGTTTCCCCAACCATGCTTAATAAGAATATCGCCCATCTGTTCACGAAGCGTCTGATCTTCTTCCCGTAGTTTGCGTTTGGTTGTTGGTGTTTTTGCATTAAATAGGCGGTGTCGCACATCTTTCAGTTTGTCTTCCAATTCGTTGACAGCCCCATTATCAAAAATATTCAACTGTTGTTTTGGCTTCTCAATACCAATAAGAGTATTTGCTGCTACAAACTTGGTTTCAAGGTTCGGCAGAGGGCGGATGCCGAAATTATCTTTGTTTTTATCTGTCTTCTGGTCAACGATAAGCGAGATAAAGAAACGGAGTTTGCTGATCTGGGTTGCTATCGGCTGTATATCCACACCGTAAATACAGTTCTCAATAAGGTAGAGCTTGCGCCCATAGTCCAATTCGTTATTGCTAAAAGCTGTCTCTATATCCTCAATAAGTTGCTCTCTGATAGCAACATCGTCAATCGCTTGCGATTTTTCAATCTGTCGTTCTTTCCAAAGCTTGTTCTCAGGGTCCAATTTGTGAAGAACATGAACCAATTTATGGAGTATCCCCATCGGGAACGCACCTGAACCACAAGCGGGATCAAGGATTTTGCAATTGTCAACGGCGTCAATTAAAACAGCAGTCTGCTTTTCATCAAACAAATTTTCTCTGTCATAATACCCGATGAGAAGTTCAAGACCTATTTCAGCCACTTCCGCATCCATACCAGCTTCTGTCTCCAATTTTTGCTTTAGATATGCCTTAATACTCTCATCCACCATGTAATTGACTATCTCACGTGGGGTATAAAAACTGCCGGTTTGCTTTCGAGCAGTGGTCTTGGTCTCAGGATTGTAGCTGGCAAGAAGGTTTTCAAACACTCGGCCTAAGAGTTCTGGGTCAAGGGCAATGTCTTCCTCAATGGGTGTGTTCTCGGTAACGGTGAATTTGTATGATTTCAGGATATTTATAAGACCTTTTACCTCGACGTTTTTCTGTTTTTTATCTCCGAGCTCCTCACTTAAATCAGCATGTTCACTTATTCCAAAGAAGATATAATCCGGCACACAAAGCTTATTATCCTCCCTGTCTGAAAATCCATCCTCGTAAATGATAACATCCCCGCCTCTTTTGCCTTTCAAGTTGGGGTCAGGTTTATCCAGGCACTCAAAAAGCCCACCGTTCATAAATGGAACGGCATCTTCTACCAACTCCAGGAATCCCTTCGGGTCTTTGAAATAGCTTTCATAACGCATAAGGTTTGTGACGTTCATGTGCTGTCCCTGTTTGCGGAACTCCCTTTTGCCCACAGTCTGATTGAGCGTGGCAAAGAACAGGTTTTGCAATATGGCCCGATAATATTTACTTCCCTGTGTTTTATGGTCAAAGTCATATTTCTTCTTTGGCTCAAATCCGTTGATCAAATTCTCTCTTATATATTTCTCATCAAAAAGCTCATAGGGTATCAAACCTTTCTCTTTGAAAAACCAGACAAAAAGTATCCGGGTTAAGAGGCGGATTAGATTTGTGGCATTATGCTCACGGACCCTATCCTCCTGCTTAAACACGCCCGTATGGTCGGCTTCCAATGACTCCCCGGGGAAAGTTACCTCTCTCATAGCCCAGAAATACCAGCTGGAAAGCTCCCGGTAGAAACGTTTATTGAGTTCTTTGGTATCAAGCGTCTTTTGCCATGCGTTATGAAGCTCAACAAAATTTGTAAACTTATGAATACGCTTAAGTTCGCCAAAAGAAAGGTCAAAGAGGATCTCGATGTGTGCGCGGTGGGTATTCTCTATGGAAATATCTTTGATGAGAGTAACTTTTTCCAACACGTCTTTACGTTCGTCTTTTTTATGTATTCTACGGTTGATAACTGAGATAGTGATGTTTTGCCCATGCTTGAATACAAGCATGACAGGCATTGGAAATACCTTATTCACTTCGCGGGTGATCTGTGCTAGTGCAGTTCTGGTATACTCAACTTTCTCAAGCTCAATGGCAAAAAAGAGATAGGTTTCGATGACTGTTTCTTTATCCTCACCTTCCCATCTCACTTTTTTGGTATCAAATGGACTTTTTTGGTCAGACATCTCATCTTTTGAAAGCTGGAACAGAAGGTCAACCGACTTCCATTCATTGACCATTGCTTTGCCTTCATTAAAACGGGTTCCTCCTTCCAAAAAAGATTCTTTGAAAGTTTGGTAAGTTTTTTTGACAAAGGAATTCTGCCGTTCGGTATTGTAACCGAGGGTGGAAAACAACGCCAAAGCGTTTCCAGAAATATACCCATCTGCGAAAGCCTTGATGGATGATTGAATAGCAAGTTTCAAATCTTTATCTGCATCTGCCAAAATAGTTACCTCACAATCAACCAGGTTACCAGCTCAAAGTCTTCCATCTCGTTAATCTGTTTTGCTATCGGAATGAGGAGAGCGCCACGGTCAGAAGTAAGCTTTTGGTTCCCTCTCTTTTTGAATATTTTCACAATTGCGTTAACCGCTCCCTTTAACAACTCGGAATACCTGTCCATTTTCTCACCGTTTTGCGTCTCTTCATTAAACAATTCACATAGTTTATCATAGGGTGCTTTCTTCCCCTGACACAGAAGCCTGTATATCTCCAATATTTGTTTGGCATTGGTATAGTTATACCTTACCGTACCATCGTCCCGGATATAAACTAAAAAGTATGGGTTAAGGGGATTGACTTGCTCATTGCCATCGCTGTTTTCTTTTTGCTTAAGACAAAAAATAACGCCCGGCTTGATAATACCCTTTTCTGTCTCGGTAAACTCTCTATCAGCATATTCTCCCGCAGGTGACGGGACTATGGCATACAAGCCAAGGGGGGAATCCTGGAGCCTTTTCCTGTTAATATCCAAAAAGTGGAGCAGCTCGATCCTGAAATCATCCAGCGTAAAATCAGTCAGTGATACAGTTTCATCCATGTCCTCAAGGTCAAGCACTTCCTCTTTCAGTTTTTTCAACTGCTGATTGCGATATTTTAGGTCATCGGATATTAGCTCCTGTATCTGTTCTGTATTCAGGATATTATCTTCTCCGGTGGCTGTAACATCTACTAACGCCATTCGGGCTTCAACTCGCTCTTTGAGATTGATGTAATTATCAAGGTCTTTAGTGGGCCAGAAGTTCACAAGCTGGATAGTCTTATTTTTGCTCCCCAGACGGTCAATACGACCGAAACGCTGTATAATACGGACCGGGTTCCAGTGTATATCGTAATTTATGAGGTAATCACAGTCCTGAAGGTTCTGACCCTCGCTGATACAATCGGTGGCGATAAGAATGTCAATTTCCTCTGTTTGATCAACGGAATCCATCATTGCACGATTTTTGGCAATAGGGGAAAAGTTCAATAAAATGCTGTCATAATCATTTTTGCCAAAAGTTGTCCGGGTATAACTGCCGCACACCAGAGCGCAATTCAATCCCAGTTCATTCCTTACCCAATCTTTAACATTTTTGTAAACATATTCTGCCGTGTCAGCGAAAGCAGTAAACACTATCACTTTTTTATTGGAATTATTTATTGGTTTCTTAATCTTATCATCAATCAGTGTCCTTAGCTCTTTGAGTTTTGCGTCCCGCTCAGGACCCACGGCACTGGCATTATTAAAAAGGTCAATCAGAGCGTCCTTATCTTTTTGTAAATCAGCAAGCCATCTATCCAGCTCAAGATCGGCAAGGTCAAACTTGAGTTTTTTCCCTACCTGCCAACCGTCCTGATCATCCCCGATTTCCTCAAGCTCCTCTTCGTCTGGAATAAGACTATCAAGAGATTCCTCCTGACTTACACCCATGGTATTTTGAAACTCGTTAATTTTCTGTTCGAGATCTTCAATTTTCTTGATTGTCCTATCGAGGGATATCTCAAATGACTCAATTGAGCTTTCAAGGCGTTTCAGAAAATTGACCTTCATCATGCCTATAAGGTAATTTTCACGGTCTGACTGAGTGAATGCCAGAACCTGCCTGCCTGCCATTTCTTCATATTTCTTTTGTTTATCAGGTTTTACATAGGCGGTTGGATTGAAAACAGACAGCTTATACTCCAGGATCTGTTTATTGATACGGTCATATGATGGAAAACGTTTTATCAGGTCAATATCAGGATAGACTGAGTATGGCTTGTTCCTTTCAGGAAAACTGTCAACTGAGTCAAGACCGTAAAAACTCTTAATATGTTTTCTGCTTCTGGCAATCGTGAGTTCATCCAGAAGCTTAAAAAAAGACGAATCAAGCCTTTCAAGGAGCTGTTTCATGTTCCTTTTCGGATTTCTTTTAGGATCAGCCCAGGTGGTAAACTGTGCCTGTGCATTTCTTAGCGTCAATCCTATGTCCTTAATCCGACAGGCTTCAAAAAGGGCATCCTCCCTACCCTCTGTTATTAAGGCTATCTGGTTCCTGAGATCGCGCAATGTGTTGTTTACCGGAGTGGCAGAAAGCATAAGAACGCGCGTCTTTGCCCCGGACTTAATGACTTTTTCCATAAGCCACTTGGCCCGGTTCATTTTTATACTTCCGTCATCTTTGACGTTATCCATGGGGTTGCCACGAAAATTGTGAGACTCGTCTATTACGACAAGGTCATAAGCCCCCCAATTAAAGTTTGCAAGGTCAATACCATTAGCATCCGATTTACCCGACTCACGACTCATATCGGTATGATAAAGAACGGTATAATTGTAACGGTCTCTCTTAAACGGGTTTAATGCGTGGTTTTGACTTGCCTGATAGATGGTCCAGTTTCCAGTAAGCTTTTTTGGGCATAAAACAAGCACCCGGTAGTTAAGAATCTCAAAATACTTGATTACAGCAAGGGCTTCATACGTTTTTCCTAAACCCACACTGTCAGCGATAATACATCCATTGTGCTTCAAAATCTTGTTAATAGCCCCTCTGACACCGTCTTTCTGAAAATCATAAAGCACGTTCCACACTTCACTATCATAGAAACCTGTCTGTTCGTCCAGCAGACCGCCCTGTTTTTGATCCTTGAAATAATCATCAAAAATATGAAAAAGCGTTTTGAAATATATAAATTCAGGTTCGTTCTCAACATAAAGCTGTTTGAGATAATTCAGAACCTGATCCTTCACATCCTCCACCAGCCCTGTATTATCATCCCAGAGATTGTCAAACCAGATTTTCAGCTCCTGTCGGTCCCTGTCACTATCGATAATTAGGTTCAGCTCAATATTTTTGCTACCACCCAGGCCAAGGCCGTTGACGGTAAAGTTTGAACTACCTGCAATTGCCTTTTCGATACCGCTTTCCTGTTTTATATGGTAAAGCTTGCCATGCAAGAAATTGGGTTTGACCATGGAGCGTATTTCCACTTTGGACTTTATCCATTCGGAACACTCCCTGGCTATGGTTTTCTGGGTTAGTCTGCTCTCAAGAGGTATGGATATCTGATCGTCTTCTATCCTAAAACTCATTGTGTTAGTTTTATCAGGGTCAACTGCTTTGATAAAAGCTGGATCGCCAAAAAGGAACCTTAGATTATTGATTTCATCAAGGTTGTCTTTTAGCTGATGGTAGGCGTATATGGTAAAATAAGCGGAGACGATTGAGACATCAGCGTTTGACGTGATGGCTTGTTTTAGAAAATCACCTACTGCGCCGCATGAATGATTATCTCGAATTGCAGAATAACTCATTTATTAGTATCCCCTACTTTTTACTAATCGTGATAGTCGATGAGCAAAGTATTTATCTCAAAATATATGACACACGAAACATTTGAGTTGTGACATTTTCATTTATTTGTCAAAATCCATTTCTTTTCTCAATATTTCATTTTCTTTAGCATCTATCAACGGCTGTCCTATAAGTTCCTGTCTTATGGTACCTGTTTTCTTTATTTCGTCTAAAGCTCCCTCACGAAGCTCTGCTCGCTGTTCCGGAGATAGTCTTTCTTTATAAGCTTCTATTTTCTCTCTCTCTTCCTCAAACTTTTTTTCTTTTTCAATCTGTTTTGCTTTTTCCCTTTCTCTTTCTAGGTTTTTTTGTTCTTCTGCTTCTATTTCTTTTTTGGCTGCCATCGCCTGACTTATGGTGTCTTTTATAAGAGCAAAGTCGTAAGGTTTTTCTTTTGCATTCTTTATCGTCCAGTTGATAGCAAAAATTATATCTTCTTGACTGAATCCCTCTTCGATGAGTTCCTTAATATTTTTTTCTGCTCTCTCTCTCTTTGCTTTGGATATTTTTGGTTGTCCTATAGTATTATAAAAGAGATCTATGTACTGAGAGAGAGAGTCTTTAAAATAGTCTTCTTTTATATGGAGGTCATTTTGGCTATAGCCATTTTGACCATACCTGGTATTATCCCTTATTTCATCAGCGTTTTCGCTAGGTATAGCCATTTTGGCTATAGCCATTTTGGCTATGGCTGTATGGTCATTTTGGCCATACCCATTTCCCTCATCGTTAGCCATTTTGGCCATACCCATTTTGACCATACCTTGTGAATTACTCTTTTCATCAGTGTTTTTAGCTGTAGTCATTTTGGCTATAGCCATCATGACTACACCATCTGTCGGTATGTCTGTCAACAAAATTCCTTCACCAGTCTTACCGATTTGGATTTCTTCAGGAGTTAAAACTCTATATAAACTTCCATGTTGTGTTACATCTCTTTCACTTTCTTTGTTTAATGCCTTAACCACAAATCGTTTTTCAACAAGCCCTGTCATTGCTCTCTGTGCTGTTTTTTTTGAGCCAATAATTGTTTCTTTTTCTATTATCTTATAGCTAGTTCGACAATAATTACGACCAAATCCCCATGACTGCCACCAAAGATACATATAAAGAATCCCTTCAGATTCTTCAGATAATTTATCAAGCATAACCTTGTGGATTTTGTTTGGATACTTGGTAAAATTACCTTCTGCTGGGTTTAGTCCATCTCGAAGGTAGAGGATGATCTGTTTCTTTTCTTCCGTTGATAAAACATCTACTTTTGGTTGTGCTATTGGATCACCGAATATCAGGTCAATTCCTCTTTGTTGTAATCCTCTCTTTACCATGTCAGTATTCCCTTTGCTAATGTCTCATAAGCTTTTGCACCAACACATTGCGGATCGCAGATATTGATAGGCTTGCCCATACTAGAGGCTTCTGACAACCTGATGTTTTTTGGTATGGTTAGAGTCTCTCCACAGGATTTGACCATGTTTTTATCAAACATTTCCTGCATGATTCTTAAGGCATCCCGATCTGAAACTTGCCTCGCCTCATACATTGTTGGTAAAAGATAAAGCTCTGCGTTGTTCGGGTACATTTTGCGAACTTTCTCAAACGTTTCTAGTAAGAGTTTTAACCCTCGTAAAGCATAAAACTGTGTCTGAACAGGTGCAATTAGCTTATCACAAGCTACCAAAGAATTAACCGTCAATAATCCTAGTGTTGGTGGACAATCTATAATAATAAAATCATATTCTTTCTCTTCTCCCAAAACCCGTTTTAAAATACTGACACGATCCCATTCGTTAGCTAATGCAAGTTCAATACCTGCAAGGTCTATATTTGCCATAACAATCCTGAGATTGTCTATCTCTGTGGATCTCACAATAGTTGCCAATTTCTCTCCAGATACAAGCACATCATACATTGATTTAGTATTGGCTTCAGGATTGAACCCTAACCCTAATGTTGCGTGTGCTTGAGGGTCCATATCTATCAATAATGTCATCTTTCCCCATGCGGATAGATAACCTGATATATTAACTGCTGTAGTTGTTTTCCCTACGCCGCCTTTTTGATTTGCAACTGCAATGATCATGTTTATCCTCTTTTTGCTTTGACCTTTTTATGCTCAACATATTCCTCAATGTCTTTTTGAGTAAACCTATATGTGCCTCGACCTTGACCAATCTTTGAATAGGCAATATCCTCATTGCGAATAATCCTATTCATAGTTGCCCTTGAAACACCCAGATACTCACACGCCTCATCTAGTGTGTAATACTTATCAACAATTACGCTCAAATATTTTCACCTCACTTACGATTTAAGATGCCATATTGTAACTGTTAGATAAACAAAAGTCAATCATTTTGTTTCATATTATATCAAATTGTTTTAATTCAATGTAGTGCCAATAATCAAAACAGATTATAGCTGTAAGGTCCCTATAATAGGTTCGTTTTCATACTCACGCCTATTGCTGCTACTTCCAGAGGTACAAAACACTCCAATCAGACAGAATATCATGATCATTTTATTTGAGAAACTCGGATAGGGACAATGAAAGCACTGAGAAAATCAATAATCATAAGCAATCAGAACTGTAATCGCTCCTAGCGGTACTGGCTATATGCCAAAAGCATGTTTAAATTACTGCAACAAATGCAATCTATCCTTATATGCTTGATATTTTGGTGTAGGATTAATGAAAATGTATGCAATGAGATAAAGTCGCCAATTTGCAGAATTAGTATATGGGGAGTAACAAGAAAAACAGCCATCTGTTTTGACAATAAACGGAATACCCAATCAGTTTATTGACAGATTGAGATTGTTATGGCATAATTGGCATTAAGAACACCCCGGAGGATGTTTTGTTATTACTTAATAGCGTTGGCATTTATAATGTGGGAAATAGATGCCTTTGTTGGTCTGATTTAAATGCTATATAATAACCCTAATTATATAACATTTGAATACTTTTAACTACATTTGAATATATTAATCGGGGGTGTTCCAAAGTGTTCAAAATCCATACAAAAAATGGTGGTGGACCTAAGCCTAAGGAAAAAGACCTTGAGCTCATAGAAAAAAGAGAAATATTTAAAATGCAGGACACTGTTTGGGGTTCTGAAGCTGCCGAAATCTTGGGTATAAGCAGGACTACTTTCTATAACAGGCAGCGTGAAGGTGAATATGACAGCATACATTATGGGGTCTCCGCAGGTGGCAACAGATATTACAAGAAGGATGTCTTCAGGGCAGCGTTCCCGACTGCAGGTGATGAGCAGTTGAATGATATGCTGCTAAGATATAACCTGTCAAAATCACGAAAGAAGAACAGTCGGAGAAGGAAAACCAGCGATACATTAAAGGGATATAAGGAAAATGCTGAGACGACTGCATCAGGTCAGGTATATGAACAGCATTCGTCATCATTGCTGGAAAATCAGGAAAATGATTTAAATACATTTATTGACAATATCAAAGACAAAGAGAATATTAACTACGAAATGCTATTAAAGTTATTGAGTGCAAAAAATAAACATGATTCAGCAGGGCAGGATCAAATAGAGGAGATCAAGGCATCACTCGATAAAATGTCTCGAAATGTCGGTGTAATCAGGTCAGATCAGGGATTGCATCTGCTTCTCACCATAATCCCGTTAATAGTCAAATTAATGCAGTGGCTATCACAGCAGGGATATTTGCCGCAGGATACTCAAATCCAGCCGGATGCTCCGGTTGCTCAGAGGCAACGCATTGCTATGCAGGGAGTGGAAGGCATGGATTTGGTGAAAGCATTTACTAATTTCAAACCGGAAATGCTGGCGAATCTGAATTCGGCTGAGGGAATAAATAAGTTTATGGAACACTTATCCAAGACCATAGAAGATCATGACGGAGGAGATACAGGAAACAATGGCTGAGTTGTTATGCTCAGTTTTGATCATTGATTATCCGATTGTCCAGTGGGTATTCATACCCTATCAATAATCCTATTCATCAACCTTTTTTAGCGGCGCATATGCTGTAAATTTGTGGTATCAGCAGCAAATATACGATACGAAACGAAAGACGAAGCTTCGTGTAAATATCCGATGCTCTCGAAAATCACAGTATCATTTATCATTTTTGGAAACTGATAATATCTGAATCAGTTACCATATTTATCATCACTTAACGACCGTTTTCATGGTCAAATTCCTATGTCATGCAGCGGATCGCTGTCTTTTGCAATACTAATAAAGCCCTTAAATAGCTCCATAGATGCCCCTTAGAGCGTTCGTTTTGCCTTTCCCATACCAATCCCCTCATATTCATGCCGTAGCCATGCCAGAAGCGGCACAATACAGCCACGATTTCAGCCTAAATTGGTTTTTTTGTTAAAATTCTGGCATGGGAAATTTCTTAAAAAAGCGTCCTTGTGAACCTGCATATCTAAACGATTTACAATTAGTCTGCATCATTGACATTATCGGGCGTTAAATTGTGCGGAAAGTCAGAAAATATTAAAAGGGCTTATCCACTTTCAGGATATATCGAAGGAAGTGACCGAACAAGAGGGGATATTTGTCACAAAAGGCAAGTCAATTTTTTGTTGACCTACCTGAAGAAGTTTTATAGAATGTCAACGTTATAGTTTATGGGTTGAGTATTAAAAGCTGTCAGGTTTTAATTGTTGCCGTTGGTGATAATAGAATAATTACATATTAGCGTAGCTTTGGCAAAAATCTTATACTACTTTTGATGTTTATTTTTGACAACCAATATGGAGGAAACCAAAATGAAAAAAAAGTTGGGGATATTTTCTGTTATGATATTTGCTTTGCTTATTTTTGCCAGTCTGGCAATTGCTCAACAAGGCAATAAAGTGGCTGTCGTAAGAGGCGATCTTTCTGCAAGCACACAGATCATGCTTGCTGATCTCGGCGAGGATGTTGATGATTATCAGCTAAATGCTGACTTCGGGGATAAATTAAGCGATTATTGGCTTATTTGGGTTGGATGGTCCAATGCTAATGTCACTGTGAAATCTGATTTTAAGAAGAACCAAGACAAGGTTCTTGAATTTATCAAGGCGGGCGGAGCATTTGTTGCGGATACTGCCTCTAGCAACATGCAGGAAATGTATGAGGCTTTGCCCGGAACAGTGCGAACAAATAATGCTCATGGTGCCATTGAAACAGCGCATATTGTTGCTTTAGATCACCCGATAGTTAACGATCCAAACGATATAACCGATGACAAAATTTACTCGGCTTGGGCATGGACAGCAGGCGATAGATACACTGAATGGGACGGATATACAATAATCGCGACTGAAACAGATAAGAATGACAGTCCGCCGCTCTGGTTAGTCCACGAGGAATATCCTGTTTCTGTAACAACAATTCAGCCAACATGGTCAGGTCATATGAAACCAGAAATAGTTGAAAATATTTGGAAATATGTCAAAAATTGGAGAGCAAAAGCTGTGAGTTCCAAAGATAAATTGGCTACAACATGGGCTGACGTGAAGATTAATGATTAGATATTGTGTTGTCAAACCTATGGGGGCTTATCACTACATGCCCCCTTTTTTCTATTGGGAAGGGATAGGGTGGATAAACGATATTTTGCTGCTAATCTAGTCTTCCAGCTTGTATCCAATCCCTCTCACACTTTTGATGTATCCCGAAGCATCCCCAAGTTTTTCCCTCAGATTCCGCACATGCACGTCAACAGTTCTATCCAAAACGTATTTTTCATCACTCCAAAGATAATCCAATATCTGATTCCGCGTAAAAACCCAGCTTTTTCTGGACGATAGTAGCTGAAGTATCCTGAATTCAGTAGGCGTTAGGC
>Ga0268276_1001713_pt1 | contig 20621 bp, 17 predicted proteins | sample saktaG_4_FD_190145 | JGI IMG/M metagenome (GOLD analysis project Ga0268276, IMG submission 190145) | Saline water microbial communities from Sakinaw Lake, British Columbia, Canada - sak_2010_1_5_45m | ecosystem: Environmental > Aquatic > Non-marine Saline and Alkaline > Saline ... | reverse complement strand
AAGAGTGCCAAGAAGTTTCATATGTCTTGCAGGGTGAAAGTCCTTGTTGGGTGCAGATGTCGACGTCGTTTCCGCAACGGAAGCCTACACAAAAGAATCGACAAAGGTGAGATTATTAGAGGGTCTGTCGGGGTCTTGGCACATGGCAGGTCTGTAGAGAGATATAAAGAACTTGGGAGACCCTATAAGCTCCTTATAATAAGGTAAGTCTACCCGATGAAAAGAGAGGATGACTGATGCAAACCTCACTGCAGGGAATAGCCAAGAAGGCAATACTAATGTGTCTTTTACGGAAGCGAGTATCTCTGAAGAGCCCAGTGCGGTAGTTCCGCACGCTGGGATCTGTGCGGGGGCAGTCAGGTAACCGGCTGTCCTACCGTGACAACTTGTAGGATCTAAGGAGTTTTTTAACCGGATGGTTGAGGCTTTAGGTATTACCATAGATAGACGCCCTAAAGGAAGACCTCGTAAAATGGAAAGTTAAACCATAGAAAGAATTTGGTACAAAAAGTGTGGTAAGAAATCCGGTTATTGCTTCACTGTTAAATAGAGCAAATTATATTGAACAAGTTGGGACCGGAATAAATAGGATTAAAAACGCTATCAAAGAACACAGTCAAGGGAATGTGGAATTTTATTATAATAACTTCTTTACCGTGACTTTTACAAGAACCAAAAAGGTCGGAGAAAAGGTCGGGGAAAGCCTGACTAAAAATCAAAGGCTGATAATAAGAAGTATGACAGAAAATCCAAATATATCGGCGAAGGATCTTTCAGATATTATCGGTATTTCTCAAAGAAAAATCGAAGAGAATATTTCAAAATTAAAGAAAAAAGAATTGATAAAAAGTAAGTGGCTCTCCAAAAGGTGGTCATTGGCAAGTAATTGATAAAGAATAATAATTTATTCTTAAAATGATAAAAAAGAGATTATGTTATCATATTTTGGAAAGGTTAAGGACTTTACTTTTTGTCTTGCGCTAAATGTGGGAGGATAAAAGAAGACTGTCCCCTTCTTTTTTTAAAACACACGGAGAGTGCCTTAAAAGCACATAAATTTTCGAAAAATCGAGTAATTACGACATTTTTTTTTAGCCTTTTTTGCCCTTCCCGAAACTCTGTAACCCTTATAAATAGCCACTTTCAGATTTTAAAGAATTAGAAAAACGCCGAAAAAAGCCCATTTTGTGAGGGCAAAACTTCGCTTATATACACGCTATTTAGCGTTCTCTGCTTAAACTACTTATAATATAATACTTTTTTGATAACAATTGCCCTTAATAATGCATTAACTGTACTAATTTCATTAATAAAGTTCGGGAAGATCAAAAATTATTTAATTAAATTGATTAGTTTTAAAACTTTTTTAAAAAAAGATGGATTTTTTTAAAGAGATGTAGTATAGTATAAATAAATATAAAATATTTTAATAACTATTAAAATTTTATTGTAAATTATTTTAAATGGGAGGAACTCATTATAGATTCAGTACATAAGAAAATCAACCCTGATTTAAAAAAATTTATTCCATTAGTTAAAACTATAGCTCAAATGTTTGGAAAAAAGTGTGAAGTAGTATTACATGATTTTACCATACCTCAACATTCTATCGTAGGAATAGAGAATGGACATGTTACGGGAAGAAAAATTGGTGATCCAATTACTGATTTTGCTTTATCAATATGGCGCAAAAATGGTTATGGGGAGAAAAAGGAAGACAAAATAGTAAATTATAAAACTAAAACCAAAGATGGAAAAATATTAAGGTCTTCCAGTGTCCTTATCAGAGATGATCAGAAAAAGATTATTGGTTGTTTGTGTATCAATTATGATCTTACTGAATATTTAATGTTTAATAAAATTATAGGAGAATTTTGCACCACTAGCGATTTAGATAATGAAAAGTTAAAAGAAGAAACAGAAACTTTTACTAATGATGTAGATGATGTCTTGCAAGATATTATTAGAAAAGCTATTGATGAAGTAGGTAAGCCAGTATCTATGATGCAAAAAGGTGATAAATTAATGGTAGCAAAGATAGTTGATGAGAAAGGGGGTTTTTTAATAAAAGGAGCAATTAATCAACTTGCTGCAGAGATTAGTGTCTCTCGTTACACAGTTTACAACTATCTGGATGAATTAAAAACTAAGAAGAAAAGAAAAATAATTTAAAGTAAAAGTTACATTTTGACCTTACAGCAAATAGAGCGTTTAAATGAAAGAAGGGGAAAATTTATGGAAAAGAAGATTATTAGTAGTAATAGAATTCCTGCCGTAATTGGACCTTATTCTCCGGCAGTAAAAGCAGAAAACATGTTATTTATTTCAGGTCAGCTTCCTATAGATCCAAAAACAGGAGATATAGTAAAAGGAGACATTCAACTACAAACCAAACAGGCATTGGAGAATTTAACAGCTCTTTTAGAGTTATATTCTATTACTTTGAAAAATGTAGTGAAAACAACTGTGTTTTTAAAAAATATAGATGATTTTTGTAAATTTAATCAGATTTACGCGGAATATTTTAAGGAAAAATATCCGGCAAGAAGTTGTATAGGTATAGCGGGACTTCCTAAAAATGCATTAATAGAGATAGAAGCAATTGCAATAATACAATAATAAGGATTTTTTAATTTTCAAATTAGTTATTTATGCATAAAAAATCAAAGTTTTATTAATTTTAAAATAAAATAAAAATATTAAAAAGGATTATAGAAATTATGGATAAATTTTTTGATAAAATTAAACCAGAGCCCTTTAAAATAAATTCAGTTAGCCCATTAAAGCTAATTTCAAGAGAAGAACGAGAGAAGATTATTAAGGAAGAAAATTATAATGTTTTTAAGATTAAATCACAAAATATTTTTATAGATTTATTAACAGATAGCGGAACAACTGCTATGAGTAATGCACAGTGGTCCGCTATGATGGTTGGGGACGAAGCTTATGGTAGTGCCAAAAGTTGGTTTAAATTGGAAAATACTTTAAAGGATATTTTTGGATATAATCATATTTTACCAGCTCATCAAGGGAGAGGAGCTGAAAAAATTCTTTTTTCTGTTATGATAAAACCAGGGCAATATGTACCTAATAATATGCATTTCTCACCTGATCGAATTCAAAATACTGGTGGAATTATGGCAAACTTAGTTTGCGAAGAAGGTAAAAAAATACAGAGTGATTATCCATTTAAAGGTAATATGGATGTTGATAAATTAAAGGATTTAATAAAAAAAGTTGGGCCAAATAATATATCTTTTATAGAGGTAACTCTTACCTGTAATAACAATGGAGGCCAACCAGTTTCTATGAATAATCTTAGAGATATTAAGAAAATTGCCTCTAAATATAATTTAAAAGTAATTCTTGATGCAGCGAGAATTGCTGAAAATGCGTATTTTATCAAAATCAGAGAAACTGGCTATAAAAATAAAACTATTAAAGAAATTATAAGAGAAATATGTTCTCATTCTGATGGATGTGTGGCTAGTTCGAAGAAAGATGGTATGGTTAACATCGGGGGGTTTGTTGGGATTAACGATGATGATCTTTATGAACAAATGCAATCTATCTGTTTAATGTGGGAAGGATTTATTACTTATGGCGGGATGGCTGGAAGAGATATGGAAGCATTGTCTGTTGGTTATCAAGAAGTGTGTGATTTTAATTATCTTAAATATCGAGCAGAACAATCTAAATATTTAGGAGATCAGATGCAAAAAAAAGGAATTTCTATTATAACTCCTACCGGAGGGCATGGTGTTTGGATTGATTCTAAAAAATTTGCTCCTCATATTCCTCCTGAACAATATCCCGGAGTAGCTATAACTACTGCACTTTATATAGAAGGAGGTATTCGTGCTTGTGAATTAGGAAATTTGGCCTTTAGCAAAAGAGATAATGAAACAGGAGAAATTATAAGCTTACCGGAACTAGATTTAGTTAGACTTGCAATTCCTAGAAGGGTTTACACTTTTAGACATTTAGAATACGTTGCAGCTATAGCAGGAGAAGTTTTTCGGAATTGCAAAAAATTGAGAGGATTTAAAGTAAAAAAATATCCTACGATAAAATATAGAACTTTATTTTTAGGAGAATTATCACCCATTGAAGAATAATAAAATATATATGTAAGATGGAGGAGATCCGATATGCCATATGGTTATTCAGGGAAAGTAATTTTTATAAATTTATCTAACCAAGAAATTAATATAAAAGAATTTAAAGATGATGTATATAAAAGTGTTTTAGGGGGAGAAGGTTTAGGTGCTCTTGTCCTTAATGAAAATATCCCTATAAAGGCTAATCCTCTTGGGCCAGAGAATATGATTGGGTTCCTACCAGGTTTATTGACAGGCTGTGGTGTTCCTGCATCTTCAAGAACAGTAGTTGTCGCAAAATCACCTTTGACTTCTGGATGGGGTGACGCGAATTCGGGAGGAGCATTTGCACCAGAAATGAAAGCTTGTGGTTATGACGGAATTTTTATTAAAGGAATTTCTAAAAAACCTGTGTATCTTTTTGTTACAGATAAACGAGTTGAATTAAAAAATGCTTCGCATTTGTGGGGCAAGGGTACTGTTAAAACTAAAGAAATATTAATTGAAGAGGTCGGAGATTCGAAGATTAAAGTTGCAAGTATTGGACCTGCAGGAGAAAAACTTTCTCTAATTTCATCGATTATAATGGATGGCAGAGCTGCTGCAAGATCTGGTATTGGGGCGGTGATGGGCTCTAAATTACTAAAAGCAATAGTACTTAGAGGTAAAAAGAAAGTTAGCATTGCAAACCAGGAAAGTCTGACTAAAATGAATATGGATTTTACTAAATACCTTAGCAAAGTAGATTATTTTGTAATAGATACTATGCGTCGTTTAGGATCTTGTGGTTTTGTTAGTCTAGGTATTAAATCTGGGATTGCTCCAATCCAAAATTGGAAGAGATCTGGCGAAAAATATTTCCCTCATCATGATAAATTAAATGGAAAAAATGTCATAAGATATCGTAATAAAAAATACGGTTGTTTTAATTGTCCAATAGCGTGCGGTGGTATTGTTAATGTTAAGGAGGGCCTTTATAAAGTTAAAAATACAAGGTTACCTGAATATGAGACTTTAATTGCCTTTGGTAGTATGGTACTTAATGATAATGTAGAAGCAGTTTTTAAGGCTCAGTCAATTTGTGATAATTACGGAATTGACACTATATCTACAGGAGCGGCTGTTGCTTTTGCTATAGAGTGCTATGAAAATGGGATTTTAACATCAACTGATACGGATGGTTTAGAATTAACGTGGGGGAATACTCAAGCGATTATTTCTTTAACAGAAAAAATTGCTAAAAGAGAAGGATTTGGTAATATTCTTGCCGATGGTGTTATGAGAGCTGCTCAAAAAATAAAAAAAGGTAGTGAGGTATATGCGATGCATATTGGTGGACAGGAATTGCCTTACCACGATTTTCGATATGAAATTCCTAATAGAGGAACAATGTATATTTCTGATCCTACTCCTAGTAGGCATGAACGTTGTACAGGAGGGCAGCTTCTTCAACTTAATATGGCTTTAGGGCCATATCAAGAATTACAACCAGAGGCTGTTTCTAAAGATGATTATAGAGGAATGGGAAGATTATATGTTAAAGGATCGAAATATTATGAAGCTTTTGTTTCCTGTGGATTATGTGCTTATATAATGGGAGCGACTTCAAAATTACCTTTAGTGGATATAATATCAGCTGCAACTGGTTGGAAAAATTTTAATGTAGATGATTTATTGAATGCCGGTGAACGAATTCAGATTTTACGTCATTTCTTTAATTTTCGAGAAGGACTTAAATTAGATCAATTTGATTTTCCTCTTAGGTTAAAAGAGAAGCCACTTTTTGAAGGAGCATTAAAGGGCTCTGATGTTAATTATGATTGGAAATCATTAAGAAAGGCTTATTTCGAAGCATATAATTTGGATCCGGAAACGGGGAAACCAACAAAAGAAAGAATGAAAGAATTAGGCTTGGAGCATATTTATGATATAGCAAAGTAGCTTTACTTAAAAATTCTTGTATTTCTTGATAGAGTCGAAAAAATTTAAAGAGAGAATGGAATGAAGGAGATAAAAATTAGACTTATCGCAAAAAGTGCTTCGAGAATTGGAGAAAATTTCAATTGGAAAGGGCGAGTGAGAAAAGGTTTAAATCTCCAAGAATTTATGGATAAGATGGCAAAAGAAAATACTTTTATTGCAAAAAATATTTATAACCTTAAAAGTGAGAGACTTTATCCTTATCACATCCTATTTGTAAATAATGAGTTAATTATGCCTAAGAACTTTGAAACATTTGTCTTTAAAACCGAAATAAAGATACGAATTATACCTTTTGTATCCGGAGGATAACTCGCCAATAGTAGCTTTAATTATTGTTTGAAATTAAAGTTTGTGTAAATTTAGAATTTATATAGAGAATGGAATAATCTAAATGAAGCATTTGTTAGATAATAGTAAACTGTCCTTATATAGTAATATTGATAAGATTAGTGAATCTAAAGCAAAATATCTTATCGAAGAAAAAGGATGTAAAATAAAATCAATAAAAAAAATTCCTGAAGGTTCAAATCACTATTCTTTTGATGTAATACTGGAAGATGGGACTCCTTTAATTGGAAAATTTAAAAAAAATAAAAATAATTTACGTGACTCTCTCTTTGGTGGAATAATTTCTCTAGAAAGAGAGTGCGCAATCTATTCATTAATTGGAGAAAAAACGGGTTTGCCTACTCCTAAACTTTATGGAAAATATAAAGATGGTGGAATTTACTTTATATTAGTGGAAAAACTTCCTGGAAAACTTTGGAGTGATTATATAAGAGAAAATAATTATTCTATATCTTGTTTTCTAAAATCTTTAGAATATCTTGGTCAGGATATTGCTCGATTACAAAAAGTTACTTTTGAAACTTTTGGTGATCTAATGAATGAATATTTAGTATTGCCGAAAGGTATAATAAATTTTGCAGATCGATTTATTGGAATAACAAAAATGAGATTAAAAAGGGTAAAGGAAAAAAATATATTAGATACTAAAAAAGTACATCTTGTAAAAAAATATTTCTTTCAACAAATTTCTGAAATAAGAGAATATTTATATAATTACAAGTCAAAACCAACGTTAGTATTTACAGATATGCATTCAAGAAATTTTTTAGTTAACGATTTTGGGAAACCCAGTGGTTATTTTGATTTAGAATCATGTCAATCAGCTCATCCTGCGTTAGAATTCTATGGTCTTAAATTTTTTTTATTTAATTACTTTAATTATGAAACTTTTAAGAAGGCAGAAGATTCTTTTTTTAAGGGTTACAAGAAGGAAGGGGGCGAGTATGATCAAGGAGACTATATTAACAAAAAATTGGAAGATTTACTTGCAATAAATAGAATAATGGAATTAAGCGAATCTTACCATGAAATAAAAGATGGGTTGCGTGATAAATGGAGTATCAAATTTAAAGAATTATTATTTGAAGCAATTGAAACAAATAGTGTAAATTACAGCAAAATTGCCGATATAATAAGAGCAAAAGATGGGCAACCTAAGAATCCAGGATAAATAAGTAAATAAATATTAATGGATAACCTTTTCTTGGTGGGTAAGATTGATTTTAGTTTAGATTTATAAAATAAGAGTATTAAATTATTTAAAAATTTTAAAAGAGGAGTTCTGAATAAAAATGAAGAAAATTAAAATTGCAGCTGGATTAGCACATGTAGATTATGGGCATATAGTTGATATTGTAAAAGAAGTAACTGAAGCTGGTGTAGATTATATACATTCTGATGCAGCAGATATGCATAATTTAAAAAATCTTCAGCTTATGGGAGGTCACCAAATTATCGAAGGGATTAGAAAATACACAGATAAACCCATTGAATGTCATGCATATATTGAGGATGTGGATAAATTATTTATTGAAAAGATTGCTAAGGCTGGAGCAGATATGCTTATCCTACCCGCAGAATGTTATTTAGGTGCACCTTTAGCTTATATTATTAAATACTGTCGTGATTTTGGTATGAAAATTGGCTTAACTGTCGGATGTTTTACTCCTCTTTGTTTCGTTAATGAGGCTATATACGAAATTGATAGATTACACTTAGTTATACATGGAATAAATAATGATAATTGGTTATGGAGACCTTCTTCTATTCCTATGATTAAAGAAGCAAAAAAAATGATTGCAAAGAAAAATCCAAATTGTGAACTTTGCGTTGATGGGGGCATTCGTTCTAGCAATTTAGAAAAATTAGTAGCTGAGGGTATTGATGTTATTGTTGCATCCTCTGCAATATTTAAGAATCCAAAAGGAATATCTGCTGGTATGCAAGAGCTTAGAAAAGCTATAGATATAGCTGCAAAAAAATATAGCATTTAACATGGTTTAAAAATACTAATTGTTTTTTTATCAATCATTACTGCTATTTATAAAAAAATAGGTGATAAGTATGGCTAGATATATTTTGAAAAGATTTATTTATATGATATTTACGTTATTTACTGTTATTACTATTACTTTTTTTATGATGCATTCGGTTCCAGGTGATCCTTTTTCTCTCTCCCGTGAAACCCCGCCCGAAGTCAGAAGAAATTTAGAAGTTAAATACGGATTAGACAAACCACTTATTAACCAATATTTTATCTATATAAAAAAAATAATAAGTGGAGATTTTGGTATTTCTATGAAATATAAAGGACAAAGTGTTATTGGTAAAGTAAAAACTGCAATGCCCAATTCCGCTGCAGTTGGTTTTGGTGGAGTTTTTATTGGTTGCATCATTGGCATATTATTGGGAATCCTTGCTGCTCTAAATAAGGGTAGAGGATTTGATTACTTTGTAATTATTATTGCTATAGTGGGGGTATCTGTACCTAGTTTTGTTATAGGTTCTCTTTTACAGTATTTTTTTGGAATTAAATTAAATTTATTTCCTGTTGCCGGGTGGAATGGTTTAGTATATATGATTTTGCCAATAATGGCAGCTTCTTTCCAAAATATTGCTTTTTATGCACGAATGTTAAGAGCTAATATGTTAGATGTGATAAATAAAGATTACATTTACACTGCAATGTCAAAAGGATTAAATAATAGAGAGATAATTCAACGACATGTTCTTAGAAATTCTATACTTCCTCTTGTAACATCTTTAGGGCCTATGTGTGCAGGCATACTAATGGGAAATTTTGTTATAGAAAGAATATTTAATATACCAGGTATTGGACAAGCATTTATAGTTGCCATACAAAATAGTGATTATACTATGATTATGGGTTTAACTACCATTTTTTCAGCGATTACAATATTTATGTATTTTGTTGTCGATATTTTGTATAGCTTTATTGACCCCAGAATAAGAATATATACTTAATTAGGTGGACTGGTAAGTATGGATAAAATAAAATTAACTGAAGATTTATTTGTATATGAGAGTATTAAAGAAGAAGCAGAAAAAATTTCAAGACCTAGTCTTACTTATTGGCAAGATGCTTTTAGAAGATTTAAAGCAAATAAGGTAGTGATGGGAGCTTTTATACTTCTTTTAATAATGGTTGTTTTAGCTATATTTGTTCCCATATTTAGTAGGTACAACTATTATCAACAGGACTTTAATTGTATAAATAAATGGCCTTCGTGGGAACATTTTTTTGGAACCGATGATTTAGGGAGAGACCTCTTTGTTCGGTGTTGGGAAGGGGCACGAGTATCCTTGTTTATCGGGATTATGGCAGCTTTTATTAATGGAGGGTTAGGTATTATTTACGGGGGATTGTCTGGTTTTTTAGGTGGAACAATAGATATGATAATGATGCGAGTTGTTGAAATTATTATTTCCATACCTCAACTGTTGTGGATTATTTTGTTAATGCTTATTATGAAACCAGGAATATGGCCAATTATTATTGCTATTTCAGCTACTGGATGGGTACAAACGGCTAGAATATTTAGAGGTCAAGTTTTACAAATTAGAGAAACGGAATTTGTTATGGCTTCAAAAATTTTTAGAGCTAGTAATTTATGGATTATTTATAAACATTTATTACCAAATGCTATTAGCCCTATACTTATTAATTTAACATTTGTTATTCCTGGTGCTATTTTTGCGGAAGCATTTCTAAGTTATATTGGGTTAGGTTTACCTCTACCTATGGCCAGTTGGGGAAACCTCGCTGCCGGTGGTGCAAGTGTGATATTTATTTACCCTTATCAATTATTTTTCCCTGCCTTATTAATTAGTATTACTATGTTATCATTCAATATTATAGGAGATGGTTTACGTGATGCTTTTGATCCTAAATTTAGAATATAGAAGGAGAATTTATGGATAGGGATATTATCCTAGAAGTTAAGAATTTAAATTTCTCATTTACAACGTATGCCGGAGAAGTAAAGGCAGTGAGAGGGGTTGATTTTTTTCTTCGTAGAGGAGAAGTTTTAGGGATTATTGGAGAATCAGGGTCTGGAAAATCTGTGACGGCAAAATCAATTACAAGAATTAATCCTATGCCTCCCGGGAAATTTAAAGAAGGTAAGATATTTTTTGATGGGCAAGATATTACTAATTATACCAAAAAACAAATGGAGAAAATTCGGGCAAAGAAAATTCGCATGATTTTTCAAGATCCTATGACTTCTTTAAATCCCACTATGAAAATTGGAGAACAAATTGCCGAAGGTATATTAAAGGCTGGGAACATAAGCAAAAATGAAGCAAAAGAAAGAGTTATTGAAATTTTAAACAATGTTGGTTTTTCAAATCCTAAATTAAGATATAAAGAATACCCTCATGAATATAGTGGAGGCATGAAACAGAGAGCCATGATAGCTTTAGCAATGTCTGTTAATCCAGAAATATTAATTGCTGATGAGCCAACAACTGCTTTAGATGTTACTACTCAAGCACAAATATTAAAATTGATTAAGAATATGCAAAGAGCATATAATACGTCGGTTATAATGATCACACATGATTTAGGAGTTGTCGCGAATATTGCTGATCGTGTGATTATAATGTATGCTGGTAAAATACTTGAAACAGGAATGGTTAAAGATATATTTTTTGAGCCTTGTCATCCCTATACCTGGGGTCTTCTACAATCGATACCGCTGAAAAATTCTAACAAGGAAGAACCTTTAAAGGCTATTAAAGGTTCACCACCTGATCTTTTTTCTCCACCATTGGGTTGCCCATTTGCTCCTCGTTGTAGATATACTATGAAGGTATGTATAAAATGTTTTCCATATAAAAGAAAAATAACAAAAGACCATTATTTTTATTGTTGGTTATATCATGAAAAAGCTCCCAAAATAGAAGATATTAAGGAAATAAGGAGTTTTATTACTAATAATGTTTAAAGGCAATATGTTAGAAGTAGAAGATTTGAAGAAATATTTTAATGTGGGTTATAAAAAAACACTAAAAGCTGTTGATGGTGTTTCTTTTAAGGTAAAAAGTGGTGAGACCTTAGGTATTGTTGGAGAATCGGGATGCGGGAAATCTACCTTAGGAAGAACTATAGTTGGTATTTATGAGTTAACCAGTGGAAAAATTATTTTTAAAGATGAAAATATAAATTATAGCAATAAAAAAGATAAAGCAAAAATAGGGAATAAAATACAAATGATTTTTCAAGATCCCTATGCTAGTCTTAATCCGAGAATGATTGTAGGAGATATTATTGCTGAGGGATGGGATATTAATAAAAAATATAGAGGGAATGAAAGAAAAAAGAAAATAGTTGAAATGCTTGAACTTGTGGGATTAAATGAAGAACATATTAATAGATTTCCACATGAATTTAGTGGAGGGCAAAGACAAAGAATTGGTATTGGTAGGGCACTTTCAATGAATCCAGAACTTATTATATGTGATGAACCTATTTCTTCATTAGATGTATCTATACAAGCTCAAATTATGAATTTGCTTTTAAAATTGCAAAAGCAATTTGGGTTTACATATATTTTTATTAGTCACGATTTGAGAATAGTTAAATATATTTCTGACAATGTTATTGTTATTTATTTGGGAAATGTTATGGAATATGCTGAAAACCAAGTGATTTATGATTATCCACTACATCCTTATACAAAAGTGCTTTTTTCTGCAATTCCTATTCCTAATCCTGATATTGAAAAATCAAAGAAAACTATTTTGCTGGAAGGAGATATTCCTAGTCCAATCAATCCCAAACCTGGTTGTAAATTTGCTTCGAGATGTCCTTTAGTTCAGGATATATGTACTAAAATAGAACCTGAATTAAAGGAAAGAAAGCCAGGTCACTTTGTAGCCTGCCATATTTTATGATGAAAAGGAGGTGAGGTTAATATTAGCAAATCTAATTAGTGTTAATTTTAAAGTTTTTTAAAATTAAAAATTATATTAAAGAAGGAGAGAAAAATGATAGTTAAAAAAAATATTATGTTTATTATGTTTGTTTTAGTTCTAAGTACTGTTATATTTTTTAGCTTAACTGCTATTGCTGCAGAGAAGAATATTACTCAACAAATATTCAGAATTAATATACCTCAGGAACCAAGCGTCTTAGACCCTGCTTTTTTTAGAGATGACAATGCAACTAGTATAATCTATGCAATTCACGAACCTCTTATAAGAATTTCTACAAGTTCTAAAGGTTGGGAACCCGGACTTGCTGTTGGGTTTGATGTATCCAATGATAGAAAGGTATATACATTTCATTTAAGAGATAATGCTTGTTGGGAGGATGGTACACTTATTACTGCGGAAGACATTGTATATTCTTTTAGAAGGTGTGTTGATCCTAAGGTTGCTTCTCCTAAAGCTTTTGATTATTACGATATAAAAAATGGTGAATTAATAAATAAAGGAGAACTTCCAGTTGAAGAGTATGGTGTTAAAGCATTAGATGAAAAAACAATTCAAATAACTTTGGAAAGACCTGTTGATTATTTTGTTGAAATGATAGAACGTCCTGGTTTTGCACCTATTCAGAAGAAAGCGGGAGAAGAATATAAAGATCTCTACGGGACTGATACAGGGAAAGTTGTATCATCTGGACCATTTAAATTAGAAAAATGGGAACATGACGCAGAAATTGTCTTAGTTAAAAATGAAAATTACTGGGATGCTAAAAATGTTTCATTAGAAAAAGTAATTATTACATTAGCAAAAGATCCAAATACTATTATAGGTATGTATAAAACGGGCAAATTAGATTTTATGGAGGTTGACGCAACTTTTCTACCAGAATTTAAGAATACCCCTGAATTTTACACTATGCCAATGGCAAGAGTAAGCTTTATCGAATTTAATCCTAAAGTAGAATATTTAAACAATATTAAAATTCGAGAAGCTTTTTCTATTGCCTTTAATAGGAAAGAATATGTGGAGAAAGTTTTAGCAACTGGTGATCTACCAGCATATGGCTTAGTACCACCAGGAATTAGGGGCAAAAATAATGGTGATTTTAGAGAACAGGCTGGGAATTTAGTTACAGATATGTCTTTAGATCCTAATGCTAGTGAAAAAGCAAATAAACTCTTAATAGAAGGTTTAAAAGAAATAGGGAAAACTAAGAAATCAATGTCTGAAGATTTAAAGGTGTATTGTGTTGATACCCCTGGTGCAATAAAACTAGCACAAGCCATCCAAGAGATGTGGCGTAGTGTTTTAGGAGCTAAAATAAGTGTTGTGCCAATGCAAGTTAAAATGTTAATTCCTCTTTTGATGAGTGGTGAATATCAGTGTGTTGTTGGTGGTGGAAGAACAGGCGATTCCCATGACCCTGCCTACTTTCTTGATTTTATCTATTATGAAGGAAAATGGGATGATCCATTATATACAGAGTTTATAGAAAAATCTTTTGTAACCACTGGTAATGAAAGAATTGACTGGTTAATGAAGACAGAAAAGTATGTATTGGATAAATTTGTCTTTATTCCACAACAATTCACTGTGGCTAATTACGTTTTAACTAAAAAAATAAAGGATTTTAGAAGATATCCTGTTATATTAATGTATGACTATAAATACATAAAGATTAGAGAAGAAAGTTAGTAGCCAAATTGTTTTTTAAAAATAAATACTCACTAAATAATAAAGTAGTGCTGCTGAATAAAGCAGCACTACTTTATTTAAAGAATAATTTTTAAAGTTATATTTATGGGAAGTATCGATGGTTAACTTAACTACAGGGAAAGAAATAAAACAAATATTTTTATTATTTATGCCTTTGTTTTTTGGAAATATATTTCAACAAATATTTAAAATTGTTGAAGGTATTATTGTTGGACGTTTCCTTGGGGTTATTTCTTTAGCTGCTATAGGGATAGGTTTTATTATTATGTCCTTTGTATTTGCTATTTTAATAGGGATGGAGATAGGAATTAATATTTTAGTAGCTCAGTACTTTGGAGCAAGAGATCTTGCTAATACTAAAAAAATTATTATTTCATTTTTAATTATCGTCGTTATTATATCATTAGTAATTGGATTTGTAGGTATTCTAACTACCAAATCTATTTTATTATTATTAAAGACTCCTAAAGAAATTTTACCAGAAGCAGCAATATATCTTAGAATAATATTTATGGGCTTAGTGGGTATAGCTGGTTATAATATTGTTAATGGGATATTGAGAGCAATAGGAGATTCTAAAGGGAGTTTATATTTTTTATTTGTGGCAACCGGAATAAATATTATTTTAGATTTAATATTTATTTTAGGTTTAAAATGGAAAATAATGGGGATCGCCTTAGCAACTATTGTATCGCAGGGAGTTTCATTTTTATTAGAAATTAGTTATTTAAATAAAAAATTACCTATAATAAATACAATAAAAAAAATAGATTTTGATAAGTATCTTGTTATTAAAGGTATAAAAATCGGTCTACCTGTATGCGTAGAGAAAATATTTCTATCTATTGGTATGATGGTATTTCAAGCTATAATTAATTCTTTTGGAGTAATAACCGTCGCAGCCTTAACAATAGGAGTGCGAATAGATTCTCTTTCAGCATCTGTTATTACTGCTTTAAGTATGACTTTATTAATTTTTACAGGTCATAATTTTGGGGCTGAAAAATCAAATAGAATTAAAAAAGGATATTGGATAGGAATAATTACCGGGTGGATAATTTCCCTATTGTTATTCTTTTTTTACCATAACTTTGGCAGAGAAATAATCTCCTTATTTAATAAAAATCCACAAGTAATTAAAACTGGATATTCTTATATAAAAATTTTAAGTACTTATTATTTTGCAGCTTCCTTTTTAAATATAACTTTAAATGTCATCAGAGGGATAGGAAACACTTTAACCCCGATGTTTATAATGTTATTTTGTTTGTGGGTTATTAGAATACCTTCCGCTAAAATTTTATCGAATATGCACGGGATAGAAGGTGTTTTTATTTCTATACCTTTAAGTTGGGTTATAGGGACTATATTAACTATTATATATTTTTCGCAAACGATTTCCAAAAGGAAAACATTTTTTGTTAAAAATTACGATTCATTTACCAAATAAAAATATATTTAGAATTTAAATTATAGATAAATAAAAATATTTAAAGGCGATTTAATGAATTATTCAATTAGTAGAAAATTAGAAAATCTAAAATATGAACTTAAGAGGGAAAATAAAATAGAAAACACTGATATAAAACGATTCACTGAATCAACTTGTGGATTATTATATGATATGTTTAAGCTAGAATCCAAACTAACAGAGGAATACTTTTTAGTTAATAGCCTTAAAAAGTTAAAAGAAGAAAATGAAAATTATTTTAATTGTTATCTGAATAAATTTTATAGCACTTGTTATGCAAATCCAAATTTTTCTAACGAAATATTTGGCAAAAATTTAGGTAAGATATTTTCTTTTTTTTACCATAGATTTAAGATGATTAGACAATATTGTTTTGAGCATAACCAAGATGCTTTATATACTATATGGGTTCTTTTTATGGATTTCTATTATTATTGGTTAAACCATTCTAAAGGAACAGCAAAAGGTTTGTTAGAAAATTGCAAAGATAGTGTGTGTTTTTTATTTTCTTTGGAAGAAAAGGAAGGATTTTATAGTAATATCATAAGGTCAAATTTTTATAGTGATATTTTAATGAAGAGCAATTTATATGACTTGCGATATCTTTTTAAATATGGAAAGTATATTTCTGAAGAAGAATTAGCTTTAGCAGATTTTTTAAATTCTTACAATCCAGAATTGTTGGATAAAATGGCTAAAAAAATTGTGAAAGATTTTCTACACGGATTTATAAGTCAAAATAGAGATAGAAAAAACCGAAAAAGTCTTGAAATTTCTTACCAGGCGGGGCAAGAACAACTTGTAAGAAGAGTAGTACAAGAATTTTTAAAGATAAATTTTAGAACTTATATATATGAAGTAAATTCCTTTGAAAATTTTCTTCAATGTAAGTATGATCATAAATTCGACGAAGGTTTATTTATAAACAAAGATTATATTAAGATGAAATTTACATTTTTTAAAAATAGTATTGTATATAATGAAAAAATATTAAAAGATATTTGTGGAAGAGTAAAAATTATACAATTTGGAGAAGCACCTTTATCTCCTAAATCAAAGAAATTAGCTATAAAATTAAATAACTTTCAACAGGAATTGATTAAGGCATTTCAAATTAAAAAAATGAAGATTAAAAATAATTATATGTCTCCTTCTAATATTTCATTCTGTATAGTAGGTTTCCCTAATGTTGCTATAGGTAAAAATTTTAAAGAAATTTTTGATGATTTTCTAAAAATTAATTTAATAGAAAGCCGAAAATATGAAATCTATCAACAAATTATTATTAACGCTTTGGATTTAGCTAACTATATTTATCTAAAAGGTAAAGATGGGAATAAAACAGAACTTTTTATAAAAATGAGAAAAATTGAAAACCCAGAAAAACAAACGAATTTTATGAATTGTGGCGGAGATTTAAATATACCTCATGGAGAAGTTTTCACTACCCCAATCCTTTCAGGTACAAAAGGATTGCTTCACGTAAAAAGTATTTATCTTAAAGGAAATAAATATATTGATTTAAAATTAAAATTTCAAGATGGAATAATAAAATCTTTTTCTTGTGGAAATTTTTCAAATCCTTCTAAAGGGAGAAAATATATTTTAGATACACTTTTTTATCCTGAAAAAACACTTTCTATGGGTGAATTTGCAATTGGAACAAATACTTTTGCTTATAAAATAGCAAAACGATATAGAATTATTGATAAACTTCCAATACTTTTACTTGAAAAAATGGGGCCTCATATTGCTATTGGAGATCCTTGCTATGCATGGAATGAAGAAAGTGTAGTCTATAACATATTAGATAATAAAGAAATTATTGCAAAAGATAATGAAAGAACTATGCTAAGACATAAAAATCCATCTGAAGCTTATACTAATATTCATATAGATATTACCATACCATATGATGAAATTGCTTTATTGCAAGTTCTTAAACCAGATAGAGAGAAGTTAGATATTGTTAAGAATGGAAAATATGCTTTAAAAGGCGTAGAAGAATTAAATAAACCGTTTGAATACAAAGAAGGATAAAAAAATGGATAATAATTATACTAAATTAATTAAAAAAATAAAAAATAGTAATCAAGAAATAGATAGTATAGATAGCAAATATAAATATTATCTTAAAAAATTAAGTAATTTAATATTGATGATTACTAAAACTGAAGAAAAGTATACCCCTGATTATTTTAAAAAACATTCTTTTGGGCAACTTAAAAAAGAAAATGAGTGCTTATTTCACGAAATACTTAAAGATAATTATCGGGAAAGTTTTGCAAATCCTGATTTTTGTTGTGATCAATTTGGAAAGAAATTGGGCGAAAGGCTTTCTTGTATATATTTTAAGTATTTAGAAAGTAAAAAATATGCATTTTCTCATAAGACGGATATTTTAATAAAATATCTTAAATTTTATGATGAACTTAATAGTGTTTCATTATCGGGTAATATAAATAAAATTGATGAAAATTTAAACCAATTCATGTTGGAAATAGAGTTTATTGAAGAAGAAGAAGAAATAAAACAGGAATATGTTTTTAGTATTTATAATAATATTGTAATAAATGACGATTTAACTAATTTAAAATATTTGTTCAAGTTTGGGGAATATGTTAATGAATCTGAAATAAAGATGGCTGAATTTTTAGTTTCTTATTCGCAAGAGAAAATAAAAAAAGCAGCAGAAATATTCGTACAAGCTTATGATAGGAGTTTTGATAGAGGACAAAAGAGAAGAAAAAATAGAAAGCTTACAAAAGTTATTTTTAATTTAGGACAAGAAATATTTGCAAGAGAGATAATAATAAAATTGGAAAAATTAGGATATAAACCTTTTATTTCTAAAATATTAGAATTAGGTCCTAATAATCAATATAAATATGATCACCGTTTTGATGAGGCTTTATATATAGATACGAGATATATAAAAAATATAAAAAATTTCTATCAAACAGTTATTGAAAAATATAGTAAATATATAAAAAATTATGCAGGATTTTTTTGTATTCTACAGTTTGGAGAATCATTTCAAAGTCCCTTATTAAAGAAATTTGTAATAGTCCCAAGTAGAGTTCAAAGTAAACAATTAAATAATATTATAGTTTTTAAAAAGAATTATTTAGAAAAATATGCTCCTAAGAGGGAATGGTCTTATACTGGTGTTGCTATTCCTTCTCCTTCTATAGGTGAAAATTTTAAAAATATTTTTAATTCTATATTAGAAATCAATACAATGGATAGTTATAAATATGAAAAGATACAACAAAGTATTATTAATACATTAGACTTGGCTGACTTTATTCATGTTAAAGGGCAGGGAAATAATAAAACAGATATAAAAGTTAAAATGAATGATATATACGATCCATTAAAACAAACTAATTTTCTAAATTGTGGTGCAGATGTCAATATCCCTTGGGGTGAAGTTTTTACAACACCAGTACTAAAAGGAACAGAAGGTGTTTTACATGTCAATGAGGTTTATTACAATGAATTTAAATATAATAATTTAAAATTGACTTTTGAAAATGGTTATATCAAAAATTTTTCATGTGAAAATTTTAGAAATGAAGAGTCTAATAAAAAATATATTATAAATACTCTTTTTTCTTTTCATAAAACATTACCTTTAGGAGAATTTGCTATTGGTACAAATACTTATGCTTACGCTGCCGCAAAAAAATATAAAATTATAGGTAGTTTGCCAGGGTTAATTAAAGAAAAAATGGGACCCCATTTTGCAATAGGAGACACCTGTTTTGCATGGTCAGAAGATTTAAAAGTATTTAATATTTTAGATAGAAAAGAGATGATTGCCAAAGAAAATGAGAAAACAAAATTAAGGAAAACGAATGTTGAAAATGCTTATGTAAATGTTCATGTTGATATTACAGTACCTTTTGATGAATTAGAATTTATTACTGTAGTAACAAAAAATAAACAAAAAATTGATATTATAAAAAATGGAAGGTTTATTCTTAAAGGGACTGAATTGTTAAACGAACCTTTTTATAATATTTAACAAAATACAGTATTAATATTATTTCTTTTTGTATTGATTTTAAGTACGTTTTCGTATTTTACCCATTCCTACTTCCTTTCTCAGATTTTTAGCACGATACTAAGATTATTAATCTTGATTATAGTAGAATAAGGAAGGATTTAATATAAGAACTAAAGTTGTTATTGAGGCAAATATTATAATATTTGTTACCCTTAGTTCTCGAAGTTGTAAGTAAGCTATTTTAAGAGTGTTAAAAAACCGTGAGACAATTAAATCCAAAATAGTATCTTGTGAATTTGTTGCCCCTTTTAAAAGCCTTTGTTTGCAAGGCTTTCGGCCCCCTTCAGGAATGCCCTTTTAACGCGCGTAGAGTGCCTTTAAACGCGCCTCAATTTTCGAAAAAACGGCAATTACGACATTTTTTTAGCCTTTTTTTAACTTCCCCGAAACTCAAAAAGCCTTATAAATGGCCATTTTTGGATTTTAAGGGGGTGAGAATAAACCAAAAAACATCCATTTTCCGAGGGTAAAACTACAAGTTAAGGCAAAATAGGCGCTTATAATCAAAAATACGCAACCTACCCTTGAAACCATTATTTTAAAAGGCTTTCCTGCCCCCAATTTTCCAATTTTTTAGCTTTTGGAAATGGTAAACTAAAATGCACCTAAGGTGGAAAATAAAAATGCACCTTTTAAAAGAAACAGTTCTTTACTATAGTATGAATAAGAATCAATACTATAAGGAAAGGACTGATCTATGGTTAACAAGATTATGTATCAAAAGATTCAGCATTTTAAAAGAAGAGGGTTTACCAAAGCAGATATTGTAAGAGAAACCGGATTAAATAAGCGAACGGTATTTAAATATTACGATATGTCAGAGAAAAAATACGCTCGGTATATAGAAAAAGTGAGGTATCGGACCAAGATATTTGAGCCTTACCAGTCCCCTATCCTTGATCTATACCAAGTAAATAATTTTCAAAGCTTGGAAAAATCGGCAGTGTATGATTATCTTGAAGAGAAACTAGGGTCT
>Ga0268276_1001712_pt1 | contig 20622 bp, 27 predicted proteins | sample saktaG_4_FD_190145 | JGI IMG/M metagenome (GOLD analysis project Ga0268276, IMG submission 190145) | Saline water microbial communities from Sakinaw Lake, British Columbia, Canada - sak_2010_1_5_45m | ecosystem: Environmental > Aquatic > Non-marine Saline and Alkaline > Saline ... | reverse complement strand
CAGAGAAGACCGGGTTGTAAATGCCCGTCCTCAAATCTTTGACGGTTTGGAGGACAGGCAAAAAGACTTCCTGGATTTTGTTTTGTCCAAATATATTGAAACCGGCGTAAGCGAACTCGACCAGGATAAATTACCGAATCTGCTGGAACTGAAGTATCGTTCTATAACCGATGCGACAGAAGCCCTTGGGGGTGTTGAGTCGATAAGGAATACATTTATCGAATTTCAAAAATATTTGTACCAGATGAAGGTAGCGTAATCCATTATATTTTTAAAAGACCTTTTTCTCTAAGAAGTCTATCTCCATGATTACCGGACTGTTTCAGAAGCACGTTCACTTCTGTCCATCTATTTTAACTTCTACAACACGGAGAGGCTCCACGAAACTCTTGGATATCTCACTCCCTATGAAGTATATTACGACAAAGAACTATTAATAACTATAACAAAACAGGCTTCTTACTCTATGCACCTTAAACAGCCCTGTTTTTTGTCTTGACTATGGGGATAGGCTTAAAGGATGATAAATTAGCATTGGAAGAATAACTATGAACGAAGCGGAGACCAGAGCCGGACTCATCGATCCCAAATTAAAGGACAGCGGCTGGGGCGTTATCGAAGACACCAAAGTTTTGTGTGTAAATGGAGTCTGACCCCATTTCTTTTGCCATTTCTTTTGTTAGATTGGCGACCCCAGGACCCCGGTCCCATTAAGATTTTTCCGAGGAGGGTGCATGATGAAGATAAATGATAGAGTAATGAGGGGGATAGCGGGTTTAATGCTTGTGTTGTGTATTGGTTTTGGTCTTGCTTGCGTAGATGATGGCGGAGGTAAGCTATATTATGCCGGGTGGACGGTGGGAGACCTCTGGGACGGCTACGGCACGATTCTTCGGTCGACCGACAGCGGGAATACGTGGGTGCGCCAGGGCAGTACCAACGCGAGTCATCCCGACTACATCGCGGGCGTGAACATGGCTGGCGTGGTCGCTGTGGGCCCCTTCACTGCCTGGGTGGTTGGGTCTTCCGATGATGGGTATGCGACCATCTATCACACAATCGATGGCGGCAGCACGTGGACACGGAAGGGATCTGCGGCTGATGTCCCGGATGTTGATCTGGTGAAAGTCACTGCCTGCGGCGACAGCAAAGTCTGGGCTGTCGGCAACACGGGTGTCCCGATCACCTCCGTAATCATGCATACCAGCGACGGCGGCGTCACATGGACAAACCAAATCCCGGCTGAATACAATGACACCCAACTTCAGGGCGTGTATACGCCGGACGGCACGAATATGTGGGTAACCGGATGTAACAAGGATGGTTACGCGCTGATCCTCAAGAGCACCGACGCCGGCCAGACCTGGACGCGACAGAGCGGGGGCGATGTCACTGATCTCGACCACGTCCTCGGCGTTTCAGCAGTTGACGCAGACACGGCTTGGGCGATGGGAGGCACTGGGAATGCAGCCGGGTGGATTTTACTGGGCACCACCGACGGAGGCGTAACCTGGACGAACCAGATTGAGGGCGCACACGACGGCAACGAGGTGTGCGCTGTGAGTGCCTCAGTGGTTTGGGCGGTCGGCGACTCCGTAGTCTCCTGGTCCATCGACGGCGGGCTGAATTTTGACCAGCACACCACATTTGATTACACCATGGGCATATCTGCGGTGAGCTCTCAGGAAGCGTGGGCCGTACGAGTGGGACTGGGCGGAACCATCTATCACACTGCGGACGGCGGCAGCAACTGGACAGTACTGAACGAGCTGGACGGTGAAAAACTGCCGTCCTTGTGGACCGTCTCGTTCTCGACCCAGCCGATAAATATGTGGCAGAGCGAATAAAAAGAATCTTTGATTGAGGTGCTTCTTGAGGAGTGGTATGTCCGGTGACATGGGAGAGAAGAGCACATGCAGAAAGTCATTGCAACTGCTAAAGCTAAAGACGTTCCAAAGACGTCATCCAAGCACTAACGAGGCAATCCAGCCGATCGGCAATTCCGCTGCGCTCCATTGCCAGCCGGTTATGTGGCACGTTATGTTTTTTAAAACGAAAGAGAACTTATGAATATTCGCGAAGCAACCAAAGAAGATTTTGATGCAATATGGCCAATATTTCATGAAATAGTAAAGGCTGGAGAAACGTACGCGTATCCAATAGACACCGATAAAGAACAAGCTCAAAAAATCTGGCTAGATGCGCCTGTAAAGACATTTGTATTTGAAAAACATGGTCAAATTTTAGGTACTTACTTCATAAAAATGAACCAATCAGGGCCTGGTGCCCATGTATGTAACTGCGGTTATATGGTTTCATCATCGGCAAGGGGTCGAGGTTTGGCTACCGCTATGTGCGAGCACTCTCAAAAAGTGGCCAAGGATCTGGGTTACAAAGCTATGCAATTCAATTTCGTCGCATCAAGCAATAAAGGTGCGGTTCGTTTATGGAGCAAACTTGGCTTTGAAACCGTTGGTCGTTTACCCAAAGCGTTTAATCACCCTACCAAAGGCTACGTAGACGCTTTGGTAATGTATAAATGGCTGTAACAACATGACATCATGTTTAACTGTGACAACGTGGAAAACCACGCTGCCCGTTAACATGGCCGTTAGGCCTCGGAAAAGAATGAAAATGAGATGCGGATGGTGCGGGGTCAATCCTCTTTACGTTGCTTACCACGACGACGAATGGGGAGTTCCCGTCCATGATGATCGACGCCTTTTTGAAATGCTGATTATGGAGGGCGCACAGGCCGGTCTGAGCTGGCTTACGATTCTGAAGAAGAGAGAGAACTACCGGAAGGCCCTTCACGATTTCGACTATGAAAGAATTGCTTCGTATACACCCCGGGACGTCAGGCGTCTGCTCGGTGATGCCGGTATCGTACGCAACCGCCTGAAAGTAGAATCAACGGTAAAGAACGCCCGTGAGACAATGGTCATCATAGAGGAATTTGGATCTCTGAACTCGTTTCTCTGGCGTTACGTTGATGGCATCCCCGTTCAGAACAAGTGGAAAGCTGTGGCAGAAATCCCTCCAAAGACACTGCTGTCGGATGCCATGAGCAGGGATTTGAAGAAGCGAGGTTTCAATTTCGTTGGTTCAACCATTTGCTATGCATTCATGCAAGCGGTTGGCATGGTTAACGACCACACAACGGATTGTTTCCGATACAAGGAGATCGTAAAGATCGCCCAACAAGACAAAATCAGCGTACACGGTAAGCGCGCCGCTGATTTGTGACGTTTTGTGACGAAAGCAGAAAGGAGTTTACCTTGTTTTACAAAGTAGATGAAAGTGGGTACAAACAAGTATTACCCGGGATAAGATTAAAAACATTAGTGTATGGAGAGAAGACTCTTCTTTCAGAATTCAGAATGGAAGCAAATAGTATATTAGCAAAACACTCTCACCATCATGAACAAACAGGTTATTTAGTGGAGGGCAGGATCAGGCTTACAATAGGGCAGCAAACGTTTGAGGCTGGGCCAGGAGATAGCTGGTGTATTCCAGGTAATACTGAGCATAGTGCAGAGATATTGGAAAAATCTCTGGCAATTGAGGTTTTCTCTCCTGTTCGAGAAGATTATCTACCTGAGAAAAAATGAGTCCATATTTTAATAACCACCGAATAAGTCAATCCAGCGGACGGCTTACAGCCGCTGCTGATCTGCACGTTATGTTTCATCAACCATTAGAAAGGAGATAGATATGAATTCGTTGAAATTGGCATTAATAATTACCTTAACCTTCGTTTTTACAACCCTGCCTGTCATGGCTAACCAGGAAGTTGCAACTGAAAAGGGTCTTGGTGAAAAACTCTTGAGCCAATTATGGGCAGATATGAAAAAACCGGATATGGAGATGATTGAAAAGACAATGGCTAAAGGCTTTCAATCTGTACACCAGTACGGCTCGAACAGCCGCGAGCAGGAGATAAAACTTATCGAAGGCCTGAAGCTCGGTCAATACACCCTGAGCAACATTAAGATAACACGGGACGGTCCGGTTATTGTTGCCACTTACTTTGTTTCTGTAGAGGAAACAATTAAAGGAGAGCGACTTCCAAAGAACCCGGCTGCCCGGCTCAGCGTTTTTTTAAAGACTGACAGCGGTTGGAAATGGATAGCCCACGCCAACCTGGAGCCTTTAAAGTAAATAACATCAATTTCAATCAGGTCCAGTCGGGAGAGTTTGAAGTCATGTCCGCCTTTGAGACTCTGGAAGAGATGCGGGGCCTGTAACTTCTCAATTCATAAAGATAAATCGCGGCATACAGGCGCAGTTTTCTTGACATTAACAGTAAGAAGGCACCAAGAGCAGTCGCTAGACCACTCAAGAGAGAGGAATACCGCAGGAGATGGAATCTGAAGCACTGGCACTTATCTGCGGTCTCGCGGCTGCGGCGAGTTTTGGCACCGGCGATTTCTGCGGCGGATTCGCGACCAAAAGGAGCAGAGTTTACAGTGTCATTGTCATATCGCAATTCATCGGTCTTGCTCTACTGGCCGGGCTGGCCGTGGCACTGGGGGAGCCGATACCCTCTTGGAATAATCTGGGATTCGGTGTCTTGGCTGGTTTTTTCGGGACACTCGGTCTCGTGGCGCTCTACAGCGGTCTCGCTCGGGGGCGCATGGGGATTGTGGCTTCGCTCAGCGCCGTTGTCGGGGCCGTTTTACCCATCATAGTCGGGACGTTCATGGAAGGGACGCCAGCGGCAGGTCAGTTCTTCGGACTGCTGCTGGGACTCTGTGCGATCTGGTACCTTGCCGGCGGGGGCACCGCCGCATTGGTTAACCCGCGTGAACTTGGCCTGCCGATTCTGGCCGGGGTGGGATTCGGCTTTTTCTTTATCTTCATCGATCAGGTCAGCGAAACCTCTATTTTCTGGCCGCTTGCCACTGCAAGAGTCGTGTCGATTACGATGATACTGGCATTCATTATGACGTGCCGGAAAAAGGTACAAGTGCCCTGGAACCGTCAGTTGCTTATCATTGTCCTGGCGGGTATCTTCGACGCCGCGGGCAACATTTTTTTCGCCCTGGCATCCCGCATGGGAAGGCTCGACATATCGACGACGCTCACCTCACTATACCCAGCCGGGACCGTTTTCCTGGCCTGGTTCATTCTCAGGGAGCGCTTGGCCCCGCGGCAGTGGTTTGGCGTTGCGATTGCTCTCGTCGCGCTTGTCCTGATCGCGTTGTGAGGAAGAACACGTCCCCGTTTCTGTTTCGAGGCCGGGGAATAAAAACCGCCGGGAGACCAATCAATCCGGAAGGTCAAGGGAAAGCTCAGGTTTCCCATTGACAAAACTTATCATGGATGTCCCTGTATTAATGGGACGGGGTTATATGAAGAGTTGGTATGTATATATGATCAGGTGCAGGGATGACACCCTTTACACCGGGGCAACCACCGATGTTGAACGGCGTTTCGCCGAGCATCAGCAGGCGGGGCCGAAGGCCGCGCGGTACCTGAAGGGGAGGGGGCCGCTTCAGCTCATCCTCACCGTGCATGCCGGCGACCATAAAACGGCGTTGAAGCTGGAACACAGGATCAAGGGTCTGCCCAAGGCTCGGAAGGAAGCCCTCATACAACACCCGGAATCTATGCGGGAGATTTTCGGGGTTCCGGAGAAGATTCGGCACGAGCAAAGTTAACGGATACATCAAAGCGATCCCCAGATCTTCATAAAAAACGATGCTCTCCCCGAGGCACCCCACTATCAAATATTTTGAAATGCCATCATGTCCCGGTCACTCGCGCACGCCACAAATCGGGGGATGCCATACCTGTCTGGCAATTTTAGAAGGGAGCATGTAAGTTATTTTCCTGCCAGGTAATGCACGCCTGACAAGAGAGGATGCCGGTAAAGCATGCGGGGACCGGCATATTTCATCACTGCTCTTATCTTTTCCCTCATATCCGGTTTGTAGCAGTGTACAGCGCATTTGGCGCACTTCGGTTTGTCCTCCTGGAAGGGGCATTTTTCAAGGCGTTGCGCAACATAGTCCAGAAGCTCCCGGCATTCGGAACACAGCCCTTCTTTATTGCCATGTTGTCCATGGCAGAAGATCTCAATCATTACCTCAGCTGTTCTGCTTTCCAACTCTATTTTTGAAGGATTGTCAGACATAATATGCTCTACCATATGCAGAATTTCACCTGATATCTTTATCATCAGATTTGCCTGCATTACCCTTTTTATCCGCCACCTGGCAGGATTGATTCAGTCACGTGGGTATCCCCATCCTTGGCAGGATATAAGCCTGGAGCGCGTACCAGACGGCAACGATCGCAAGCATGATTAATATTTCTTTCATAATGTAAGTACCTCCGATTTATGTGTTCGAGAAGAATAAAGTTTTTGTTTCCCCCTTCTCCTTGATTTCTTATGAGCGTGTCAAGATTTTTCCTCTTGTGCTTAGAATAATCTCTTCCATCGGTATCTCCCTGCCTGCAGCTTCCATTCCGTTTCTTACCATCATGGGAAGGCCGGAGCAGCAGGGTACCTCCATAATAACAGTGGTGACGCTCTTAATGTCCGCGGTTCTGAAGATATCCGCAAACCTGTTTATATAATCCTGGATGTCATCGAATTTCGGACATCCCATCATGACCACTTTTCCTTTCAGCAGATCCCGGTGAAGGGTGGGAAAGGCGACGGCCGTGCAGTCCGCAAGCACAAGAAGATCGGCGCCCTTGAGAAAAGGGGCGCTCGCGGGTACAAGTCGTATCTGGACGGGCCAGTGCGTGAGGGATGATTCGCCAACGATTTCCCCGATATCAGCAGGTTTGTTTGCCTCCTGACAGGATGTGAATGTTTCAAAGGTCTGGATATTGGTTGACGGGCATCCGCATGGCAGGACAGGCAACTCTTCTTCCGCGAGGTGCTGTTCCACAGCCGTTTCATCGAATGGTACCGCTTCACGTTCAACTATCTTAAGCGCTCCGGTGGGGCATTCTCCCACGCAGTCACCAAGGCCGTCACAGTATCTGTCTGAAACGACCCGCGCCTTGCCGTCAATGATCTGCAGGGCGCCCTCGGCACATCCGGGCACGCATTGCCCGCACCCGTCACACAGCTCTTCGTCAATCTCAATTATTTTACGTAATATTTTCATAGGATCACCTTATCTGAAATTATTCTTTTTTCATCATCGCTTCAATATCCGCAGTCTCTTCCATCTTGCCGCAGATGCCTTTTACGCTGCAACCTGTGTTTTTTGCCGTTTCCTGACATTGGTAACAAAACATGTTATTTCCTCCATTGTGTAAAATAAACTGGTGTTATTGTTGGTTGAGAATCTATTTTAAAGAACGACGCATCACCTTGACTTATGTTAAGAAGAGGTGATATTTTTTCGAAAAGGGATCAAAACTATGACAAAAGTGTGGGATGTCTTGTTAAAAAGTCAGCTTTTCGGGGAGTTACCTGAAGACCACCTCGAAGAGATCAAAAAGATATCGGTTGATAAATATTTCAACAAAGGCGAGATAATCTTTTTTGACGGGGATGAGGGTAACGGTTTCTATCTTGTAGTCGAGGGGACCGTAAATGTTTATAAAGTTTCTCCCGAAGGAAAAGAACAGATTTTTCACATTGTTAAAGAGGGGGAAGCTATCGGCGCTGTTCCCGTCTTTTCAGGAAAATCATTTCCCGCCAATGCCCGGGCAATTTCAAAAAGCCGCCTTTTATTCTTTCCCAGGGAAAAATTCATAAATCTCATAACAAACAATCCATCCCTTACAATGAGCATCCTGGCAGTCCTATCAATGCGACTTCGTGAATTTACCATTCAGGTAGAAAATCTTTCCCTGAAGGAAATTCCTGGGCGTCTGGCCGCTTATCTGCTCTATCTATCGGAAGAACAGGGGAAAAAGGATTTTATAAAGCTGAACATTTCGAAACTGCAGCTTGCCAACATTCTGGGTACAGGTCCGGAATCATTGTCAAGGGCTCTGGGGAACATGGAGAACAGAAAGCTTGTCGAGGCAGAAGGGACCAATATCAGGCTGGTTGACCGCGGCGCATTGGAATCGCTCGCTGAGGATGGTAAGATGAAAGAGTCTTGGGGGTCGCTTATGTCATGTGGGGAAAATAGCAGCAGGGCTCGATAGTCTAGCCTGACAGTGCCGGGGATTATTCTTGACAGGTTTTTCCAGATACTCCATAATCGCCGAACTGCAATAAAACACGTATGACTAAAAACAATCAAATATTGAAAGGATACAGAAATGACGAAAGAAGAGGTTATTGAAATGATTTCTGACGTAAAACACCCCGCAATAGATCATTCTTTACTCGATTTAGGGATTGTAAAAGATGTTAGAGTTGAAGATGATAAAGTAAAAATTACATTTTCCTTACCCTTTCCCCAGGTACCTATTACAGATATGCTTGTAAACTCAATTGATCAACTCTTGCAATCAAATGGAGTTAATGCCGATTATGATTTTACATTAATGGATGAAAAAGAAAAAGCCGAGTTTCTTCGTATGGAAGAAGAAGCCTGGAGGGGATAACCCGGGGGGAACGGGGTTAGTCCCTGACAGGGAGCAAAATAAAAAACCGGCCTGACCATTGATGAATTGGGATAATTATGCTTGAACATATTGGAATAACAATCAACGAGGAAAACGATATACAGGCTTTCTACAAGGATCTGCTTGGCCTGAAAGAGGTACAGAAATTCGATCTTTACAAGGATCTATCTGAAAAGTTGTTCGGGATCAGCAATGCGGTTTCCGTTACGCATCTCTCCGGCGATGATCTTTTCTTGGAATTATTTCTGACAGACAGAAAGCAGGATCCTGTTTACAATCATATCTGCGTTTCTGTTCAGGACAGGGACTCTTTTATAAGAAAGGCAGAATCCAAGGGGTTCCCCATTACACAGATAAGAAGAGAATCAAGAGATGACCTTTTATTTATAAGAGACAATTCCGGTAATATATTTGAGATAAAGAGCCGGTAAGCTACCCGAATTCCTCTGGACTTCACCGTTAGTATTCGCATGCACCCAACAAACAGTCTGATACCCGCTTGACAACCGGGGGTAGAGTAATTATATATTAGAGCCGGAATATATTATAATTCTTATATAGAGGCAGATATGAGTGATGTGGATTACGAAAAGATTTCGGGTTTCTTTAAGACATTAGGAAATGCCACCAGATTGAGAATAGTGAGAGAACTCGCGAAGGGTGAAAAATGTGTGGGGACCGTGAAAGACTGTGTGCATGCAAGCCAGGCAAATATCTCACAGCATCTTACAATACTTAAAGTGCAGGGCATTGTCGATTGTCGCAAGGAAAAGAATATGAGATGTTACTACCTCAAAAGGCCTGAACTTATGAAGGGTATTCTGGGCCTGGTAGAGGATGAAGAGCATGAAAGAGGTGTCAAATAAGGGTGAATAATTTGACAGATATAGAGTCCTTATTCTATGATTTTATCAACAAAAAAAGAAGATAACCAGGAGGTAAAAGATGGGAGAATTTGTAGATAGTCCGGATAGTCCGGTTATTGTGACGGACAGCAACATTGATGAAGCGATAGCTAAGTACCCGTTTCTGCTTGTTGATTGCTGGGCCGAGTGGTGTGGTCCGTGTAAGATGATGGGCCCGGTTCTTGATAAACTCGCGAAAGAGCATCAGGGAGATATCGTGTTCGCTAAGCTTGATGTGGACAGCAATAACGCGACCGCGGCGAAGTTCGGTATCCGTTCCATACCGGATCTTCTGGTATTCAAGGACGGGAAGAAGGTGGGAGATATCATCGGTTCCATGCCGGAGAGTCTGTTGATGGGGAAGATCAGCGCGTACAGATAATAGAAAGTAGAGAGGGGCTTAGTTAATGATTGAAAATCTTTTCGGGAATCCGGACGCGTATCTCCATGGCGCGTTTTACATGGCTGTTCTCGCCGCTTATCTTGGAGGTGTATTAGCCAGTTTTACGCCCTGCGTCTACCCGGTCATTCCTATTACTGTCGCTTATATAGGCGCACGCAGCAGTTCTTCCAGGACAAAGGGTTTTCTACTTTCCATAATTTATGTTCTTGGTATGGCAGCGGTATATACTGCTCTGGGTGGTTTTGCCGCACTGACAGGAAAATTGTTCGGCCAGCTCCAGACTAATCCATGGGTGTTTCTTATAATAGCCAATATATGTATTCTTATGGGGCTTTCCATGTTGGGGGTCTTTATGCTTTCAATCCCGATGCCGCAGTTTCTGACAGGACTTAGGCCGGGTGAGAAAAGCGGAGGATTCGTCGGAAGTTTCCTTGTGGGGGCAGTGTCGGGAATCATAATAGGTCCCTGTACAACGCCGGTGCTCGCCGTTCTGCTGAGTCTGATTGCTGCCAGGCAGAGCGCGGTTTTCGGAATGAGTCTTATGTTTGTCTTTGCCATAGGCATGGGGACACTGCTTGTTATTGTAGGGACTTTTTCCGGTCTTCTCTCAAGTATTCCCAGGTCAGGGGTGTGGATGACGAGGATTAACAAGGTATTTGGATGGATACTGATAGGTATGGGAGAATATTTCTTACTCAAAGCGGGAGGGATGTTATGGCTTTAAAGGGTAGGCGTGGACATAAAATTTGGTTTCTTTTGATTGTGATCTGTTTTGCATCTATTGTAATGCTTACATCTTCTCCTGCCTTTTGTTCGCAGGAGCAGAATGCATGGGGACCGCGCATTAGAGAGCTGGCGCCCGATTTTGTCTTGAAGGATATGGATGGAAAAGAGATCAGACTTGCCGATTATCGAGGAAAGGTTGTTCTCCTTGCCTTCAGTACGACGTGGTGTCCGCATTGCAAGAAAATGCCGCCTTATCTGAACGAGTTGCTTGGTACGTATGGTGACCGTGGACTTGTGATGTTCAATATAGATATCCAGGAACCCCTTAAGAAGGTGCAAGCCTTCGCGAACAAATATGACATCAAATATGGAGTATTACTTGATGAAAAGGCAACGGCGGCAAAGGCTTATAATGTGAGGGGTGTCCCATCCCTTATACTGGTTGACAAAGAGGGGACCATTGTCTGCAGGCAGTGCCAGTCAGTTGATGTGCTGTTGGGGAAGTTGTTGCCGGCGGCTAATTAATCGTATATGGAAGGCGTCTCAATATGGCGTGTGTAAGAGTGAAATTGTCTTGATATCTTATTTTCCGGGGTATATATAACTCGGGTTATAAGTTGGAGGTTGACAGAATGTACTGGGAAAAAGAGACTGAGACAATGCTGAGGGACAGGCTGGAAGGGCTTCAGCTTGCGAGACTGAAGAAAAGCGTGGAAAAGGCCTCTGCCTCCGTTTTTTATGGAGATTTGTTCAAAAAGACAGGTCTTGATTCGAACGGGATAAGGTCTCTGGAAGATATAAGAAAGATTCCTCTTACAACGAAAGATAATCTCAGAGAACACTGGCCCTACGGATTTCTCGCTGTTCCCAAGGATGAACTGGTGAGGATGCATTCATCTTCCGGGACAACCGGCAGGGCGACAGTTATATTTCATACGATTGACGATATAAAGGAGTGGACGAATATAGTGGCCCGTTCTATGTACATGACGGGCATGCGCAGGGGTGACGTATTTCAGAACATGATGACCTATGGTCTCTTTACCGGCGGGCTGGGATTTCACTATGGCGCGGAAAAACTGGGTGCACTGGTTATTCCCGCAGGAGCGGGTAACAGTAAACGGCAGATACAGCTTATGCAGGATTTTGGGACAACGGTAATACATATTATCCCGAGTTACGCGCTTCACCTGTTCTCAGTTTTTGAAGAGATGGGAATTGATCCCAGGAACGACACGCAGCTTCGGATTGCCTTTCTGGGTGCGGAGCCCCATTCGGAAAAGACAAGGGAAAAGATAGAAGAGTTTTATGGTATCAAGGCATACAACTCATACGGGTTGTCTGAGATGGATGGCCCGGGTGTAGCCTTTGAATGCCAGCGCCAGAACGGGATGCATGTCTGGGAAGATAACTTTATTGTTGAGATAATTAATCCGGACACGCTTGAGCCTGTTTCAGAGGGCGAAGAGGGGGAGCTTGTGTTGACGACCCTTTTGAGAGATGGGATGCCCATACTGCGATACAGGACGAAAGATCTCACGCGTATTATTCCGGGGCCGTGCGAATGCGGCAGGACACACGCCCGGATAGAGAGAATAAAGGGAAGAACCGACGATATGCTGATCCTGAAGGGAGTCAATATATTCCCAATTCAGATAGAGAAAAAACTGATGGATATACAAGGTGTTGGAACAAATTTCCTGATTATTCTGGAGAGAAAGGGTTTCAATGATCACATGATAGTCAGGGTTGAAGTAGAGAAGGAGTTTTTCTCCGGAGACCTGAAGCAGCTTGAAGATCTGAGACGAAGGATTATTGAGGACTTGAAGAGTGATATTCTGATAACCCCGAAAGTAGAACTTGTTGAGCCCGGCAGTCTTCCCAAGAGCGAGGGGAAGGCGGTAAGGGTTATTGACAATAGAGAGGAATAAAAAGAATGGTGGCCTATCAACTTTCTGTATTTGCGGAAAACAAGCCGGGCAGGCTGGCGAAGGTTACCGGCATTCTGAAAAAAGGCAAGATCAACGTACGTGCCATTACGATATCCACCTCCGACGTCTTTGGGGTGATTAATTTGATTGTGGATGATCCGGAGGGCGCGCGCTCTATCCTGGAGGATGGGGGCCTGACTGTAAGCATGAAAGAGGTTGTCGCGGTTGTGATTGAGGACAGGCCGGGTGGGCTCGACAAACTGGTTCAACTTCTTCTTGAGGAGGACATCAATATTGAGAACGCCTATGGTTTTGTCCTGGAAAGCCGCGAGAAGGCGGTTTTCGTGGTAGATGTGGATCAGATGGAGAAGACCCAGAAGGTATTGAAAGATGCGGGACTCGAGACATTAGACGCGCAGGCGCTTTCCGCTATAGAACCCTTTCACTACATGAAATATTGATGGCGTCCTATACGGCGGCATCGCAGGGCTTTTTGCGGGTTCATCAACATTAAAAATTGGGGAATTATATGACACACGAAGATGCGGGACATTATGCCGCCAAGCATGCCGCCGGGACCAGACCGGCCCCTGGTATTGAAGAAGCGGTGAGGGATAAGATTAAAGATGGCCATATTACATGTGCCGCCATTCACAAGATCGCGGGCGACTTGAAGGCGGTACCTGCCGAGGTGGGAGTTGCCGTGGATCTCATGGAAGCGCGTTTGAGCAGATGCCAAATGGGATTATTTGGATATACCCCAGACAGAAGGATCGTAAAGCCGGCGAGCGAGGTTTCACCCGAGCTGGAAGCAGCCATAAGAAAATCACTGGTTGACGGCAGAATAACATGTCTTTCATGCTGGGGGATTGCAAAAGGGTTCGGGATTGCCAAAATGGATGTAGCTTCGGCTTGCGAAGCGTTGCATATAAGGATATTTTCCTGCCAGCTTGGGGCGTTTTAAATTTGGAGGCTTGTTTTCAGCGAACGGTGATTTCTTTTCTCTCAAATAACTATTTGCAGCAACTGGCACAATAAGTTCGCTACGATCATTGCGAAGATCGGAGTGCTGACCGTTAATTTACTTAATTTAGGAACGTCACTCACCATGCCCCCTTACCTCAATTGCAGGTAGCCCAAAATCAAATCGACTACTTTATTCATTTCATCCAGTCTAGATGTGTCGATGATGATCACTGAACCTTCCTTTGCAATACGCTCTATGGTCTGATCAAGCTCTATCATTTGCATCAACCGCCTGACCTGCTTGTCTGTGACCATCGCAACGCCTCCATTTCATCGGCATCACCATAGCCTATCCCACTTCTAAAACGGGAACTCTATTTGTCGTTAATCGGGAGATCTAATTGTCGCTCATCAGTGAGTGCTATGCATGCCTTACGGTGAAGAACATCGGAAAGCCGTGTGCGGGAAAACCGCACGCACGGTTAAATGAGGGAGGATTGGCAAGTCAACCATGGCATAGCTATTTAGACACCGCCAGACGAAAGGGGCGGAAACAGATAAACTCGCCTAAAGCAGACAATGCCAGTTCTTTACTCTACCCTGAACTTCTGAACTTATCTCAGTCTCATCGGGGGCAATTGTGCAGAGGGATATTATCCTTTCATTCCCCCTGTGACTTCATGAAATACCTGGCCGTTTACCGGTTGTCCGTCGAGTGTCCCCTGGACGCTGCCCAGACCCGCATAGGTAGTCTCTTTCTCAGTCACGATCTCCTGATCTACGATCGTCATTTCGATTGTCAGGTCTGCCTTCCTTTCCGCCGATTCGAGCCGGATACGGTTCCGCAGGTAGTAAGTCTTTTGGCTTGCCGGGCTTACCCAGATACTATCGGGATCGGGTTCGATTTTAATTCCATTGATCGGCCATGAATAGACGGGCTTGCGCGCAAAGTTGCGGGTTCGATCACTCGCTTCACTATATATTGTGGCGATCAGCATGCTGCCGTTTGCGCTATCGATCTGGAGGACCATAAGCGCGGTGTTCTCTTGCGGGAACTGGATCGCGAAAAAATTGCTGAGCAGGTTCTCGTATACCTTCAGCGCCCGCTCATCATAGCTTGCAGAAATGACATCCGCCCATAACAATCCGCTTGTACCGCTGCTCAGCACGATATCTCCACTGGTGATCGAAAATTCCTCGACTTCGAGAAAGGGCATCTGATAGTAGTAATCACCTTGACAGATCATCGGATCGCCTGTGCATTCCAGGTAGGTTTGAACCGAGCCCCCGTAAAATTCCGTAATTTCAAATCTTTGTTCGTCGGTTATATTCTGCACGCAGAATGCCGCCGTCCCGTATCCCTGATTGATCACTCCGAAGCGGTCGCGAAGTCGTATCTGGGCCTTGAGCCGGGGAGTGCCCAGTCCCGGGATATCAGCGTTAAGGAGATATACTGTGTCGACCTGGCCCATTCTGCCGGAGACGGCTTGCATCGTGACCAACGGTGGCTCTCCCGGCAAAGGCGAAAGCAGTGTCACGTCCCATGGATCTGCTTTTGCAGTCATGAGCGAGGGTACGTCCAATTCATAAAAGCCCCAGAACGCCCATTTATCTTGAGACTTCCTGTTGAAACCGACGCCAACCGGTACCTGCTGAGCACCAAGCACATTCCCCAGCAGTCCGTTACGCTGCACTGTAAAGGCGAGCACGCCGATGTCATCCGGGTTCATTTTATCCACCAGACTTCCCATGAAAAACCAGCCGTCGAGGTCATACTCAAAGTGTTCGGTTTCCATAAATGTTGCCAGTTGAGTCGCGCTTTGCGTCTGCGGCAATTTATAGTCAAGGGTGAAGTAAGTGTCAGTTGCTTTTGGTATAGGGAAGTGGCGAGAGCCACTTTCGCCGCATCCGATCAACGGGGATACTGCCAGGGCGCTAGCGCCCAGTCCCACAATGAATTCGCGTCGAGTCAATTTCGGGAAGCAAAGCAGAGATCTAATAATTTGGTCGGGGTTCATTAGGAATTGTTCCTTCTAGAATTTTTGGTTATATTTAGATTCCGCGTGGTTAAACTATAGGAAATCCGGTCTTGTATGTCAAGAACAACCATGTGAATAATTGGGCAATTCCGGGGACAGCCTGATCTTCCCCTAGAAAAACGGACAGCTTAGTTAAGGGACAACCCCGACGTTTTCAAATGCCAGGGGGTTTCTGCACTTTAACGCAGAATGTCTGCGTTTGCGATTATAAAAGAGTTCAATGTAATCGAATAGACTAATTCGGGCCTCTGATCGTGTCTTGTAATCCTCAAAACCGACCCATTCGGTCTTCAAAGAATGGAAGAAACTCTCCATCGGTGCGTTATACCCCAAGGGCAGGCTTCGCGCTCCCAACAGTTGCCTCTCCGGCTCATGCTACAGATGACACCCAGATCGCTCAGTAGGTGCTGATACGAGTTCGAAGCATATTGCGCACCCTGATCGGAATGTAAAAGCATCCCCTGGACATTAAGGGGACATAATACATAATTTGAATTAAGTGTTATGTCCCCAGAGTTATGCCAGAGTTATGTCCCCCGAATTAACCAAATATCAGCGACCTAACGATCAAGCTCACCGGCGAGCAATAGAGCGTAGCGGAATTGCAGTCCGGGTGCAGCGCTTTGTTAGCCAATAGAGTTCCGATTATTTTATTGCACATATTCTGATATATTTATTTGTTTCTAAGATTTTTCTATACTCACCAAATTTCTTGGTTATCAAATCGAGCCCATCTGTACCTTTTCTTATATCGAGGATGAGTACTCCTTTTTTGCTGAGAAGGGCATGAACTTTATCAAGATATGTATTAACAGGGTAATGATACCCCCATGAGATTAATGACAAGACCAAATCCACATTCTTCTCGATATTTATGTCATTGTTTTCTGTTGCCTCAATTAAATGCACATTGTTTTCATCAACTCCATTATTTACTAATGTGGCTTTTGCTAAACCTAGTGAATTATAGAATGCTCCCTTGTTTTCAAACATATAATAAACACTATCTTCGACTTCACTCTTATCCAAAAGATAGCATTCAATACCCTGTAGTGAGTAATGTTCATTTATAAAGACATCTATTCCTGCAATCCCGCATCCTATGTCTAATATCGTTGAACAATTAGCAGGTAAAAAATCTCGAAACGATTCATATTCTCTTTTCATATCCGAGAAGTACGAGTCTATAATTTTTTTAGATCTAATTTTTGCTTCAACTTCAACCATAAAATTATATGAAAAAAATGGTAATATTTTTATCAATATCCTAAATGGAACACGATTGGCTAATTTAATATTGGCGGTTCTTTGAAACAGAATAAACTTTGCTGCCGAAGTTGGTGCTTTGTGCTTTCTCATTGATGCTCCTATTTTGTTGTGGTGACTAAAACGCTGCAAATCAGGCGCGCAGTTGTTTGGTGTCGGCTGGATTTGCCTGGTTATGCGATTTCATGTGCTTGATAAACCAATTCTTTGAAATCACTTTCTTTGATGATGCGTATTTTCTGCCCCTTTGCTATTAGCTGCTCAGCCTTCAAATGCTTTGAGCTTTTTGCCTTACCAGCTAATTTTATTACATCCTGATCACCAACAACTAACAGTGTAGTATTTTTTGTTACTCCTGAGGCTACCGTACAACCAATACTTGCAGCAAGATTCGCTGCTTCCCTACGGGGGACTTCTAAAGCACCGGTAAATACCAAAACTTCTCCGTACAATTCTCCCTCTGGATTTCCATCCCTGTTAATAGCTGACCCAGTAGATGAATTTGCAGGATCGATTGGCTGACGTACCCGTTTTAACCAAGAATCAATATCTAATCCTGTTTTTTGAATAGCAGCAATTAATATTTGCCCGGCGGCTTTTGCGTCTTCCAATGCATCATGATGCTTAAAGTCATACCCGATAATTTTGCATACATTAGACAAGCCGTACCCTCGCCACGAACAATCTACCCATGTACGGCGAGCTACTCTTGCTGAATCAAGCCATGTTGTATCAATTGAATTTAGCGAATATTTTTCAAATGCGCGCCCGACTGACACACGGTCAAAATGTGTATGACTGACGCAAATCGAGCCTGACAAATAATAGGACAATTCACCTACAACTTCAGAGAATTTTGGTGCACCCACAACATCTTCTTCGGTTATCCCGTGAATATCAATATTGATGAAATCAAAATAGTCTTCTGGATCGATAAGTGATGACCATTCCTCTATCAACTGGCCATCTTTGAATTTGGCAAGCCCAATTTGGCATATTGAAGCCATATCGGCATTTGCAGTTTCCACATCAATAGCTACAAATTCCATGACTGTTCCTTTGCGCATAACAGTGTCAATAGATTGAATATTTTACATGATATTGCTATTATAGCACTGAAAAAAATCCATCTATTCTTATATTGACTGAACACATGCGGAAAATAACCCCTTGATTTTTCCGTTTCTCGTTAACATATGCCACGTTATAATGGAAAACAAGGAAAAATTCAGGCCGGACCCCCAGTTACGACTTATGGATCAAGTTCGCCAGGTTATGCGCTATCATCATTACGCGTATCGTATCGAGAAAATGTACTGTGACTGGATTGTACGGTACATAAAATTTCACGGCGACAAAAAACATCCGAGGGATATGGCAAAGGGTGAAATTGAGGCGTTTATCAGTCATCTGGCCACGCATGAAAATGTTGCCGCGTCAACTGGATGTTTTGTAATTTTCGTGCTTTCGTGATGATGCTTTTACAGGGGAGTTACATTGCGGTTTTGTCGCCACCGGAAAACTCATTTACGTAGCTTTTTACAATCTCCAGCATATTGCGTGTGTTTCTGCGCGCGCCTTTCCTGATTTCTTCCAGTGTCGGCGGTTTTTCAACAAGGCCATGGCCGTAATTATCTATAGAGCATATCGCGGCGTAGGAAAGCCCCAGTTCTGCCGCGATTGTTGCCTCGCTTGCCATGGTCATTCCAACGATATCGGCGAACTGAGACATCATTCTTATCTCGGCCTTTGTCTCCAGCCTCGGTCCTGTAGTCTGCCAGTAAACGCCGTTTTTAATTACATTTATTCCAAGCCCTTCGGCCGCGAGGGTAAGTCTTTCTCTGATTCCTTCGTCGAGGGACGGTATTGTGTGGACTGCACTGTTGTGAAACATGGTAGGGGTTTCATAGATGGAGATATAATCGTCCGGTATGATAATCATTCCCGGTTTTAGTTCTTTCTTCAGGGACCCTGTAGAGTTTACCGCTATTATCTCTTTTACTCCGATGTCCTGTAGCACCTTGAGATTTGCCTGGTGATTGATCAGGTGAGGGGGTATGCTGCCTTTCGAGTCCATACCGTGCCTTGGTATAAACGCGACGATTTCCGAGAGAAAGACCAGCGCGCCGCCGAATTCGGTTTTCACCACAGTTTTCTTCAGGTCCTGAAATATATTCTCTTCATGCAGGGGAATTGTGCCGGAGATTATGCCAACCGGGTTCATGACGATTTCCTTTCGAATAAAAGCACCCATTTTCTCTGAGACGGTTGTATCTGTATCAAATTACACGATACTTGTCAAAACACTTGAAGGGCGGCATTGAAATAGTGTTTGACATTAAGAAGGTAAGCCAATAGATTGAGCCCGGGAAATAAACTGCGGGAGAATGGCAGGTGATGAAAAAGGCCTGTTGATGTATCAGCACGATGAAAGCCGGTTGTCAGGGCGATTATGCTATAGGGGAGATACCCGCAATTCTCCTTTCCAGGGACGGTGAATTTGTTGATACGCTGATTGGTGGAAATCAACTGGCGGAATCTTTAAAGAAGGTATTATAGATATGAAACTTGCAAGGATGTTCCTTATAATTGTTCTTATGTTTTCTGTTACCGGTTGTCTGGAGTGGTGGAGCGGACCCTCAGGTCCCGGCACGCCCGAATCCCTTTACATGAGGGGACAGGAAGCGTATCAGGACAGGGATTACAAGGATGCTATTGAAATGTTTCAGAGAGTGACAGAAGAATATCCCCTCAGCGAATATGCGATTCCTGCTGAGCTGGGGGTGGCCGATTCATATTTCAGTGATGAGGATTATGTCTCCGCGGAGGCAAATTACAGCGATTTTATGGAGTTTCATCCAACCAGCGAGAATCTTCCATATGTAATGTGCCAGATAGGATTATGTCACTACAGACAGATGCTGGGGATAGACCGCGACCAGACAGAAACACATATGGCGGAGAAATCATTTGAGAAACTCATTTCCCGGTTCCCCAGCAGTAAATTCTCTTTCCTGGCTGAAAAGAAATTAACGGAATGCAGGAAGAAACTCGGTGAGCATGAATTTTATGTGGGGCAGTTTTATTTCAATATCGGGCAATACCGTGCCGCGCTGGGAAGGTTTAAAACCGTTGAAGAGAAATATGCCGGCCTCGGTATGACCTATAAGACCGCCTACTTCATACGTGAGGCGAAAAAACGCCTTGCAGAAGAGGAGAAGAAGAAGATAGAAAAAGCTGATTGACATAATAATCAAAGAAAAGAGAAGCACAGAATGAATCATTCCAAGCTTGTAGAATCAATGCTGAAGCCTGAATTTTATCCCCACAGACCAGAAACAGTAGAACTCATTCAGACACACATTTCCTTTATTTTCATTGCAGGTGATCTCGTATACAAGGTCAAAAAAGCCGTTGATTTCGGTTTTCTCGATTTCACTACACTTGAAAAAAGAAAATATTACTGTGACAAAGAAATCTTATTAAATCGTAGATTTGCCCCCGATGTATATAACGATGTCGTTGGAATTGTCGAAGATAAGGAGGGAAATCTCCTGCTCGGCAACGGAGAAACTATCGTTGAATATGCCGTGGAGATGAAAAAGATTCCCGAAGAGAAAATGCTGTACAGGCTCATGGAGGCGGGCAAGGTAACAGAAGATAACGTGAAGCGTGTTGGAAAACATCTTGCTCATGTTTACGGGAATATACCAAGTGATGAAGAATCAAAGGCATTCGGGACATTCGATGTTATTTCCACCAATGTGATAGAGAATTTTGATCAAACGAAAAAATACGCGGGAGGTCCTGTGAGTAAGGAGGCCTTCAATGCCCTC
>Ga0268276_1001710_pt1 | contig 20647 bp, 15 predicted proteins | sample saktaG_4_FD_190145 | JGI IMG/M metagenome (GOLD analysis project Ga0268276, IMG submission 190145) | Saline water microbial communities from Sakinaw Lake, British Columbia, Canada - sak_2010_1_5_45m | ecosystem: Environmental > Aquatic > Non-marine Saline and Alkaline > Saline ... | reverse complement strand
TTATCCCGCTCACTGATGCGGTGAAACAATGGGCCAATACCGCCGGACTGGTTGCCGGATTGTATAAAAACGATCTGGAATTGATTGGTCGATCTCTGACTGATCATATCATTGAACCCCGTCGGGCAAGGCTGATTCCTCACTTTGATGAAGTTAAAAACACAGCAATTGCCGGCGGCGCAATCGGTTGCAGTATTTCCGGCTCCGGATCATCCATTTTCGCATTGTCGTCTTCATTGAAAAAGGCACAGAAAATCGCTGATTCGACGAGTGCTGTTTTTTCCCAATACTCTATCGAAAATCAAGTATATATTTCGAAAATCAATCGGACCGGAGCCCGAATTTTGGACGAAAAAGACTAAAAATGAAGTTTTACAGCACTGCCGATAAATCCAATATTGTATCACTCCGAGAAGCGGTTTTAAGTGGAATGCCGAATGATAATGGGCTCTACATGCCGGAATCCATTCCCCATCTGCCGAAATCTTTTTTCAATTCGTTGATATCAATGGATTATCAATCGCATTCTTTTGAAATTGCCCTGCAATTTTTAAGCGATGACATTCCTGCTTCGGTACTACAAGACATTATTAATGACGCGATCAATTTCCCGACACCACTTGTCGATATCGAAGACCGCATTAAGTCATTGGAACTCTTTCACGGCCCGACCCTGGCATTCAAAGACGTTGGCGCCCGCTTTATGTCCCGGCTAATGGCCTATCTGGTCAAAGATTCCAATCGCAAGTTGACAATCCTGGTCGCGACATCCGGCGATACCGGTAGTGCCGTGGCGAACGGTTTTTATCGAGTTCCGGGAATTGAGGTCATTGTCCTCTATCCTGCTGGAAAAATCAGCCTGACTCAGGAGAAACAGATCGCCACGCTCGGTGAGAATATCACGGCTTTAAAGGTTGATGGTACATTCGATGACTGCCAGCGGCTGGTAAAAACAGCGCTCGTCGACCCTGATTTGCACAAATCGCTAATGCTCACCTCGGCAAACTCTATTAATATTTCCCGCCTGATCCCTCAAACTTTTTATTATTTCAATGCCCTGCGTCAAATCGAAGATTTCCAATCGAAACAGATCGTGATTTCAGTTCCCAGCGGAAATTTCGGTAATTTAACTGCCGGTTTGATCGCCAGGCGAATGGGACTACCGGTTCAGCGTTTCATTGCCGCCACGAATATCAATCATATCATACCGGATTACCTCGACAGCGGAAAGTTTGAACCAAAAGCTTCAATTCAGACAATCTCCAACGCTATGGACGTGGGTAATCCGAGTAATTTCTCAAGGATTCTCGATTTGTATGATTCATCCTGGAAAAATATAAAGGCCGGCATCCAGGGCGTTTATTTTACCGACGATGAAACCCGGCAGGCAATAACTTCGGTGAAGAAAAACAGCGGCTATATCCTCGATCCCCACAGCGCAGTTGGGTACCTCGCAATGAAAAAATATCTTTCAGAACATCCGGAAATTGACACTGGTATTTTTCTTGAAACCGCCCATCCGGCGAAATTCAAAAACATCGTCGAGCCGGTCATTCAGAATACTGTTGAGATTCCGAAACGGTTAGCAGATTTCCTAAATCGTGAAATCCAGGCACTCAATCTGTTGAATGAATATTCCGTTTTTAAAGAATATCTACTCGATCATTCAAACTAAATAACACTATTAAAAAAATATAATCCTTTTGCTCCGGCGGATTACATCGGAGCAATTTTTATGACAACTTTTTCCTGTGATCCAAATCATAGTAACGCTTTTTCGGTTTCAAAACAGTAATTCCGATGATTGGGTGTGGGTAAAAACCAATTTTATTTACAAATATTTCTTATCAACTAATAGAGGAGATTTTCGAATGAAAAGGTTCTTTTGGGGATTCGTGTTGATTTTTGTGGCGACAATTGGATCTGCACAGGTATGGGAGCGCGACCAAATTCCGGAAAAATACACCTGGAATTTAAACGACATTTATGCCACTGACGCCGATTGGGAAAAGGCCCGATCTGAAGTTTCGGCGCGGTTCGATGAAATCCAGAATTATCAGGGTAAACTTTCAAAATCGCCGAAAACCTTACTGGAATGCCTGGAATTAAATACCTGGTTTAATAAGGAGCTGCGCCGACTTGAAACATTTGCCATCATGACATCCGACACCGATACTCGGATAGCCAAAAATGTTGCCATGCGCCAGGGCATCGAACAGACTCTCACTCAATATAATGGGGTTTCGGCATTTATTAAACCGGAAATTTTAACGATTAGTACTAAAAAACTAGAGTCATTTTTTAAAAAAGAACCCAAATTATTGAATTATAAACAATTCATTGCCGATATCCAGCGCAGCTGGCCACACCTGCTTTCCAACGAAGTGGAGAAAGTCGTAGCAAATGCTGGTTTGATGGAAAAAACACCGGAAAATGTCTATACGATTTTTACCGTTGCAGATTTTCCCTATAATGAACTTCAAATCGATGATGGCAATACAATCCTGCTAGACTATACCGGTTTCCGCCAATTACGGACTTCGGCAAATCGGTTGGACCGCGCAGCAGCCTTCGATTCCTATTTTAGACGATACCGGGATTTTGCGGCTACCATCGGCACAACGCTCGACGGCCAGGTAAAAAAGGACATGTTCTATGCCCAGGTCCGGAATTATTCTTCCTGCCTGGAAAGCGCGCTGGATGAGAATAATGTACCGGTTGAGGTCTATTATTCCCTGATTGACAATGTTCATAAAAACCTCTACTCCTTTCATCGGTACCTGACTATAAAAAAACGAATGCTGGGCGTTGAGCAACTGAAATATTCCGATCTGTATGCGCCGGTCGTTAAAGATATCGATCTCGATTTTAATATTGAAGAAGCCCGCCAATTGAACCTTACTGCATTTCAGATACTAGGTGATGATTATCTGAGTACGGTTCAGAAAGCCTATGACGAACGCTGGATCGATTATTATCCGACACCGGGGAAACAGGTTGGCGCCTACTCCGAAGGTGATATTTACGACGTCCACCCATACATTCTGCTGAATTACGATGGTTCTTATGATGCGGTTTCGACCATGGCACATGAAATCGGGCATACAATGCAGAGTTACCTTTCCAATCAAAATCAGCCCTATCAGACAGCAATTTATCCAATTTTCGTGGCGGAAGTGGCATCGACATTGAATGAAATTCTCCTGTTCGATACATACATGAAAACGATCAGCGATAAGGATTTGCGTCTGAATATGCTCATGGAATATGTGGACGGTTTTAAAAGTACTTTATTTCGCCAGACCCAGTTTGCCGAATTCGAATTACGGGTTCATGAAGCCGCCGAATCGGGTCAACAATTAACCGGGGAATCTATTTCAGAAATTTACAAAGAAATCACCGAAACCTATTACGGTCATGCAAAAGGAATATGCGATGTTAATGACATCATTCAATATGAATGGGCCGACATCCCTCATTTTTACATGAATTTCTATGTATTTCAGTATGCCACGTCATGGACCGCTTCATCGGCGCTAGCCGGCAAGATTCTGGATGGTGATAAATCTGCTATTCAAAAATATCTCGAATTTTTATCAGCTGGCAGTTCAAAATATCCCATTGATTTATTAAAAGATGCCGGCGTAGATATGAGCTCATCCACCCCGTTTGAAATTACGATGAAAAACATGAATCATGCCATGGATGAAATTGATCAGATCTTGGATAAAAAGGGTATTTAAGAAAAACATATCGTTCTTATAGATAAAAACTCCTGCCGAAACCGGTGGGAGTTTTTATTTGCTTTCATGATTTTTTTCTACCAAGCTATGCAGCGATGAAACCTAACAATAAATACCATGTGATTGTCATTGGCGGAGGTCCGGCGGGAATTTTAGCTGCCGGGCAAGCAGCTATGCACGGTAATAAGGTCCTACTGCTGGAAAAAATGGAACGCCTCGGTCGCAAACTCCGGATTACCGGCAAAGGTCGTTGCAATCTGACAAATGATGCCAGTATCGATGAATTCATTCATCATTTCGGAAAAAACGGACGGTTTTTAAAACCCGCATTTTACAGTTTCTTTGTCAATGATATCCGGGATTTGCTGTCGAAAAATGGAATTAGCACGATCGTCGAACGGGGCAACCGGGTTTTCCCTGAATGTGAAAGCGCTCCAATGGTCACCGAAGCCTTGATCCGCTGGCTGGAAAAAACCGACTGTCAAATCAAAACTGGACTCTCAGTCACCAAACTGGATGTACAGGACAATAAAATTACTGGTGTCGAATGTGTACGATCCAACGAAAAAGAACATTTCTCAGCTGATGCCGTAATCCTGTGCACCGGTGGAAGAAGTTATCCTCGCACCGGTTCTACGGGTGATGGGTACCGATTGGCCCGAGATGCTGGTCATAAAATCCTAAATATCCGTCCGGCGTTAATCCCTCTTGAAACAGCCGGAAACAACGCTCAACGACTCCAGGGACTTAGCCTGAAAAATGTTACGGCATCGCTATGGGTCAACGAAAAGAAACAGGCTGAAGAATTCGGTGAGATGCTCTTCGCCCATTTTGGCCTGACCGGACCAATTATCCTGACACTCTCAAGGCAAGCGGTGGACGCGCTCAACCAAAAATCAGTTGTTGAAATTTCTATTGATCTGAAACCGGCCCTGGATTATCAAAAATTTGATGCCAGATTATTGCGGGATTTCAGTGAACATTCCAAGCAACAATTCCAGACAATTTTAAAATCCCTATTACCTAGCAGTCTGATACCGGTTTGCATCGATTTGACCGGAATTCCACCGGATAAAATTGTCAGTAGTATCACGGTCAAAGAACGTCAGACTCTCCGAAACTGGCTAAAAGACTTCCGGTTCACTATAAGCGGCTACCGCCCGATTGAAGAAGCCATCATCACCGCTGGCGGAATCGATATTAAAGAAATTCAATCGAAAACAATGGAATCCCGATTGGTCAGTGGACTATTCTTTGCCGGAGAAGTTATTGATATTGATGCGGATACTGGCGGATACAATCTTCAGGCTGCTTTTTCCACCGGATTTCTGGCTGGAATCTCGGCAAACAAAAAATTATAATTTGAAATTTAAAATTCTATATTACTTTAATGTTCATACTGACAACACCTGAAGAGCTTAAACAGCGTAATTGGTCTCAACTGGACGTAATTCTGGTTACTGGCGATACCTATATCGACAGTCCGCAAATCGGGATTGCCGTCATCGGAAAACAGCTATTGAAAAATGGCTACAAAGTCGGCATTATTGCCCAGCCGGATATCGACAATGCCAAAGATATCACTCGCCTTGGTGAACCCAAACTCTTCTGGGGTGTCAGTGGTGGCAGCATTGATTCGATGGTCGCCAATCACACCGCCCTGAAAAAATTCCGGAAACAGGATGATTACACACCCGGAAGTATTAATGACCGCCGCCCTGATCGGGCTGTGATTGTTTACACAAATCTGATCCGGCAACATTTTAAAAACACCGCTCCAATTGTTCTCGGCGGAATCGAAGCAAGTTTACGTCGAATCACCCATTACGATTACTGGTCCGATAAACTGCGCAGGCCTATTCTTTTCGATGCCAAGGCCGATTTCTTAGTGTATGGTATGGCTGAAAGAACCATTGTGGAACTGGCAAATTCAATGCAATCTGGAAAAGATCCACACCATCTTAGAGGTATCTGTTACATATCTGATTCAGGGCAGGAAAGTTATCTGGAACTACCATCTTTTGAAGCAGTTACTAAGGACAAAATATCCTTTATTCAAATGTTTCATGAGTTTTATAAAAACAGTGAACCGTTAAACGCTATCGGGTTAACTCAGAAAATTGGTACCCGTTTCTTGGTCCAGAACCCACCCCAATTTTACCTGAACCAAAGAGAGGTGGACGAAATCTACGCAATGGATTTTGAACGGGATGTTCATCCCTATTACGCGAAGCAGGGTAAAGTCAGAGCGCTCGACACTATTAAATTTTCAATTAATTCCCACCGGGGCTGTTACGGTGAATGTAACTTCTGCTCCATCGGTGTTCACGAAGGCCGCACAGTTCGCTGGCGTAGTGAAAAATCTATTATTGACGAAGCCCGGCAACTTTCGGAGTTTCTAGATTTCAGAGGGACGATCAATGATATCGGCGGACCGACCGCAAATATGTACGGTTTTGAATGTCAAAAAAAACTGAAAAGTGGCGCCTGCAAAGACAAGCGTTGTCTTTTTCCTGAAAAGTGCTCGCAGCTACCTGTACACCACAACATTCAAATCAATCTGCTGAAAAAATTGCGCCAGATTCCAGGCATAAAACACATCTTTATCGGCTCGGGCATTCGCTATGACATGGTGATAAATGATCAAAAATATGGCAAGACATATCTGAAAGATGTTACCGAACATCACACCTCAGGACAAATGAAAATCGCTCCGGAGCACAGTGAGAAACACATTCTTGATCAAATGGGTAAACCGGGAATTGATTCTTTGCTTGAATTTAAGCGCCAATTTGATAGATTTTCAGAATCCGCCGGAAAGCGGCAATTTTTAACATATTATTTTATTGCCGCCCATCCCGGTTGCACAGAGGAGGATATGCATTCGCTCAAGACTTTTGCAACAAAGGAACTTCACATTAATCCGGAGCAGGTCCAGATTTACACACCTCTGCCATCCACATATTCCAGCCTGATGTACTATACCGGTCTGGACCCCTTCACTATGAAAAAACTATCGATTGTTAAAGATATAAACGCTAAAAGCCGGCAAAAATCGATTCTGACATCAAAAATACATACTCCATATCAAAAGAGGACACACAAGCATGGATAACAGCCGACTCGATGAATTGATCATTGCTCTGGAAAAAATGATCCGGGGAAATTATCATCCGGAATTGTCAATTAAGGATTCTGATGAATATGAAAAACTCGCCATCGCAATTTCATCCGTAGGTGAGTCATTCGAAAATCGCTGTAAAGAGCAGCGTACTCTGGCTTCTATTACCGAAAAAATCAATGACGGCCTGTTGCTACCCGATATATTAGATCATGTGTTTGAGTCCTTTCGTGAAATAATACCCTATGACCGAATCGGCATTGCTTTAATTGATGCCGATAAAGGACTTGTTCGTGCCTGTTGCACCCGTTCAGATGCAAAAACCATCAAGATCAGTAATGGATATTCATCTCCGATTTTGAGCAGCAGCCTGGCAGCAATTATTGATACCGGTGAACCACGAATCATTAACAATCTGCCCGATTACCTGGCTATTCATCCCGATTCAGTATCGACACGCCTGATCATCGATGAAGGAATGCAATCCAGTTTCACCTGTCCTCTGATTACTACAAATAAGCCCGTCGGATTTATTTTCTTTTCCAGCATGCATGTGAATACCTACAAAAACCTGCACATCGATACATTTCAGAAAATCGCCCGGCAATTATCCGTAATTTTTGAAAAAAGCCGTATGGTCGAAGAGTTAATTAAACTAAGCGATCTGAAAAATAAATTCCTCGGGATCGCGGCTCACGATCTGCGCAGTCCTATCGGCGTTGTTAAAAATTTCATCATTCTTTTTCTCAACGGCTATCTGGGAGAAATCGACGAAAAGCAACGCGAAGTTCTGAATACCATGGATAAAAACTGTGACCGCATGTTGAATCTCATTCATAATATTCTGGATTTCAGTGCGATTGAATCCGGCAACCTGGAATTGAAGCTGGAGTCACTTGATCTGCATAAATTCTTTCATACCTACGAGTCCATGATTAAATCACTGGCCGAAAAAAAACAGATTGAACTCAAACTGAAAATTGAGTCGGAATTGCCGGAAATCACCGTTGATTCTAACCGTATTATGCAAGTACTTGATAACCTGGTTACCAACGCGATTAAATTTTCTTTTCCCAATACTACCGTCACCCTCAGCGCCCGGAAATCCGGCGAATCTGTTGAAATATCGGTTGCCGATCAGGGTCAGGGAATACCGGAAAACGAAATTTCGAAAATCTTCAAAGAATTCAGTAAAACCAGCGTCCGACCGACGGGCGGTGAAAAAAGTACCGGGCTGGGATTGGCCATTGTTCGCCGCATTATTGAAGCTCATAATGGTAGTATTGATGTAAACAGTATTGTCGGAAAAGGCACCACGTTTACGATCAAGCTTCCAATCAATTACAACTAGTTTATTCTTTCTTAGTACGATCTGAGTACTATTAATTCTGTTGACAATTCAGTCGAAATATCTTAGTTTTTTAATACCTGATAGATTTGGAAAATTATTTCGGATTCTATCGTTAAGTATTAGAAATATATGGAAAAGGAAAAATCATGATTTGTAAAAAAATGATTCATTCCCCGTTTCTGTTATTGTTGTTTTTTTGTTTATTGTATGAATGTTCAAAACCGGAAATTGATCCTAATAATCCGTATTTGGGTGTTAAAACTGCCCTGATAAAAACACGTCAATCTACTATCATTGATGGCGACACCTCATGGACATTCCCCGATGATCGAATATATGCAATGACACGATGTCCAATCGGATCTTTATATTGGGTAGATCAATATAATAAATTCGGGCAAAAGATTAAAACTCAATGGTTTGGTAAAAATGACTCCTTGATAGATTGGGAAACAAATAAATACGATCGGAATTCCCGATTAATAATATCAAAATATTATCAATCTCCCCACAAACTCCGGCGAACAATAAAATACCACTACGATGAAAATGGCCTTCTGCTGGAGAGGTCAAATTTCTCAAAAGCAAGTAAATCACAAGATCGCGAAATCTACACCTACAACTCCAACGGTATTATTACTGAATTTCAGGATTACTGGAATGGAGAGTTAAAAATTAAAGACACGTATGCGATTAACCCGGAAGGGAAACAGACTCAGAAAATTCGCTGCTATCCAAACGGCGACACCTTATTTACAGTAAATTATTTTTATCCAACTGATGACCTTATCGAAGAAAGTTACTATCTTCCTGAAAATGATTCACTTTCCTTTACCCTTCTGAAAAAATTTGAAAACGGCAATATTATTGAAAGAACGATAATCCGTGACGATCGCATTCATAATATTGACAGGTATGAATACAACCAAAACAATCAGTTAATTACTCAGATTCGGACTGTTCCTTCCCGGCAATCAGGTCCTCCGCATAAGACTCTATCAGAACATCATCTGGATAATAATGGAAAACCTATCAGTGATCTTATTATTGATCTCACCGACGGTAAAAAAACCATCCGGCAAAAAACTGAATATATCTATACGTATTATTAATTGGGCATTCCGATTGATTCCAATTTCAGAATCAATGATCCAAAACGGGCTTCATTGGAAATCATCACCGGTAATCGTCGCGAGTCGGTACTAAGATAAATTGTCACTTTACTTCTATTTTTCAGTAACTTTCCAGATTCCAGAAATGGCGCCAGAACAAAGCATTCCACATCCCCGCCTGGGGTTTTTACCACTTCAATCTTTTCTACTTTAATAAAGAATGGCCTTAATGAATCGTTATCAAAATAGCTAATCTCCAGGATTTCATTAACGGCCAAATCTATAGTTCGCACATAGTAAATCATTGACAGACCATCCTGAATCGTATTGGGAATCGGTTTTCGGTTTTTATCAGAAATGGCTAATCCGTTTCGATGATCGAAATCCACAGAATACTTTTTTCGATACTTTCCTTCCCGGATTGATTTAGAAAACCGATGCGAAAACCGTCCCGAAGTATCAATCCAGGAATCCATGTAATCACGAACCTTGTAGAGGCGGTCAAAGAAAGGCAGGGACTCAGTTGCTGATCGGATATGATATGTTGAAATATCATTAATTTTTTCAATACCGAGAAGTTCAAGAGATGACTCACCACCCTTGATAAAATTAAACCATGCCGAATAATTCAATTTTTCACCAATTATAAATGAATGACCGGACTGAGCCATCGTCATCTGACATAGAAATAGAAGGCAAATGATTGCTGTAATGAATGCTTTATTTGTTTTCAATCCGGATATTTTTATTGAATTGGTTTCGGTGTTTTTATGTGGATTTTCTGGCTTTTTGTAATTTTCGGATACTTTTTTTCAGATACACTAGCATGTTTTCAGCGTTCTCAGAATCGTAACTAAGAATGAAATATAACCATAAACAGTCCTCATGGTCGTGATCCAAATTACAACTGCACAGGTTCAATTTGGCAATATCATCCATCCGTTCTGCTATAGACCTCTTCTTCTTTTGTTCCACAAGAGTAAGATCAACCAGAAAAACGGAACGGTAGTCAACATCGGATACCAGAAAATTATCCTTTACAAAATCATGATGAATGAATCCCGCTTTATGGGTTGCTGATACGATTTCACCGATTTTCATGGCAACTTCACGTTTATGGACAAAGTTAACAATCTCACTTTCGAAAATCCGGCTGCTTTTTTGATGTTTCCCAACATATTCAGTGATCAAAATATTTAGGTCAACAAATCCCGCCTGACGGGCAGTATAGACGGCTATAGGCTTTGGTACCGGCAAACCGGCATCCATCAACTGGTGAGTTGCCTCCCAGGCCATTTCGGCTCTTGATTTTTTAAAGGGACTGATAAACGGCTCTATCGCATCCCGCCAGCCAAAACTTTTAACAACCACTTTCTGAAACCGACTACCGATATCCAATTCCATTAGAGCAACAATATTGGGTCGGCGCTTAAACACCTCAATCGCGTATTCTACAATCCAGCCTTTATTTTTTAAACCCTCAAACTGATAGCGACTAATTGAGGGACCAATGTACGACGATTTTCTCATTCGTTATCCTAAACTGTCTTTAATTCCTATGCTTTATTTGATTTTACAGTACCATTAATATTATTGAATTGAATGTCGTAAAGATAGCGATATATTCCACCTTTGTCCAGCAATTCCTGATGACTTCCCTGCTCCACAATCTTACCCTTATCCATCACAATAATTTTATTGGCCGACTGAATTGTTGCCAAGCGATGGGCAATCACAAATACAGTCCGGTCTTTCATTAACCAGTCGATGGCAGACTGAACTTTTTGCTCCGATTCCGTATCCAGCGACGATGTGGCTTCATCCAGGATTAAAATCGGTGGATTTTTCAGCAAGGCCCGGGCAATTGCAATTCGTTGTGCCTGACCGCCGGACAGTCTCGAGCCCTGATCACCGATAACCGTTTCATATTTATCGGGAAATTCGACAATGAACTCATGGGCATTGGCAGCTCTTGCAGCAGTTATAACCAATTCCGGATCAGCGTCAGACATTCCGTAGGCAATGTTATTGAAAATCGTATCGTTAAATAAAATGGTTTGCTGAGTCACAACCCCCATCAATGAACGTAATGACGCCAATGATAGATCACGAACATCGACACCATCGATAGTAATGCTCCCGCTCTGAATATCATAAAACCGCGGTAATAAGTCTACCAGAGTTGACTTTCCGGCTCCACTATGTCCGACAATCGCGACAATTTCACCTTTTTTCAACTCCAGACTAATATTTTTCAGAACATCACCATCCGATTTATTATACTGAAAATCAACGTCCTGATATCTGATTATCGAATTGAAATCTGTTACCTGAATTGCATCGGATTTTTCGGTAATATCCGGTTTTTCATCCAGGATAGAGAAAACTCGTGTGGCCGATGCAATGCCTTCCTGTAAGTCCACGTTGACCATATTCAACGATCGAATAGGCGTTAAAATCGCGAACATTAAAATGATAAACCGGATAAAATCTTCGGCCTCGATGCCATTGCCACTCAAGACCTGATTCCCGCCGATCCAGAGTAATATCACTCCCACTAAAACGCTGAAGCTTTCATTGATTGGCGTCGAAATAGCCCGAAGGCGGCGGCGTTTAAACGTCAGCTGAAAGTATTTCTTGGTCTCACTAAAAAATCGGCGTTTTTCAAAGACTTCCATCGCAAAGGCTTTAACGACCCGGATGCCACTGATCGTTTCATTTAAAATGGCCATAATACCCGCGATTTTCCGGGAAGTTCTAACAGATTTTCGACGAATACTCTGGCCGATTTTGGATATCATAAAAAATGTAACCGGTAAAATGATGAAAGCCAGCAACGCTAATTTCCAGGAAATGATAACCATTAAAGTAATAAATGTCAGGATATTAATCGGTTCAACAATTAATTTATCGAAGCTAACGGTAAACGCTCGCTGCATGACTCCCACGTCGTTTAAAACAATGGACATCAGTTCACCGCCTTTTTTCCGATGAAAATACGATAGAGATAAATTATGAAGATGCTCATAGAGCTGGTTTCGAATATTCATAATCAACTTTAATTGCACATATCCAAAGGATACACTTTTCAGATAAAAGAAAATATTTTTAACGACAAACATCAGAATGATGACAATACAAAGCATCATCAGGGAATCACGGGGATTCTTTTTGATTAGTATATTGTTTGTGTAATTTTTTATTTGGGTATTGAGGTTGTTTTTTATCTGAATGGTGTCTTTGATACTCTGTTTCTGAACCACCTCCTGGTGTTCCTGAGGAAAAATCACGTTGACAAACGAAGCCGTCAACCAGACAGACGCACTATTGAACATTACATAAAGCAACGATGAAAGCAAACCGATACTCAGAACTTTCCAGTAAGATTTCACCCATTTTAACATTCGCACATATATTTTCATTGACTTATCAACAACTTATATTTTATCGTATTTGTTATTAAACGAACCCAAGAACCTCTTTAATTTAATATTATTCGGCTAGAAATAAAGCAACTTCATGGTTTTCTGACTAACTGCGGCCAATAAAAAATAAGCGTCCCCTTAATGAGGACGCTTTATTCAACTAAGAAAAAATATAATTGTTTTTAGAAGAGTCCGAAATTGACTGCAACTTTCAGTTCCAGCCCATCAAGATCACCGGTTTTTAATCCTTCATAATCAAATCCCGATGTATAACGGTATGTAGCCCCGACATCAAGCCGGCAAAATTTGGCCACATTCAATTCAAGAGACACTGTCGGCTGCAGGACAAAAAAGACGTCATGATAGACATCGAAGTCTGTATCATTATCATAATCTTCATTCCAAAAATCAGTCTGCCCATGTGATCCCATACCTCCTATGCCAAACAATGAAGATACTTGAATATGGACCAATTGTGATGGTGCAATGATATATCCCAATACCAGTCCACCGTAACCCATATTTAAATATCTTGAAGAATCTTCCTCTGTGCCTTCCTCACTGATATTTATTCTGTTTACTAAACCATATCCGGCACCACCGATAACAAATCGATGATTCAATACAAAGGCACCCTCACCTCCGGTAAACAGAGCATATTTTCCATTGACTTTTCCAAAGGACATAGCCGGTCCGCCATAACCACCTAGTATCGTTCCTTTTTGAAAAAGTGTCTTTTGCTCAAAATTATCCTGGCCAAACATGACTGTCACCAATAAACCTACTACGGCCATAACTCTAATTGTTTTCATGATATCTCCTTCATTTTGTTTTAATTCATGATTTACAGGTCTGTTGGATGAATCGGGAATTCGATAGTTGTCAGTGCGAAAATGATAATGGAATAGTTGTGACCTTGGTCAAAAATCGATAAGTTTAGCGGAATTTTTCCAGTCGGTTTCACATACATTTATCTATAAAGGAACGATGTCCACCTCACCCAAAACAACTTTATTGAAAATTCTTCAGGCTCTAAGCAGGCCGATTATGGCAATTATGTCGCGGTCGGAACATGTCTTTATGATCATTGCGGCAGTTATTATTGGGATTCTCGGTGGGTTCGGGGCGATTGGCTTCCGCAGTATGATCCAACTCTTCCAGAAGCTATTCTGGCAGACCGATTCATTTTCCGTCGCAACCGTTCAAAGTACATCCCCTTTATTGCGCGTACTGATCCCGGCTCTGGGAGGTCTATTATGCGGTTTTATCGTTTATAAATTTGCCAGAGAGGCCAAAGGACACGGAGTTCCGGAAGTCATAGAATCCGTAGCACTACATTCCGGGATAATCCGGGCCAGGGTTGTCATTGTCAAAGCTCTGGCATCCGCAATTTCGATCGCCTCTGGAGGTTCCGTGGGACGTGAAGGCCCAATCGTACAGGTTGGTTCCGCCCTTGGTTCATCGGTCGGACAGCTACTGAAAGTCAATGCACGCCAGTTAAAAACATTGGTCGGTTGTGGTGCTGCGGCGGGAATTGCCGCCACGTTCAACGCACCGATTGCCGGCGCACTTTTCGCAGCCGAGATCATCCTCGGTGACTTTGCAGTCGCTCAATTCAGCCCAATCGTTATTTCGTCAGTAACAGCCACAGTGCTATCCAGACATTTTATGGGAAATTTACCCGCCTTCGAAATTCCACCCTATGAATTGATAAGTGCCTTTGAATTCATCCCCTATCTTGTGCTGGGAATTAGCGCTGGAATTGTTGCAGTACTGTTCAATATTTCCATTCACAAATCCGAAGATCTGTTTGCTAAAATACCAATCTCGGATCCTTTCCGGGCCGGCATTGGCGGTATGTTAATTGGCGGAATCGCCTTCGGTTTTCCGCAGATTCATGGGGTTGGCTATGAAACCATTACCAGTGCCCTTCTTGGCCATTCGGCTATTTTTCTATTAGCAGCATTGGTGTTTGTCAAGATTATCGCGACTGCCGTTACCATCGGCTCCGGCGGCTCCGGCGGTATCTTTGCACCTTCGTTATTTATTGGCGCGATGCTTGGCGGACTGATTGGGAAAATTGCCCATCAATATTATCCTGAAATAACCGCCGGTAGCGGAGCGTATGCTCTGGTCGGTATGGGTGCAGTCGTCGCCGCTGCCACACATGCACCCATTTCCGCTATTATCATTATTTTTGAACTGACCAACACCTATCAAATCATACCTCCTCTGATGGTATCATGCATCATTAGTGTATTGCTCGCGACCTGGCTTAAACGTGAGTCAATATATACAGACAAACTTGTCAAGCGCGGAATCAATATTCGTCAGGGGAAAGACATTAACATCCTGAAAAATATCCTGGTTCGGCAGGTAATTCACAAGGAGATATTAACTCTGCCGGAAACCGCATCATTTCCGGAAGTGATTCGTAAAATGATTCAGTCGCCCCATCAGGAGCTGTTCATTATCAATTCGAATAATGAATATATCGGGCATTTATCCTGGAAGGATTTAGGGCAGGTCATCAAGGAAGAAAATGAGCTGGCCAATCTAATTATTGCAGCAGATATTTCCAGAATCGATATCAGCGCTGTCCACACTGATGACAACCTGGATCTGGTCATGCATCAATTTGCCCGCTTTGGTGTCGAGGAATTACCCGTAATAGCAGATTCCGGACGACCGGTTCTAATCGGTTCAGTCCGCCAAAAAGACGTCATCGAGGCCTACAATAAGGAAATATTCAAATACGATCTTGCCGGTGGGATAAATAGTCTGGTCAGTTCGGTATCGACCGACAGAACGATTGAAATTTCCGACGGAGTTCAGCTGTTTGAAATCGAACTGCCAAGACGCCTGATTGGCAAATCTATCCGCGACGCAGATATCCGGAAGCAGTTTCAGGTTGAAATTCTGATGGTTAAAAAAACCAGTGAGGGCGCAGAAACTATCCCGGGCCGTCCAGGTATTTTTCCCAATCCGGACTATCGGTTTGAGTTGGGCGATTGTTTGCTTATCCTCTGCAGTAAAGGCGCTCTCCGTAATTTCCGGTAAAATCAAGGCAATCTTGATCAGCGCCAGATATTCATAACTTTCAAAGTAATTGTCCGGATATTTTCTTTTAAATGAGAAAACCGGCATTGTGATTTTTCGGGCTAAAAAACAATAGTATCTATTGTTTTTCTCGAGAATCCTCTTTAATTTTTTAAGTTTTGTAACAGGATAGAATATCGATGAAGTGGGATGGTCTATTGGTACGTAATTTGTCACACAGTAATTCGATTATTCACAGGGCAGATTCTTTCATCGCTCGAATATTATAAACTGGCAACTGTCATGAGAAGACACATGTTTAGTCTTTTCATCGAATAGGAGAATCAATAATGTCAAAAGATGAGCGCTTTCAAAAGCGTCGCAAAGACTGGGAAGATACGACGGTCAAAAAAATAACAGACCGCTTTCCGGAAAGAAAATCAGAATTCGCGACCAGTTCGTGGATTCAAACCGATCGAATTGATATACCCAAAAGCGGTGATTTTGACGATTATTCTGAAAAACTGGGATTCCCCGGCGAATATCCCTATACACGCGGCGTCCAGCCAACTATGTACCGCGGCCGCTTCTGGACAATGCGCCAGTATGCCGGATTTGGAACCGCCGAAGAATCCAACGAACGGTATAAATTTCTCCTCGATCAGGGCCAAACCGGACTTTCCATTGCGTTTGACTTGCCTACTCAAATCGGTTACGATTCTGATGATCCCGTTGCGGAAGGTGAAGTTGGAAAAGTTGGTGTCGCCATCGATACTATGAAAGACATGGAAATTCTGTTCGACGGAATTCCAATGGACAAAGTCTCAACCTCAATGACAATCAATGCTCCGGCGGCAATCCTCCTTGCAATGTACATTGCGGTGGCTGAAAAACAGGGCGTTTCACATGATAAACTCACCGGTACCATTCAAAATGACATCCTGAAAGAATACATGGCCCGGGGAACCTACATTTTCCCGCCAAAACCATCCTTGAGATTAATCACCAATATTTTTGAATATTGCAGTTCTGAAATACCTAAATGGAACACCATCAGCATTTCTGGCTACCACATCCGTGAAGCCGGCTCGACCGCAGTCCAGGAAATCGCATTCACCCTGGCTGATGGCATCGAGTATGTAAAGGCTGCCCTGAAAGTCGGTATGGATATCGACAGTTTTGCCGGCCGCCTGTCATTTTTCTTTAATGCCCACAATGATCTTTTGGAAGAAGTGGCAAAATTCCGCGCCGCCCGCCGTATCTGGGCCAAAGTGATGAAAGAGAAATTCAACGCCCAAAAACCAACATCCATGATGCTGCGCTTTCATACTCAAACCGGCGGCAGCACGCTGACCGCTCAACAATCAGATAACAATATCGTCCGGGTGGCGATCCAAACCTTGGCAGCTGTTCTTGGTGGAACGCAAAGTTTACATACAAATTCCCGGGACGAAGCCCTGGGTTTACCTACCGAGGAATCCGTCAGGATTGCTCTGCGTACTCAACAGATAGTCGCTCATGAATCCGGGGTTACTAATTCAATCGATCCTCTCGCCGGCAGCTACACTATCGAAAAACTTACCGATACAATCGAAGAACAAGCCTGGCATTACCTGAATAAAATCGAAGATATTGGCGGCATGGTGCGGGCTATTGAAAACGGCTATGTTCAAAAAGAAATTCAGGATGCAGCCTATCGCTATCAACAGGAAGTGGAAAGCAGCGAACGGGTCGTCGTCGGTGTCAATAAATTTACAATAAAAGAGAATCCACCATCAGACATACTGAGGGTCAATCCGAAACTGCGGGACCTGCAGATCAATAAATTGTTGGAGATAAAAAAACTTCGCAATAATGAAAACGTCACTCAAAAACTGAACGAGCTTCGTTTGGCGGCTCAGGATCCTGATAAAAACCTGATGCCAGTCATCGTCGAAGCGGTTAAAGAATACGCCACACTTGGAGAAATCTGTAACATTCTCAGGGAAGAATTTGGCGAATATCGGGAATCCATTGTTTTATAGGATAGATTATGATGAAAAAAATACGAATTCTTATCGCAAAACCGGGTCTTGACGGCCATGATCGCGGCGCCAAATATGTTGCCCGGGCACTGAAAGATGCCGGCTATGAAGTCATTTATACCGGAATCCGGCAAACTCCCGATGCCATTGTTAAAACCGCCATTCAGGAGGATGTTGATTTTATCGGGCTCAGCCTGCTTTCCGGCGCACACAATGAACTGTTTCCAAAAGTCGTCGAATTACTAAAATCGAAAAACGCTGACGATATCATTGTCTTCGGTGGTGGTGTCATTCCAGAAAGTGATATTCCTGGTCTGAAAGATAACGGTATTCGGGCGGTTTTTACACCCGGAACACCAATCAAAGACATTATCGCCTATATTGAATCGGCCAAATAGCGGATAAATAGTGCAATCGTTAGCCAATCAGATCTTGAAACAGGATATACGGGCAATTGCCCGGAGCATCAGCCTGATTGAAAACGATACCGATGTATCTCAGAAGGAAGCACTGATCGATGTGCTGTATCCCCATTGTGGGAATGCAATCGTCTGGGGCATTACCGGGCCACCTGGCGCCGGTAAAAGCAGTTTATTGGACCGGTTTATCGAACTTTTACGGCAAAATGACAAGACTGTCGCTGTCATTGCAGTGGATCCCAGTTCACCTTTCTCTGGCGGAGCAATTCTTGGTGATCGGCTCCGGATGCAAAAACACGCAACTGACGATGGCGTCTTTATCCGGTCTATGGCTTCCCGCGGACATCTGGGCGGCGTTGCCGGTGCAACCTCCGATGCCATAAAGATTTTTGACGCCGCCGGTTTCGACTATGTGATCATTGAGACCATTGGGGTCGGGCAAACCGAAATTGAAGTTATGGAACTCTCGGATATTGTCTTGCTTGTATTGGTTCCGGGAATGGGCGACGAAATTCAGGCCTTAAAAGCCGGTGTCATGGAAATCGGCGATATTTTCATTATCAATAAAAAAGACTTGGACGGTGCCGATCGTCTTAAAAGTGAAGTCGAATATGTTTTAAGTTTAAAAGACAGTACCGAACCCGATTCAAACCACCCAATCTGCATGACCTGTGCGACTCAAAATGACGGAATCGGTGATGCGCTTGCACTTATTGACTCATATTTCTCAAATTTACATGACGATGGAAGTCTGGCTCAGAAACGCAAAGAACGCATTGAAAAAGAATTAAAGCATATCGCTACGACCAAGATCATGGCAAGCGCCAATCGTTTTCTCAATATTGACCAACGCCTGAATGGCTGGGTTGAAGAAGTATTTCAGAAAAAGGTCAGCCCTTATAAATTATTAAACAAGAAAATCGGTGAATTTTTAAAGGAGTTAGATTGGCAATGATCACTCAAATTAATCATATTGGAATTGCGGTTTCAAATTTGGAAGAGCACATTCCCTTCTATCGGGATGTATTGAAATTGGACTTCAAAGGCAAAGACGAGGTTCCGGATCAGAAAGTCAAGGTCGCTATGTTCCGGATCGGTGAGGTTCAGATTGAACTGCTTGAGCCCACATCACCGGAAAGTCCGATCGCTAAATTCATTGAGAAAAAAGGTGAGGGCATTCACCATATCGCCTATCAGACCGATGCGATTGAATCAGATATCCGGGAATTCATCTCGAAAAATATCCAGATGATCGATGAAAAACCCCGAAGCGGCGCTCACAACAGCAAAATCGCCTTCCTGCATCCGAAATCATCGGGTCGTGTCCTGACTGAAATCTGCCAGGTGCATGAAAAAGTAAAGTGAAATTGGAATTCTATTAAAAAGCATCCTGAACATCATGTCAATTGAGGAAAAAATATATGAGTAGAGAACGGAAAATCCTTGAATTAAAAGAAAAAATCGACAAAGCCCAGCGCGGCGGCGGCGATCTGGCAATAGACAAACAACACGAACGTGGAAAGTTTACTGCCCGGGAACGAATCGATCTGTTGCTAGATAAAAACAGTTTCGAGGAAATGGATATGTTCCGGCTGCATGAATGTTCGGATTTCGATATGCAGAAGAAAAAAACCCTCGGGGATGGAATAGTCACCGGCTATGGCACCATTCACGGTCGTCTGGTTTTTGTTTATGCTTTTGATTTCACAGTCTTTGGCGGCTCGCTCTCCAAAACCGTGGCGGATAAAGTCGTCAAAGTTCTTGAAAAAGCAGCAAAAGTAGGAGCTCCGGTTATCGGTATTAATGATTCCGGCGGCGCCAGGATCCAGGAAGGCGTCGATTCATTGGCCGGTTACACGGAAATATTCTTACGAAATGTTCTTTACTCCGGTGTGGTGCCCCAGATCAGCGCGATTGTCGGCCCCTGTGCCGGTGGAGCGGTCTACTCCCCGGCACTGACGGATTTCATCTTTATGGTTCGAAAAACTGCGTACATGTTCCTGACTGGCCCAAAAATCGTCAAAACCGTCACCCATGAAGATGTCACTGCAGAAGAACTGGGCGGCGCTGACACACACGCATCGAAAAGTGGCATTACGCATTTTACCTATGATGATGAAAAAAGCCTGTTCGACGGAATTCGGACACTATTTAACTACATTCCTCAGAACAATATGGAAGAAGCTCCGGTCATTCCCAACCAGGATTCCCCGGATCGAATTGACGAGGAATTAAATTACCTTGTCCCTGACAATCCCAATAAACCTTATGATATGAAAGAAATCCTGGGACGAATTCTGGACAATGGCGAATTCCTGGAGGTCCAGGCATTATACGCACAAAATATTATTATCGGATTTGGCCGACTGAACGGAAAATCCGTAGGCATTGTCGCCAACCAGCCGAAATATCT
>Ga0268276_1001709_pt1 | contig 20653 bp, 28 predicted proteins | sample saktaG_4_FD_190145 | JGI IMG/M metagenome (GOLD analysis project Ga0268276, IMG submission 190145) | Saline water microbial communities from Sakinaw Lake, British Columbia, Canada - sak_2010_1_5_45m | ecosystem: Environmental > Aquatic > Non-marine Saline and Alkaline > Saline ... | reverse complement strand
CGAAAGAGATTAAAGGAGACATGAAAGTCAAAAGCGTAATTTTAGCCGATAAGAAAACAGGCAGTACAAAAGAGTTAGAGACCGACGGTGTATTTTTACAATTGGAAGAGACTCCCAATAGCCAGTTAGCGGAAAAATCTGGTATACAAACAAATGAAAAGAAATATATTATTGTGGATGAGAAGGGGCTGACGAATATTGAAGGTGTGTACGCTGTTGGCGATGTAACCCATCATCCGATAAAAAAGACAATAACTGCCGCGGCTCAGGCGGCTATCGCGGTTAATGATATATTTGAAAAAAGAAGTGTATAACAATGTCACAGGATAAAAAAGAAAAACGGATAGGTATTTTTATATGCCACTGCGGCAAGAACATCGCCGGAGGCGTGGATATAAAGGCTTTGCTGGAAATATCAAAAAAGCTTGAGGAGGTTGTTTTTGTCACGGACAATAAATTCTCTTGCTCTGAAGAAGGGCAAATCGCTATACAGGATGCAATAAAAGATAATGATTTGAACAGGATTATCGTTGTCGCCTGTGATCCCAGCTTACATCTTTTGACATTTCAACATTGCGGAAAAAAAATGGGAATAGACCCGGCTTTCGTTGATTTAATTGATATCAGGAAATGGACTATGTTCGGCAGTCCGAATAAGGTTGACGAAAAACAGGCTTTGATTAATTCACAAAAGCTTATAGAGCAAGCCGCGAAAAGGATGCGTTTGAAACGGATAGTTCCCAAAGTGAGCGTTGAAGTTAATCAGTCTGTTCTTGTAATTGGAGGAGGAGTAGCAGGCCTGGAAGCCTCTTTAGACTTAGCGGACAAAGGTTATAAGGTACACCTTATAGAGAGGTTGCCTACTATTGGTGGCAAGATGGCATTGCTTTACAAGGTTTTTCCCACAAATGATTGCGCCCCTTGCATATTGGCGCCTAAGACCGCATATGCCAATATCCATCCGAACATAAATTTATTAACCAATTCAGAAGTAGCCAATGTAGAAGGGCATATAGGTAATTTCAGCGTTGTAGTTAATCAGAAACCCAGATACGTTGATGAAAAAAAATGTACCGGCTGTGGATTGTGTATCGAAAAATGTCCTACAAAAGTAATCGACGATGAATATTCGAGAGGTATCGGTGAGCGTAAGGCAATATACATACCTTACAATCAAGCAATACCCAGGAAAGCCGTTATAGATTCTCAAAATTGTCTGTATTTTCAGAAAGATGCTTGCAGATTATGCGAAAAAGTTTGCCCTGCTCAGGCGATAGATTTTAAACAGGAACCTAAGGCTATAGAGTTAAAGGTAGGTGCCATTATTGTAGCCACCGGTTTTGATGAATATAATCCTGATCAGAAAGTAGAGTACGGATATAGGCGATATGGCAATGTTATAACTCAATTCCAGCTGGCAAGGCTTTTGGATATAGATGGGCCCACAAAGGGAAGGCTTTTAAGGCCCACGGATAAAAAAGAGCCGCGTAGCATCGCTATGATTCAATGTGTTGGCTCGCGTGATGAAAACGCGAATGGATATTGTTCATCGGTTTGCTGTATGTATGCGTTAAAACACGCTCAGATAATAAAAGAAATGGTTTTACCTGACGCTCAAGTTTACATCTCTTATATAGATATGCGTACCGCAGGTAAGGGATTTGAAGAATATTACAGGCGTACACGGGAAATCGGTATTAATTTCATTCACGGCAGGCCTTCGGAGGTTATCGAAAATAATGAGACAAAAAATCTTATTTTGAAAGTCGAGGATTCCGATATAGGCGAGCTTATTAAGTTAGAGGCAGATTTGGTTGTGCTTTCTTGCGCAACAGTACCATCTCAAGGCACAAAACAGCTTGCAGGGCTTTTAGGTATAAATTTGGATGCGAATGGCTTTTTCAAGGAAATTCATCCTAAACTTCGCCCTGTTGAGACGAATATCAGAGGTATTTATATTTGCGGTTCGGCGCAGGGGCCAAAAGATATTCCTGATTCTATCATTCAGGCAAAGGCGGCCGCTTCATGCGCGGATAGCGAATTAAGAAAAGGTGAAATACAGCTTCCCGAATCTATTACAAAGGCAAATAAGACAAATTAAGGAGGTATTAGTTATGGCAGAGGTTTATGTAGAAGAATTTATGTCTCCGGGCTGCGTAGGATGCCCGGCTGTAAAAGAAATGCTTAAGAGTTTATCCGAAGAATTGAGCGGTGAGATAACCGTAGAGGAAGTAGATATTACTGTCGATACTTCAAGGGCCGCGCAGTACGGAGTTATGTCTGTTCCTGCTATAGCTATTAATGGTGACCTTAAATTTATGGGGGTACCGAAAAAAGAAGAGCTTAAAAAAGCGCTTCAAGAGGAACTGGGCAAGGATGAATAAAGCTAAAAAGACAGTTGAATTTAAAGAAACGATTTCTATATCAGAATTCGACCCTGGTTTTAAATCCGATGTTTTGACGCATCCTGATGCGCGGGGTTTAAACGCTTGTTTTAGCTGCGGGACTTGTTCGGCAGGGTGCCCTATTCATGAGGTATTCCCGGATTATAATCCGAAGAAATTAGCCAAGATGGTAAGGCTGGGGATGAGAAAAGAGGTCTTAAGCAGTCCTCATATCTGGTATTGTGCTACGTGCCGTAATTGCGTAGAACGCTGTCCTCAGAATGTTGAATTTTTCAGTATTTTGAATGTCTTAAAGAATATGGCAGCCAAGGAGGGTTACGCTCCGGCGGCATGGGTTAAGCAGACGAAACATGTTATGGAGACAGGCATAGTTTTCGCGAAAGAGGATAGTTGGGTTAAGAAGAGAGAAGCGCTTTCTCTGCGTCCTTTAAAGGAATATGCGGATAAGATTAGAAGAATAGTTGAGAAGACCGGAATAGATAAAATTAACCCAAGAGTTAATTCAAAATGAGCAAATACGCGTTATTTTTAGGTTGCACTACGCCTGTCAAGGTTCCCCAATATGAACTTGCTTCCAGATGGGTTTGCAAATATTTTGGGATCGAATTAATCGATATTGAGGAATTTACTTGTTGCGGCATTAATCAGGTTAATCTGAGTATAGAGGCAGGGCTTTTGATGGCAGCAATGAATCTGGCTTTGGCAGAAGCTAGAGGGTTGGATATTCTTACGCTTTGTGCCGCTTGTACAGGCGCTTTGGCAGAAGCAATAGAAAAACTGAAAGATGAAACAATAAGAAATAATGTAAACGAAAAATTACGGGATGTTGGCTTGGAGTATAAGGGAAAAACAAAAGTAAGGCACATTTCAAGGGTTCTTTATGAAGAAGTAGGAGTGGAAAGAATAAAGCAGAAAATAAAGAAAGATTTATCCGCTTTACGGATAGCTCCTCATTATGGTTGTCATTATTTAAAGCCAAAGTCTGTGTTTGCTGGTTTTGAGGAACCGGATAACCCAAAAACGCTCCATGAGCTCATTTCCGCTGCAGGCGCGCGGCCAGTGAAATATGAAACGCTTGGACTTTGTTGCGGAGGAAAGGTTTCTCCGGTTTCTGAAGATTTGAGCCGTGCGTTAGTGCGAAAGAAACTTGATAATCTTGCGGATAAAGAGATAGACGCGATGGTCCTCCAGTGCCAGACCTGTTACCTTATGTATAGCGACCAGCAGAAAGAAATCAATGAAGAATACGCAAAACAGTATAATTTACCCGTGCTTCTTTACCCCCAGCTTTTAGGATTAGCTTTAGGCGCTGATCCGGTAAAAGATCTTGGATTAAATTTACACAGCGTTTCGCCAGAGAAGATTTTATCTAAGGTAATATAAAGAAGTTAGATGTAATAAATAATACTATTTTTTCAGGGAGGCAAGAGATGTTTAAGGTAGATAAAGAAAAATGCGTAGGATGCGGGGTATGTGTTAACGTTTGTCCAGCTGGAGCAATATCCGTGAAAGATGATAAAGCTGTGATCAGCGATAAATGCGTGGATTGTGGAAGATGTGTTCAAGTTTGTCCGGTCGGTGCAATCTACCCCGGCACGCAATTACGGCAAGATGTTTATTTAAACCAGGGGCAAATGTTTTCCGGAAGCGGCTTTGGTATGGGCAGAGGCCCGGGTCGCGGTATTGGTAAAGGTATGGGAAGGAGGTTAGGAAGAGGTCCCCGTGACGGCAGAGGCGGCGGCCGCGGCGGCGGTGAGCGAAGAGGATAATGTTTTGTTGGAAGTTATAGGTTTTTTATTTTTAAAATCTTAAGACAAATATAATCGGGAGGGAAGATAATGTTAGACACAAATCTTAAGCATGTGGAAAGCCAGGGGGAACTTAAAGAATTATTAGAAAACAATGTTAATGTCATGATTTGTTGCGGGCGCATGGGACCGATGTGTATTCCTGTTTACGGCATTATGGAAGAATTGGAGGCGGAGTATCCACATGTGCAAATGAGAGATATGGATTTTGATATTCCAGTCGCTTCTTTTATCAGGAGTTTGCCGGAATGTTCTTATTTTATGGGATTGCCATTTACTGTATACTTTAAAAACGGTAAAGTTGTCGAAGCTACAAGTAGTATTCAAGATAAAAAACAAATAATAGGGATATTGGACAGAATATTCCCGAAGAAGTTTAGTCAGGTAAAAAATATTTAGGGAGGTGATGATATGCCATGGGTTGCTGAAGAAAAATGTACCGGTTGTAATGTTTGTGTTGAAAAATGCCCCGTAGACGCGATTTCAATGGAGAATGAAAAGGCAAAAATAAATATGGAAGAGTGTATTCGTTGCGGTACTTGCCATAGCGTATGCCCTAACGGAGCGGTAAGGCATGACAGTGAGAAGATACCGGAGAACGTAAAGAATAACGTGGAACAGACAAAGAATTTTATGGAACTTTGCGCGAAGTATCTAGGTGATATTAAAGAAAAAGGGAAATGTTTGCAAAGGATGATGAAACATTATAATAAAGAAAAAATCGTCGCGGAAAAAACCATGGATGAACTAGAAAAGCTGCAAAAAGGGGAATAGGTTTGAAAGATTCGATCCCGAAAAAAGTTATGTTTTGCCCATTATGCGGATCTTGTTTGCGAAAGAAACAAATAGACGGCCGAAAAAGGATTATTTGCCGGAAGTGCGGATGGATTTATTATAAAAATCCTTTACCAGTAGTAGTTTGCGCGGCAAAAGACAAAAAAGGCAAACTCCTTGTAGTTAAAAGAAATTTAAACCCGGGAATTAACAAATGGGCCTTACCCGGTGGATTTGTCGAGTCAGATGAGACACCCGAAAGCGCCTGTTTGAGAGAACTGGAGGAAGAAACGGGCCTCAAAGGTAAAGTCAAACGATTAATAGGGGTTTATAACCACAAGACGAAAGAATACGGTTCACTTCTTGTTATTGGGTATGAAGTTGTGATTGCCCGGGGATTGCTATCATTGAGTAATGAATTAAAAGATGCGAAGTTTTTCAACAAGAAAGATTTACCTGTAGTACCGTTTTTGTCACATAGAAAGATTATTAAAGAAGTATCAATACAATGAGATTAGTAAATAAGAATATTTATTATGCGGTTAGAGCCCTGATTTATATTGCACAAAAGCCGGATGAAACAATTTCCGTGACCGAACTGGTAAGTAAACTAAAAATGCGCAGGCCATTTTTAAGAAGAATTTTACAGATTTTAAGCAAGCATAAAATATTGAAATCTCTGAGAGGAAAAGGCGGAGGATTTGTTTTAAATGTACAACCCTCTAAATTGTCGGTTATAGATATCATAAGGATTTTTCGAGGGAAAATAGAGATTATAAATTGCTTGTTGGAAAAAGATGTATGCCCTTATCCTGATGACTGCATATTGATGGCAAAGATGAAAGATGTTGAAAAGAAGCTGTATAGAGTGCTGAAGACAACCACGATAGCCTCTTTGCTTAGAAACAGAAGCAGGAAAATATAGGAAGGTTTTAAAGATGAATATAAAGGTTCTTTTTGACAAGGATAGCGAGGATAAAAAGCTTCATATCGGCTGGGGTGTTTCGTTTTTGATCGATGATAAGATACTGTTTGATACCGGAGAGAAGGGTGAATGGTTACTTGAAAATATGCGCTCTTTAAAGGTTAGCATAGATAAAATTGAGGCAATAGTAATTTCTCATGACCACTGGGATCATTGGGGAGGGTTGTGGGATTTATTGAAAATCAAAAAGGGCATGCGCTTATATATATGCCCTAATTTCAGCCGTGATTTTAAAGAGAAGGCCAAAAAACTCGGTGCCAGCCTTATCGAGATAGATAAATTAACGCAAATTTTGCCGGATATATTTTCTACAGGAGAAATAGCCGGGGCCTACCATGGTAAATATATGGCAGAGCAAGCCATGGTGTTAAAAACGAAAAATGGCATTACCGTAATTACGGGATGCGCTCATCCCGGAGTTTTAAAAATGGTTGAAAAGGTAAAAACAAAATTTCCAAAAGAGCCAATTTATCTTGTTTCTGGCGGATTTCATCTGATGGAATCGGATAAGAGAGCGATAGAGATTGTAGCCGAGAACTTTAGGAAAATGGGTGTAATTAAAGCCGGGCCTACGCATTGTAGCGGTCCGGAAGCGGCAAGGATTTTTAAGGAGAAATACGGGAAGAATTTCGTTTTGGTAAAAACAGGTCAAATAATAAACGTGTAATTAGAGAAGTAAAGCATGTATGGAGATAGGCGTAATCATGAGCGAAAAAAATGCCGTTAAATGTTGTAAAAAATTAGTGAATTAACATAACCTCCTTAAGCTTACTGTGCGATACATTTTATTACAGCCTGAGCTAGAAGGGGACATTTCATTAGTTTACTACACTGATCTTAAATTTTTTGGAGAACGTTTATAATAATTAGTCCTTTATTCACAAGCAGTTAGGAAGAGACGCTAAAAGGAACCGTACATAAATGGAAAATTACATTGCTTGGTATTGCGTTGAGATTATTAAGGATAATTTATTATGAAAACACTTAAAGGCACAACAGCTGTTTCTGGAATAGCTCAAGGTATAGCCTGTTTATATGATGAAAAAATCGAGGAAAATATACCGCATTATGGGATCGAAAAGGAAAGGGTTTCTGACGAAATAGCACGTTTAAATAAAGCGTATGCAAAGGCAAAAGTTGCCATGAAAGATGTATTGGGTATATCCGAAAAAATGTTTGGAAAAGCGGGTAATGAGATTTTTAAAGCGCACAACATGATTTTGGAGGATCGATCCTTATACGAGGAAATAATAAAACTTATAAAAGATAAGTTGATAAACGCAGAGCATGCTGTAAGCGACGCTTTCGGTGGTTATACGAAACGACTGGAAAGGCAAGAGTTTCATTTTGCTGAACTCGCTCACGATATAGTGGATATAAGAAATCGGATTATTTCTTCTTTTAGCGGAGTTTCGTGGCATTTTGAATGTCCAATCGGTGAAAGGCAAGCTGTTGTAGTGGTTTCTAAAAGATTAACCCCTTCAATGGTGATGAACGTACCCAAAGAACAGACGCTTGCATTTGTGACAGAAGAAGGAGGATTTACTACACATGCCACCATTCTGGCAAGAAACTACGGAGTGCCGATAATTTTTGGTGTCAATGTCGAAAACAACATAAGTTGTGGAGATAGGGGGTATTGTTGATGGAATCCAAGGGAAGGTGATAATAAATCCGGATAAAGAAACAGACGCGCAGTATTCGAAGAAAATTAAGTCACTTTCAAATAAGAAGGCAGTTTGCCAGGCTCAAGTTGCAAAACCTGCTAAAACCAAAAAAGGTTTACGCGTTACGTTGAAAGCAAATATTAATACCTCCGGCGAGGCTGAACTACTAAAACACATTCATTATGATGGCGTAGGATTGCTTCGTTCAGAGTTTATTTTTAGCAATAAAAATACACCTCCGACTGAAGAGGAATGGGTTAAAGCGTATCGTGATGTTTTTGAAAGAGTTGAAGGAAAAGCCGTTGTGGTACGATTGCTAGATATAGGAGGAGATAAACTTCCCGGTTATTTGCACTTACCGGAACAGGAAAATCCGGATCTTGGCATTCGCGGGGCGCGGGCTGTAAGTTTGTTTTATGATATATATTTTAGACAGCTAAAGGCGATTCTGCGAGCTTCCGTTTACGGCGACCTACGCATTCTTTACCCCATGGTTTCTGATACAAGTGATATAAAAACTTACAGGGAAATTTTAAAGGCTGCTCAATCGCAACTTCGTAAGGAAAAAATAAAATTCAAAAGTAATATTAAAGAGGGAATAATGATCGAGACCCCTTCAGCCGCGATAATGGCAGACCGTTTGCTTGAAGAAGTGGACTTTGCAAACATAGGGTCAAACGACTTGATACAATATACGCTGGCCGCTTCAAGGGGCAATCAATTGATTGAGAAAAGGTATCATATTTTACACCCTTCTTTGATTCGGCTTATGGAAATTATTGTAAAAGCAGGGAAAAAGCATAAAAAAGAGATATGTCTGTGTGGTGAAATCGCGGGTTTTGAAGAATACTACCCTTTATTCTTAAATATTGGCCTTAATAGTTTCAGTATCGCTGCGGCAAGGTTGGAAGATATAAAATGTCATTTGATGCATATAAAGACAATAGACAAAAATTTTGTTAAGCGTTTTTACAAAGCAAGAACAAAGGCGGATATCGATAAATTTTTTACAAAGAGCAGGATATAGCAGATAACATTTATAGGTATACTGAAAGGAATTGTATATAAGTTAATAAATGTTCTCTTCTTGTCTGAATTGTGGAAAGCTTTTGATTAAAAGGGCAGGTTTTAATTTTTCGGAAACAAAATTAAAAATGATAGATGTCCTTGCTGTAAGAAGACCATAGTCGGTATAGGTATAGATAAAGAAAGGTGTAATCATGAATGAAAAACGTGCTGTTGAATATTGTAAAAGATTAGTAAACATGCCTTATAATAAATTAAATTTGACCAATTATAAAGAAAAACTGTCGAAACTCTTGAAAATAAAAATCAATTTTATAGAAAGTAAATCTTCTGGCCCTATAAAATTAATGTCTGGACAACATAAAAATGCGGGTATTATTTCAACCGATTATTGTACAACCCAGAAAAGAAGGGTTATTTTGATAGGAAAGGGTATTTTGTTCGATGCGGGAGGCTATGACATAAAGCCTTCCGGGAAATATGCGAATATGAAAATTGATATGGCGGGGATGGCAAGCGCTTTTTCGGTTGCCTCCCAATTGGTTAATGCGAACCTTGCAGTCTATTGCCCTGTTTCCACAAATTTAGTAGCTAACAGCCAGATATTGCCAGGTGATGAGATAAAGATAGGAGACAAATTAGTTGTTATAAGCAATACTGATGCGGAGGGCAGATTGATTCTCGCGGAAGCTTTAACGAGTGTGCCGCAAACTTCGAAAGATATTATTATTACCGTAGCAACTTTAACCGGTACGGTTGGATATGCTATCGGTGAAAAAGCCACAGGAGTTTTTACTTTAAATGATGATTTGTATCAAAAATATAAGAGGAGTTCGGATAAAGCGAAAGAGTTGATTTGGAGGTTACCTTTGTGGGAATATCTGGATAAGAAGTATTTTAGAAAAAAACGAATAAAGAATTCAGTAGAAGATAAACCGGGAGCTTCCTTGGCAGCTCTATTTTTAAAACAGTTTGTTAAATATCCTGATAATTGGATACACTTAGATATAGCTTATTCCTGCTGGGATAAAAAGAAAGAAAGAGCTACTGGCCAACCAGTCAGGGCATTGATTAATTTTATAAACACTTTGTGGAAATAAAAAAGGAGTATATCTTTAATGAGAGGGCATAAATGTGACAGTTAATCATGATTTGCTTACATTCGGCCCGGTTCCGTCAAGGCGCCTGGGACGTAGTTTAGGAATAAATAATATACCTCCAAAAGTCTGCAGTTATTCCTGTGTTTACTGCCAGCTGGGTAGAACTCTGAATATGCAGGCAGAAAGAAAAGTGTTTTACAAGCCCGATCAGTTGTTAAAAGCTGTAGAAAAAAAAGTTAAAGACGCGAAAGACAAAGGTGAAAGCATAGATTATCTCACTTTTGTTCCGGATGGCGAGCCCACCCTGGATCTTAATCTTGGCGCGGAGATGGAATTATTTAAGCCATTGGGAATAAAGATTGCTATTATCTCAAACGCTTCTCTTATATGGCAAAAAGACGTTCAGGATGATTTATGCAAGGCTGACTGGGTTTCCTTGAAGATTGATGCGGTAAGCGAAGACGTCTGGCGTAAGATTGATAGGCCGCATAAGTTTTTTCAACTTGATAAAATTTTACAAGGCATAATAGAATTTTCGCGTGTGTTCAAAGGCGAATTGGCTACAGAGACTATGCTTATCAAGGATGTTAATGATAATATCGAAGAGATGAAAAAGATTGCCGGTTTTATCGCTAATTTAACGAATGTAAAAAGTTATATATCCATTCCAACAAGGCCTCCGGCAGAAAAATGGGCGAAATCAGCCGATGAACATGCTGTAAACAGGGCATATCAGGTATTTAAAGAGAAATCCATAGACGTGGAATACCTGATCGGTTATGAAGGGAATGCCTTTGCTTTTACGGGAAATATTGAAGAAGATCTTTTAAGCATTACCTCGGTGCATCCGATGAGAAAAGAGGCCGTGGATGAATTTTTAAAAAAAGCCAATGGGAATTGGGCTATTATCGATAAATTAATAACTGAAAATAAATTGGTAAAAACAGAATACAAAGACAATAAATTTTATATGAGAAAAATATAAACTTGATTTTAGAAGGAGATTAAAATGCCATTTGGGTTTGGAAAAGGTGGAGGAAGAAGCGGTAGAGGTAGGGGGTTTCGCGGCGGCAGAGGCCCGGTAGGCTTTGGCCCCGGAATGCCGCCTTCTACTTGCGTTTGTCCTAAATGTGGTCTTGTCATTTCTCAAAAACTTGGTTTACCTTGTTTTCAAACGAAATGTCCTCGATGTAATTCACCCATGACTCGTCAATTTATCCCGAAGGAAGAGATGTAATGGAAGGCATGAATAGCAGGGAAGGTAAAACCAAAGCATTGAAGCGAGGGCAAAGAATTGCTTTTATCGCTACTTTCGCGACCCTTCTTTTAGCCATTATGAAGGCCTCTGTAGGCTATTTGTTTGATTCAAAAGTTTTGCTAGCAGATGCCTTTCATAGCGGGGCAGATCTTCTGGCTATATTTGCTTCCGGATTTGGTCTTTGGCTGGCTTCTAAGAAAAAAACCAAAAGATTTCCTTATGGCTTATATAAAGCGGAAACATTAGGTACTTTAATGATAGGAGTTTTAATTGTATGGGCAGGAATAGAGATATTGAGAGACGGCTATCATAAACTTTTTTATGTTGCTTCTGTCCAGAGTTTTCCAATTTTACCTGTGAGCGCGAGTATCGTCTCCATTGTCGCGGCGTATTTTATTGCTAAGAAAGAGAAGGCAATCGGCACGATAATAGGCTCTCAATCCCTTCTGGCAAATGCGAGCGAATCTTTTTTGGATATTCTGACTTCAGTGATTGTTTTAGCCGGGATATTATTGGCATATGCACGAATTCCTTATGTAGAAGGTTTTATTATTATTTTGATATCGTTGCTTATCCTTAAACTAGGCTTGGAAAACGCGTGGACGTCTTTGCTAGTGTTAATGGACGCAAACTTGGATCCTCAATTGCAATCAAAAATTGAGGGGAAAATAAATGAGATCTATGGAGTAAAAGGCGTTTGCGAAGTTAAGATACGTCAATCAGGGCCGTTTAAGATGGTTGAATGTACGATCGAAACTTCTCCCACGCTTCCTTTGTATAGGGCGCATGAATTGGCGGATAAGGCGGAAGACTTTATAATAAAACATTACGAACATATAGAATCGGTTTTTATACATGTTGAACCGTCAAAAAAGAAGAGCGTTTCTGTCATTATCCCGGTTAAAAATATAAATGGATTGGATTCTAAAGTCCATGGTCATTTTGGGCGAGCTCCTTACTATGTCATATTGAAATATAATAGCAGTACTACAGAAATAGAAGATTTTTACTATAACGAGTTTCTTGGCAAAAAGAAGCATATAGGAGTGAAAGTTATAAAGGCTGTTATCAAATATAAATTAGACATATTGGTTACGCCTAAAATCGGAGAGTTATCTTTTTATATGCTCAAGGATAATTTTGTCGACATATACAGAGCCGAAGAGAATACGACAGTGAAAGATGTTATGGAAAAATACCGTGACAATAAGCTTGAGCTTGTAACAAGCCCGACGCATCTGCTGGAAGAATCTCAAGTTGGAGATGAGTGATGCAGTTATACCTCTTTAACGGTATTGTAAGTTATGGAACAGAAGGGAGGGAAGATGTTTAGTCAAATTTCAAAAGAATTAAAGATTCACGCTCCTTTTACGATTTTTGGAGCAATGACCGGTATTATTATCATAGCCCTTTTTCAAAGAATGCCCTCTAAGCTTTCTTATAACATATTTTATATACTTCACCCAATTCACGTTGTTTTGAGTGCGCTTGTTACCGCGTCTATGTATGAACTTCATACATGTAAACGTATAAATGGTAAATGCATAAGAGGCAAATGCAATCTTTGGGTTTTACTTATCATTGGTTACATAGGTTCTGTCGGGATTGCTACCATAAGTGATTCTGTCATTCCTTATTTAGCTGAGGTGATACTCAAGATGCCTAATAGGGGAATCCATCTAGGGTTTATCGAGAAATGGTGGTTGGTTAATCCTTTGGCTGTTATAGGTGTACTCATTGCTTGTTTTAGACCGACTACGAAATTCCCTCACGCCGGACACGTACTGTTGAGCACATGGGCGTCACTGTTCCATATTATTATGGCTATGGGAGGAGGTGTGCTGCATTGGTTTGTATATGTTGCGATTTTCCTGTTTCTTTTTCTTGCGGTATGGATACCATGTTGCTTGAGTGATATAGTTTTTCCTTTGTTGTTTGTGAAAGGGGCTAATCGGCATGATTAACGTTAAAAGGTTCGTATTATATTTATTTAGATGGCAATTAAGCACTCCTATACTTTGGCTTGTAGTCCGGAATTTAGGAGTTGGTATATGGTCTACGATTATAGCCAATTTAATAGGAGGATCGATATTTTTCTGGGTAGATAGATTCATATTTACCTCTAAGGCAGTTGAGCTGTGGCATTTTAAGGAAAAAGGTATTTGCGATAGTTGCGGTAAAGAAGCAAGCCTGTGGAGATTAGCATTGGCTCCTGGTTACGATAGGAGAGATTCTGAACCTAAATATTTCTGTATGGAATGCTCCAAGAAAAGAACAGACGAGCTAAGGCGCAAGGGTATAAAAATCAGAGGCAAAAGCAGGTAAAACAACAAATGTCTAAAAAGGCGGATTTTAAAGAATACAGGGTTATCGCTTGTGGTACATTACGAGCTGAGCTGAATTTCTTGGCTAAAGAAGGTTTCTTAAATGCCGATAAGATTTTATATACCGCGCCGGGTCTGCACGAAACGCCGTGGGAGCTTGAGAAGCAGCTTAAAAAACAAATTGATAATGCGAAAAAGTATTCGCAGAAGGTTCTGGTGGTGTATGGTGAGAAGTGTTTTATTGACACCAATGATCCTTCAAGGGGTATAGATAGAATTATTCAGGAGACAGGTGCGAATGCTAGAAGAATTAAAGCAAAAAACTGCATTGATATGCTTTCCGATATAGATGAAAGAGAAAAGATAGCTGGTGGCCAAAAGGTTTATTGGCTTACTCCGGGATGGCTGGAATACTGGAAGGTAATTTTTAAGGATTGGGACCAGGGAAAAGCTAATGAGACTTTTCCCCAGCATGACAAGGCGATTCTGCTCGATTCCGTAGGTATATTTGAGAAATATTCAACCAATTCACCGGAAAAAATTCTTGAATTCGCCGATTGGATGAGGCTTAACATAGAACCTTATAAGATTTCTTTGGATAGGTTAAGAAGATTGTTGATAGATGGGATTTCATGAAAAAAGGAGGATGAGAAAATGGAAGTAAAAGTAAATGACGCGAACTTTAAGGAGGAAGTATTGGAGTCGGATATTCCGGCTCTCGTAGATTTCTGGGCCGAGTGGTGCGGGCCTTGCTTAATGGTAGCTCCGGTACTTAAAGAAATTGCCAAGGAGTATAAGGGAAAATTAAAGGTGTGCAAAGTAAATGTAGATGAAGCTCCCAATACCGCGTCAAAATATGGGATAATGAGCATACCAACCTTAGCGATTTTTAAAAATGGAAAAGTAGTGGATAAGGTTGTAGGCGCGCTTCCTAAAACTGAACTGGAGCCTACGATTAAGAAGCATATTTAGTTAAATCGGCCTTGGAGTAAAAAGGAGGTGATGATTATGCCAATGTATACTTACAGGTGTAAAGACTGTGGCGAGAGCTTTGATTTGCTAATAGGGGTAACTTCAGAAAAACCGGAGCTTAAGTGCAAGAAATGTAATAGTAAAAATATCGAACGGATATTATCAGCGTTTAGTGTTGGCGGGCCTAAGGATAAGTCTTCTTCAGGTCCGAGTTGCCCTACGGGAACGTGTCCTACTTGTTATTAAAAAGGGATGATTTAAAATGTCTATTATGGAGATTAGTATAGTTCCGCTGGGTACCGAGACAGCGTCGGTCAGCAGATATGTGGCGGACGCGGTAAAGATGCTCAAAGAACAGAAAGGAATAAAATATGAGCTTACTCCTATGGGTACAATAATAGAAGCGGATTCTGTCAGGAAACTGTTAGATATCGCGGGAAAAATGCATAAAACTGTATTAAAGGATAAAATAAAGAGAGTAGTAACTACAATAAAAATAGATGACCGAAGAGATAAAAAATTAACGGCAAAAGGGAAGATAAAGTCGGTGCAAAAAAGATTAAGAGCTTTAAATGGCAGATTTTAAACAAATCGATGAGGCAAGGCAAATCTTGGGACTGGAAGAAGACACAACCTTAGAAGAGATAAAAACCACATATAAAAAATTGGCTTTAAAATATCATCCCGATAGATGTACAGATGAAAAGAAGAAAGAATGCGAGGAAATGTTTAAAAGAATAGCGCATGCTAACGATATTATTACCGCCTATTGCGCGGGCTATAGATATTCCTTTAAGGAAAAAGACGTTAAAAAAAATACCATGGATAGAGAATTCTATAAACATCTGAAAAGATTTTACGACGGCTGGTTGGGAGATTTAGATTTTTAATGAAGATTTTCGACCGTTATTATAAGAAATATGACGCCTGGTACGATAAGAATAAATTTGCGTATCTTTCAGAACTTAAGGCCATACGTAAAGTTTTGCCTAAGAAGGGAAAGGGGCTCGAAGTAGGCGTTGGTACCGGAAGATTCGCTCAAGCTTTAGGCATTGAATCCGGGATTGACCCATCAAAAAATATGATTGAAATCGCGAGGGAAAGAGGCGTAAATGTAAAACTGGGATATGGCGAACGTCTCCCGTTTAAGAATGCAACTTTCGACTATGAAGCGGTCATTATTACTATATGTTTTACCAAAAACCCAGAGAAGGTTTTAAAAGAAGCATATAGGGTTCTAAAGAAAAAAGGTAAAATTATCATAGGGATTGTGGATAAAGACAGCTTTCTTGGTAAGTTTTATCAGAAAAAGAAAAGCGCCTTTTATAAAGAAGCCAGCTTTTTTGGTATAAAAGAGATAACGGATTTGCTTGAAAACACGGGTTTTTCGAAATTTTCTTATTATCAGACATTATACAATTTTCCGGATAGGATAAAATCAGTGCAGAAACCACAAAAGGGTTTCGGCAGGGGCGGTTTTGTGGTGATTGCAGGAGAAAAGACAATTTCAGGACGCAAAAGATATGGTAAGTGAATGTCCAATCCTTCAAAATGTCCATTTACCAGTGGACATTTCCAGCCAGTAAACATTTAATGTTCACTCAAATGGTAATGTTCACTAATTAGTGAACATTAGATAGTCAGTTCTAACGTAAATAGTGTTATAAGGTCTATTAACGCTTGCAGAGGAAAAAACTGCTTGACATCTTGTCACAAAAAATATATACTTTTTGTGACAAACATGAGGTGATATTTATGGTTCAAAGCATTGAAAAGAAGATATTTAATAGGATTTGTAGAAAAAATAGGGGTTGGGTATTTACTCCAAGCCACTTTCTTGATATTGGGAGCCGTACTGCTGTTGCACAATCCTTAGTAAGATTGGTAAAAGCGGGTTCTATTCGCCGATTGGCACAGGGCCTTTATGACTACCCGGAGAAACACCCGACACTTGGCGATCTCCCGCCTAATTACGAGCGGATAGCTCAGGCATTAGCCGGAAGGGATAGCTTGAAAATTCAGCCATCCGGAGCGTATGTCGCTAACCTTTTGGGATTAACAGAGCAGGTTCCAGCAAAGATTATTTTTCTTACAGATGGACCTGACCGTACGGTTCAAATCAATAAACAGCAGATCGTCTTAAAAAGAACCACGCCAAAAAATATGGCAACGGCCGGACGTATCAGCGGTTTGGTTATCCAGGCCCTGCGTCATTTAGGTCAGGACCACGTGGATGATAAAATAATCGGGATGCTTAAAAAAAGATTATCCCGCGATGATAAGCATCAGCTTATAGATGACCTTCGCTACGCTCCGGTATGGATAGGAAATATATTCCGACAATTACAAGGATGAGGAACCTATGGACAAATTCGTATTATTAGGCGATAAAGACAAACGCGCCTATTTCGAAGTAGCCGCGGCTGACTTGAATGTAATGCCGCAGTTAATTGAAAAAGATTTCTGGGTTTGCTGGATACTTAAAACCCTTTTTTCATTACCGAAATCAGGCAGTCACCTGACCTTTAAGGGCGGTACATCGCTTTCGAAATGCTATGATATTATCAAACGTTTTTCTGAAGATGTCGATGTTTCAATAGAGAGGACATTTTTATCGAGCGACGCCTCTATTGAGCCTGACAAGGATGAAAGCAATAAAGAAAATCAACGAAGACTTGAACGGCTTCAACTTGCCTGTAAAGAAAAAATTGCTAGCACGCTCATTCCTGAACTGCGAAAAAGTATCGCGAAGGTTCTTACAGATAAAAAATCATGGGGACTTGACCTGGATCCCAAAGACGCTTTAGGGCAGACGGTTTTATTTACCTTTCCGCATTCTTTGACCAGTAGCGTGGAAAGTTACGTCAAGTCGGCTGTTAAAATAGAATTCGGATCAAGGGCTGATCATTGGCCGGTTGAAAAGATGACCGTTTCTCCATATGTCGCTAATGTTTCCGGTGACGTTAGCGTTGAAGGCGCGCCGGTGCGTGTATTGGCCGCTGAGCGGACCTTTTGGGAAAAAGCAACAATCCTGCACATGATTCATAATTATCCGGAAGGCAAGAATGTTCCGCCTCGAATGTCGCGGCATTATTATGATTTATTCGCCATGGTGGATACTCAAATATACAAAAAATCTTTAGAAAAAATAGATTTGCTGAAAGATGTGTCTGAGCATAAGGCGTTATTTTTCAAGGCAAACTGGGCGCATTATGAAGAAGCCAAGCCCGGCGGACTGAAATTGTCACCACGGGAAGATCAGAAAGGTCAGTTAAAAACAGATTATCGTCAAATGCAGGAAATGTTTTTTGAGGATCCGCCGTCGTTTGACAATATTTTGGAAAAATTAAAGAAGGTTGAAAAAGAAATTAACAGGATAAAGCAATGAACTATTGGTGGACATCGGATTATCACTTCTCGCATGCCAATATCATTCGGTATTGCAACAGGCCGTTTGAGACGGTTGAGGAAATGAACGAGGTGATTATCCGCAAACATAACGAGCGGGTAAAACCCGAAGATACCGTATTTTTTCTCGGCGATTTTATCTTTAAAGGCGGGAAAGAAGGCGGAGAAGAACGCTACCGTGACTTTGAGGGAAAACTTAACGGTAAATTTATCTTTATCAAAGGTAATCACGACCGGAACAACAGCCTTAAAACGATCATCACAAAGATGTATATACATTACGGATCAAAGGATATTTGCATGACGCACCGGGCCGAGGATGCGGACCCGAATGTGCCATGGAATTTCTGCGGGCACGTACATGAGAAGTACAAGGTCAAACGGCTGAATGACAAGTCTTTGGTAGTAAACCTTTGCGTAGAGGTATGGAACTATTATCCGGTTACCTTTGAGGAAATCAGTTCTGCTATTTCAGCGTTTAAGAAGGCAGAGAAAAAAGGCGAGCCGGTTAAGGTGAACGGTCAATTATTAGCTAAAAAAGAAGGGACTAAGTCGGGACCAGGTCAGGACTAAGTTGGACAGCCAGAGTGACAGCTAGGGCCACAGCCAGAGTCGGCGTAATAGGGGGATAACTCCCCGAAAGGGGTAATAAATAGGGTAATAGGCAATAGTATACTAAAAACGCAAATGGTATATTGAATAGTACACCATCGTTAAAGAGAAGAATGGAGAAGGGAAGAAATGGCTAAAATTAAAGACCTACCAAAGCACAAACGGCCAAGAGAGAAGCTGTTGGAGCGAGGGGCGGAAAGTCTCAGCGATGCAGAGCTTCTTGCGATTTTGATTCGCACGGGAAGAGCAGGCAAGAGCGCTTTAGATATAGCCAAAGAAACTCTGAAGAAATACTCTCTGGAAAAACTTCTGGAGATTTCACAAGATGAATTGACTGGCATTAAAGGCTTGGAAAACACAAAAGCGATTACGGTGAAGGCGGCTTTAGAACTGGGGAAGCGTGCAACAGGGGCTCTTAATAAAGTTTTCCCCATTATTGACTCCGTTAAGGAAGCAGTTGAACACTTATCTGACTTAAAGGGGAAGAAAAAAGAGCACTTTGTCGCGCTTTATCTTAACGCCCGCAAGCAGCTTGTGCATAAAGAGATTGTGTCTATTGGTACATTGATAGAAACAGTTGCGCATCCGCGCGAAGTGTTTGAACCAGCGATCCGATATTTTGCTGCATCAGTCATATTGGCTCATAACCACCCATCAAAGAACATGGAAGTGTCAGATGCAGATATCAAGCTTACCGAAAAGTTGATTCAATCGGGCGCTATTCTTGATATTGAAGTAATAGATCATGTTATCATTAGCGATGATGGCTATACCAGCTTTAAAGAAAAAGGATTACTTTTTTAGGAGAAGCATATGTCACAACTTGAAAATATTGGAGCAATAGAAAAACGGCTCTGGAGTGCCGCCGATACTCTTCGTGCTAATTCGAATTACGCCAGTAATGAATATTTTATGCCGGTCATGGGTTTGGTATTTTTGCGCCATGCTTACAGCCGGTATTTGGCGGTTAAAGACGGTATCGAGGCTTCGTTGCCATCGAGGAGCGGAGTTAAAAGGGGGCTAACAAAAGAGGATTTCAGCAAGAAATCATCAATCTTTTTACAGTCTAAGGCACAGTTTGATTATTTGGTCGGTTTAAAAGATAGCGACGACCGCGCGAAAGCAATCATCGATGCAATGGAAACAATCGAAACCGATTATAAAACCTTGCGCGGCGTTTTACCGAAACAGGAATACCGTGAGCTGGATAATGAGATCCTCGGACAGCTTCTCAGGGCTTTGAATCCCGATGAGCTAAAGAAAGTGTCCGGCGATGTGTTCGGCAGAATCTATGAGTATTTCCTTACGCAGTTTGCAGATCAAAAAGCCCATGACGGCGGAGAATTCTTTACGCCTGTATCGCTCGTGTCACTCATCGCGAATGTGTTAGAGCCAAAAAGAGGCACTGTTTTAGACCCGGCTTGCGGCAGTGGTGGGATGTTCGTTCAAAGTGCGCGTTTTGTCGAGAATCTGCATGAAAATCCGAACGATAAATTAAGCTTTTGCGGCCTCGAAAAGAACGGGACGACTATCAATTTGGCTAAAATGAATCTTGCGGTGCACGGTTTGGTTGGTGATATCAAAAAAGCGATAACTTATTATGAAGATCCGCATAATCTCTACAAGAAGGCCGATTTTGTTATGGCCAATCCACCATTTAATGTGGACGAAATTGACGCTGAGAAGATCAAGAACGATCCACGTCTGCCGTTTGGCTTACCCGGGGTGAATAAGAAGGGAAAAGTTTCTAACGGGAACTACGTCTGGATCAGCTATTTCTATAGCTACCTGACTGATAAGGGACGGTGCGGCTTTGTCATGTCGTCGCAAGCATCAAGCGCCGGTAAAAGTGAAACCAAAGTGCGCCAAAAGCTCATCGAGACTGGTCACGTTGATACTATGATTGCTATTCGTTCTAATTTTTTCTATACCCGGACAGTGCCTTGTGAATTGTGGTTTTTGAACAAAGCCAAGCCAGCAGCCCACAAGGATAAAGTTTTGATGATAGACGTGCGCAATATCTATCGTAAGGTTACGCGCAAGATTTATGATTTCAGCCCGGAACAGCTTCAGAATATTCTTTCCATTGTATGGTTATATCGAGGTGAAACAAAACGTTTTCATGATTTGGTTGTGATTTATATCTCAAAATTACTGGAAGAAGCCGTAAAAAGTATTCCTTTGGCAGCAGATTACGACACGGCCTTTGATAAATTAAATAAACAAGTCGCGCCGTTTATTACCACACTTTCAAAAGATAACAAGTCTGTGGAGACAATCAAGGAGCTCACAGCGTGCATAAAAGCTTATAAAG
>Ga0268276_1001708_pt1 | contig 20658 bp, 23 predicted proteins | sample saktaG_4_FD_190145 | JGI IMG/M metagenome (GOLD analysis project Ga0268276, IMG submission 190145) | Saline water microbial communities from Sakinaw Lake, British Columbia, Canada - sak_2010_1_5_45m | ecosystem: Environmental > Aquatic > Non-marine Saline and Alkaline > Saline ... | reverse complement strand
ATGACAAAGTTTTATTGTTTGCAGTATAGCGGAATTAAAGCTCTGTGTCAATACTACCCCACAAAATATACTAATATCAATAAATACGCTATCCTGTGTGCCTTCCCCCACACAATCCTTGTCGCAATCCATTGACATTCGCCTTACACTTCATCATAATATCCCCATAAAGTCAAATCAGATTTTTTGCACATTATATTTAGGAGGTTGAGAATGAAAGAGTATAATTTTTTTCCGGACGGGCACACTCATATTAAAGAGAAAGATTGTGATAAGATAATTGGGAGGACAGTTCTCTTGAAAAGAGAAAGGAGACAATGAAAAAGCTCCGGCATTGTCCGGACTGCAGGAAGGTATTAAGGAGTTATTTAAACTCTATGTCTAAAAAGGAAAGAGAAAAATCAGAAATTCGGAAATCTTTAGGACTTTTGATAAACTTTTAGAATTATTTTTGGCAACTGCGAGAAACACTATTTTGCAGTTGCCTCTATTCTCTGGCCCAAAAGCATTCAGCTTTTGCCCCAGAAGATGAAGAAAATAAAGGAGGTGAATTTTTGTTGGAATGGTTTAAAGATATAGACTGGGCACCTCTTGTCGGAAAGGCAAGAGAGGACATGAAGATAAGGGTACTTGCCGAAATTACCCTTGTCTTAAAAGCTTTACCCGAGGATGTCTTGGAAAGCTTTGTTGAAATTGCCTTACCAACAGTTCTAAAGTTCTAAGTGAGTAAGGCCTTATATTCCGCAAGGGGAACACCAACCTTTGCGGATTTTTATTTATACTTTTTTATACTTCAATTTTATACTTCAATCTTTTTTAATTATTTCCACAATTCTTGTCCGATCGACCCAAAGTTGTGGAAATTAGAGAACACCAACCTTTGCGGATTTTTTATTTTAAAAAAATTTGACTTTGGCGGGTTTGGTAAGATATAATATAAAAAACATATGAACAAAGAAATTATAACGAATCCTAAAATAATGTGCGGTAAGCCAACAATTAAAGGAACGAGAATTCCAGTGTATTTGATTTTGAATTTAATTGCGACTGGCTACGATTTTGACAGAATTATCAAGGCCTATCCAGAACTTACAAAAGAGAAAATCAAAGCAGCTCTAAAGTATGCCCAGATTGCAATGCAGAACGAAGAAATATTTACAATTCCTGAAATTGTGGCTCTATAATTTATGTTGCGATTTTTACTTAATGCTAATATTTCGCACGAAACCGCTCAATTTTTAAATTCCTTGGGCTGTGACGCTAAAACCGCAACCCAATTTGGCTTGGGAGATGCGGAAGATTCTAAAATTGCGGAAAAAGCGATAAAGGAAAAAAGAATTTTAGTAACTTTTGATTTAGATTTTGGAGAAATTTTCTATTTCTCAAAAGAGGCAGAATTGTGGATAATTATTTTGAAACTACACAATCAAACAGTTGAATCGGTTAATAAACATTTAAAATGGCTTTTAGATAGTAAAATTTTAGAGGATAAAAAATTAAAAAATACTTTAATGATAGTAAGCGAGGGAAGCATTAGGGTGCGTCGTAAGCCGTAAATTGTAAATGAGCGATAATAGCACAACTCCGCAAGAGAACACCAACTTTTGCGGATTTTTATTTTATCTTGAAATCTTACAAAACTTACGCGGCCGCGTAAGTTTTGTAAGGTTTTTAATTTTGCTGAGTTTCTATTTTTTGTTTTTCAAATTCTTTTAGTAAAAATAAGTCCTTTTTACTCCACCGAACCGAACCGTTTGTTTTTTGTGGTTTACATAGCGGACAACTTCGCTTTTTGTTTTTATATCTTTTCCGCATATTAAATATTAGACGAGAAATAGTGGGTTGGCGTTACAAATTAAGCAGAATAATTTTATTTGGATTTACTTTAGTGAAAATGCTAAAATAATTTTATATGCAAAAGCTTTATTGCTATGTTGATGAAACCGTTGAAGGCCCCATTTCTAAAAGAGCTAAATAAACCATAGCTTCTTTATCTGCAAAGCCAATTTCAATGAGTTGTTTTTTGTTAAGCATAATATACCGTTTGTCATTCTGAGGGAGTGGAACGACCGAAGAATCTCAATGCAATCAATGGCAGAGATTCTTCACTAATCGCTCAGAATGACAAAGTTTTATTGTTTGCAGTATAGCGGAATTAAAGCTCTGTGTCAATACTACCCCACAAAATATACTAATATCAATAAATACGCTATCCTGTGTGCCTTCCCCCACACAATCCTTGTCGCAACCCATTGACATTACCATATTATTTAACTACAATATACCCGTAAAGTCAAATCAGATTTTTTGTACATTATATTAGCCCCTTTTCGGGGTGAAGAAAGGAGTTTAATGTCATGTTTTGGATTAATAAAATATTATTGGAAGGTTTTTTTCTAGGTTTAGCTGCTGGAATTTGCATCGCGGCTATTGTGGCTAAATCAATAAATTTGCCGTTAAGTCAGAATTTTATTTTTTCTATACTTGCACTGTTCTTCTTAGGATTAACATTTCTTATATCTTTTCTGGAAAAAGCAAAAAGGCAATTTAAGCGCTGTTTTAGCTATATAAAAAACTTTATAAATAAATAAAAGATTGGCAACTGCGAAAAACACTATTTTGCAGTTGCCTCTATTTTCTGACCCAAAAGCATTTAGTTTTTGAGCCGGAAGATGGGGAGGCATATTGCAATTAATCAATATAGTAAGGAGGGGGAAAATGCAGGAAACGAAAGAGCAGGAGTTACGAGATGCTTTATGTGTTATGTTAGTTTTGTGGGTTTTATTTTTTGGTTCGCTTGTGTTTATGCTTTCAAAAAAATATATTGAGAAAGTATTACTACCGGAGAGTATTCCAATTATAGGTAAGTGCATATTAGGGTTTACGCCAGTTGTGTATGTCATTGTATTTATTTTTGGAGTAAAGTATATGCTCAAGAAAATAAAATAACAGATTCCGCAAATGGAAACATAACCTTTGCGGATTTTTAATTTATTTCAATATAGATTTGACTTTGGGCTGGTCTTTGGCTTATAATTTAATTATATGAATGGAGCAACTATTGATAAAAATAAAAATTTAACTAATTTAATTCGCCAAACTGTTTTGGAAATAATACAGGAAATTTTGGCTGACCCTGATTACGGATTGGCATTAAATGGAAATTTTGAAAAACGTTTAAAAAAATCTGTTCAATCTAAACAAGACGGAGAAATCGTTTCTTTTGATAAGATTTTGAAAAAATACTCTAAAAAGTAAAATTATGAAGCAATGGCTAATTAATTTTACTAAAGAATCTGAGAGCGATATTGATTTGCTTGATGGAAAAATTAGAGTGAGGGTTTTGGAAAAAATTGGCTGGTTGCGTGATAACTTTGAAACAGTTAATCACTTGCCCCTTGGTTATGGGTGGCAAGGATTTTTTAAATTACGGGTGGGTGATTGGCGAGTTATTTACGAAATTGATTATTTTGATAATGAAATTACTGTACATTACATTAACCATAGATCAAAAATTTATAAAAAACCGCCAAGATAAATTAATTCCGTAAAGGGAATACTAGCCTTTAGGGGTTTTTTATTGGTTTTTAACAATTGCAGGGGGGTTGGGTTGTGTGGTAAAATTAATGAATAGATTTTTTTACTTCACCTCAGAATGACAAGGATGGGAGGTGGGGTAAATTTTTAATAAAAATAAGCTATGGGTAGAAAAAATAGAAACAAAAATAAGAACGGAAAAAATAACAAAGATTTTATTGACAAAGAAACATTGCCAGTTTTAACCAACAGGGTTAAAAAAACAATTGCCACTGTTTGTTTGTCTATTTTAGCTGTTATTGTGGCTTTTTCTTTTATTAAAAAATCAGGCTCTGGGGGGGAGACAATTTTTAAAACTTTTCATTTTTTAGTGGGTCAGGCTGTTTATTTTTTACCATTTTTATTACTTTTAACTGGGTTTTTAATTTTAAGGCCCAGAAAAAGAAGAATTTTTTTACCAGCTAGTTTTGTTTTAGGACTTTGCACCATTGGTATTTCAGGTATTTTAGCCACGAAAGCCACCACTGAAAAAGATGGGGGTTGGATTGGTTATTTGTTTGCTTGGCCGGTTTTTCATTATTTCAGCAATACTGTTTCTTACATTGTTTTTGCTTGCTTTATTTTAATTGGAGGAATTATTGTTTTTGAAATGTTGCCTCAAGGAAAATCAAAAGAAGAAAAGCAAAGAGAAAGAGAAGCCAAGTTGGCTAAAATGAGCTTAGAGAATAAAGACAAACCAAAGTTTGAAATTAAACCTGTTGAGGTAATAAAAACTTCAAATACTGTCCCAGAAAAATCTTTACTAAAGAAGCCAATTATTGAAATTAAAAAAGAAAAAACAAAACTAACAGAAATGCCAGCCATTTTTTTAGATACTCAATACAAGTTTCCATCAGCGGATTTATTAGAGGTTGGTGATGAAAAACCAAGTAGTGGTGATATTGAATTTAACGCTCAAGCTATTAAAAGAACTTTGCAAAATTTTGGCATTGAAGTTGAAATGGCAGAAATTAATGTTGGTCCAACAGTTACCCAATACACCTTAAAGCCAGCTGATGGCGTTAAGCTTTCAAGACTAACCGGGTTAAATAACGATTTAGCTTTATCATTGGCTGCTCATCCCATTAGAATTGAAGCTCCAATTCCGGGAAAGTCTTTTGTGGGTATTGAAGTGCCAAATAGCATTAGAGCTAAAGTTAAACTTGGTACTGTAATATCTAGTTCAGAATTTCAAAAGCCTTCAGCTATTTTAAATTTAGCTTTGGGTAAAGATGTTATGGGCAGCCCTATTTGTGTTGATTTAGCTGCAATGCCCCATATGTTGGTGGCAGGGGCTACTGGCTCTGGAAAAAGTATTTGTTTAAACACAATTATAAATAGTTTAATTTTTAGAAATTCTCCCAAAAATTTAAGGCTTATTTTAATTGATCCCAAAAGAGTAGAGTTTCCAGTTTATGGGGCTTTGCCTCATTTATTAACTCCGGTTATTTTAAACTCTAGAAAAGCGGTTAATGTTTTAAATTGGTTGGTTGGGGAAATGGAAAGACGGTTTGAAGTACTGCAAGAAGCAGGGGCAAGAGACATTATTTCTTATAATAAAAACCAGCAACAAAAAGCTTTAAAACTAGCTAAAAAAGCTAATGTGGCTGACCCGGGCGAGGACACAGAACCAATGCCCTATATTGTTTTAATTGTAGACGAATTGGCTGATTTAATGATGACTAAGGGCAAAGAAGTGGAAGCTGCTATTGTAAGGTTAAGCCAGTTAGCGAGAGCTGTTGGTATTCATTTGGTGGTGGCCACTCAAAGACCATCAGTTGAAGTTATCACAGGCCTTATTAAAGCTAACATAACAACAAGGATTGCTTTTCAAGTGGCAAGCCAAATTGACTCTAGAACTATTTTGGATTCAGCAGGAGCTGAAAAATTACTTGGTAAAGGAGATATGCTTTATATCTCATCTGAGTTTTCAAGACCAAAAAGAATTCAAGGCAATTTTATAACAAGCCAGGAAATTAAAAAAGTTGTTGATTTTATAGCTCAAGAAAACGCTCCTCAAGAAATGCAAAGTATGGAAGAACAATCATTGTCAGTGGATGGTGAAGTACCTCAGGCAAGGCCAATGGTTTCTGGAGTAGGAGCTTCAAGCCATGACGATATTGTTAATTTTTCAGCTAGGGATCCGCTTTATGAAGAAGCCAAAGAAATGGTTATAAAGTATCAGAAAGCTTCAGCTAGTTTATTGCAAAGGCGGTTGCAGGTGGGGTATGCCAGAGCTGCTCGCATTTTAGATATGCTGGAGGAAGACGGGCTTGTTGGCTCATCAGATGGGGCAAAACCCAGAGAAGTTTTAATTGGTGAAAATGGCAACTTACTTGAAAACGACGGCTATCAGGACGCAGGCAACATAGACTATGAATAAAGGCGTACTAAGTTTTTGCCAATGAACTAGCGGTGAAAGTTTGTTGTAAAAAAGTTATCCACAAGTGATGCAAAACAGAGCGATCGCTCCGTTTTGCATCAAGGAGGAGTTTTATAAAATGATTTGTTGAATTATCTACTAAAGTAAATGGTAATAAAATCAAAAATTAAAAAAATGGTTGGGAAGAGAGTGATTTCTTTTTACCACTATGCCCAATCCCAAATAGCTGCTTCTTACTACGGGTATCCTTCAAAGAATCTTATTACTATTGGAGTTGTTGGTACAAAAGGAAAAACATCAACAGCTAATTTGGTTTGGAGTTGTTTGAATAAAGCTGGTTTTAAAGTTGGAATGTTAAGCACAGCCAATATTAGGGTTGATAAAGAAGAAGTTTTAAATAAATACCATATGACAATGCCAGGACCTTTTGTGGTGCAAGGATATTTAAAAAAGATGTTGAAAAATGGATGTTCTTTTGCAATTGTGGAAGCAACCTCTGAGGGCATTAAGCAGTTTCGCCATAAGGGAATTGATTTTGATTTTTTAATTTTTACTAATTTATCACCAGAGCATTTACCATCGCACGATAATGATTTTGATAAATACAAACAAACGAAAGGAAAAGTTTTTGGCGGGTTAATGGATTATCCAGACAAGCATTTAGCGGGTTTTGATATTAAAAAAACCATTATAGCTAATGTTGATGATGAACACAGTGATTACTTTTTAAGTTTTAAAGCTGAGCAAAAATTTTCGTTTGGTATCAAAAATAAAGCTAACTATCAAGCTGTTAATTTAACTGCAAATGGCAATGGAACAAGTTTTTCTGTAAATAATAAAGAATATAAACTTGACTTAGTGGGTGAGTTTAATGTTTATAACGCCTTACCAGCCATTACTATTTGCGATATATTAAAAATTCCTTATGAGCAAATAAAAGAAGGTTTAAATAATTTAAAAGTTTTACCGGGTAGAATGGAGCCAATTGTTTTGGGTCAAAACTTTTCAGTTTTGGTTGATTATGCTCACGAGCCAAAAAGCATGGAGCTAGCTTTGAAGGCCTCTAGAAATTTAGTAAAGCCTGGTGGTAAGTTAATTGTTTTATTGGGGGCTGAAGGTGGAGGTAGAGATAAAACCAAAAGACCAAAAATGGGTCAAATTGCAGGAAACTTAGCTGATGTTGTGGTGGTAAGTAATGTTGATCCGTATGATGACGACCCAAAAGAGATTATAAAAGACATTGCAGTTGAAAGTGTCAGGGCTGGTAAAATAATAAATCAAAATATTTTTGTGATTGAGGATAGGCGAGAGGGCATTAAAAAATGTTTGAAAGTAGCTCAAGTGGGTGATGTTGTTTTAATAACAGGCAAGGGGGCTGAACAATCAATGATAATTAAAAATAATAAAATTCCATGGGATGATAGAAATGTTGTGAAAGAAGAATTGAAGACTATTATAAAATAATTAATAAATAAACTTATGGCAAAAGCAAAAAAAGTAGTAGAAAGGACTGTGCTCTCTATTAAAGCGTCATCAGTTGACAAGCAAGGAGGGCTAGACGACGCTTTAGAAGAAATAAGGCAAAGGTTTGGTGATGGAGCAATTATGCAGTTAAGTGGCATTAGAGCGGTTCATGTTGATTCTGTTTCAACAGGCTCTATTGCTATTGATATGGCTTTGGGGGTAAATGGAATGCCTCGGGGAAGAATTATTGAAATATATGGAGGTGAATCAAGCGGAAAAACAACTTTGGCGTTGCATGTTTTAGCTGAAGCTCAAAAAAAAGGCGGGGTTTGTGCTTTTGTTGATGCTGAACACGCTATGGATCCTGACTATGCCAAAAAAATTGGTGTTGATGTGAATAGTCTTTTAATATCCCAGCCAGACTCAGGAGAGCAAGCTTTGCAAATTGTAGAAACTTTAGTAAGGTCAAAATCAGTTGACGTTATTGTAATTGATTCAGTTGCTGCTTTAACGCCAAAAGCTGAAATTGAAGGGGAAATAGGCGACCAACACATTGGCCGTCAAGCAAGACTCATGTCGCAAGCGATGCGTAAGTTAGCAAGCATAATTGACCAAACCAAAACCATTGTTATATTTTTAAACCAAACCAGAATGAAAATCGGCGTTATTTTCGGTTCACCTGAAACAACCCCTGGGGGGATGGCTTTAAAATTTTATGCTTCAGTTAGGATTAACTTAACAAGAATGGCTCAAATAAAAAAAGGGGAAGAGAGTATTGGCTCTAGGGTAAAAGCTAAAATTGTTAAAAATAAAGTGGCAGCCCCTTTTAAAATAGCTGAATTTGATATTTACTTTAACGAAGGAATTTCCAAAGCAGCTGATATTGTGAATACTGGGCTAAAGTTTGATGTGGTTAAAAAAGCAGGCAGTTGGTTTCAATACAATGAGTACAAGCTTGGACAAGGAATTGACGGGGCTAAAGAATTTTTAAAAGCCAACAAAAAAGTAGAGGACGAGATAAGAAAAGCCATTTTTGATAAGGTGAAAGAGACGAAATAGCGTAGAGTGTGCCATTCTGAGCCAGCAGGTTGTTGTCATTCTGAGGCGACTGAATTGTTGTCCCGAAGAATCTCTAGCATTGATTTCCCAGAGATTCTTCGGTCGCTCCACTCCCTCAGAATGACAGTGCAAGCGTATAGTATAGAACATTGGCTGTAAAAATATAACAGACTTATAGTGAGTAAAACGCATTCGGTCTTTGTCATCCTGAGTGAAACGAAGGATCTCTTACTGCTAAAATTAGAGATTCTTCGTTTCACTCAGAATGACACGGTGGAGTTTACTCACTACAAGTTAACATTCAAAACAAAAAAATCGCCTAAGGCGATTTTTTGTTTTATGGAATAACGTTGTATGTTATATATTCCACGACTAGGGTCTTACAAATGGCAGTAAAGCCAAAATGCGGGCGCGTTTGACAGCTTGAGCTAGCCTTCTTTGGTGTTGAGCGCAAAGGCTTGTTTTTTTTCGGGATTTAATTTTTCCAGACAAAGCCAAAAACCTCCTTTGAGTTAAAGTATCTTTAAAGTCGATGTCTTTTTGATTTTTTTGGCAATAATGACAATGCATATTAGAAATTCTTAATGAATGAAGTGGCGTTAGCCACGAGTGAATTTAGAAGTTCTTATACCCCGTGAAGTGGGAGTGACTAACGAGCTACTTCACTGGGGTGGCTTCATATTTTTATCTACACCCCAGTGAAGTAAAACTTGAGTACAAGTTTCAATTTTGAATTTATTAAAATTCAAAGTTACTTCACGGGGTAAGTTCGTGTTTCTAAATTTACTTCGCCTGTTGGCTCGAAAATTTAGACACTCACTTAAAACGGAATATCTTTTAAATTTATTTCAGAGTCGTCTTCTATTAAACCACTATCCATACCTCCCGGGTTTTTAGCAACATCTTCTTCAATAACTGGTATTTCTGGTTCTGTTTGCTGGGCTTGTGGTTGGTTTTGGTTTTGTCCATAGCCACCTTCGCTTTCACCACCATAGTTTCCACCAGATGACGGGGCTGTTCTTGGACCTAATTGCATTCTTTCTGTAATTATTTCCGTTTTGTAATGTTTTTGACCTTGTTGGTCTTGCCAGTTTCTGGTTTTTATTCTCCCTTCAATCAACACGCTAGAACCTTTTTTTAAATACTGGGCTGCCACTTCAGCTTGTTTCCCAAAAATCACTACATTATGGTATTCAACATCGGTTTGCTTTTGACCTTGGGAAAGAAAAAATCTATTTGTAGCCACTCCCATAGAAACAACAGCCATACCTGATGGCAGGCTTTTTCTTTCAGGGTCACGAGTTAAATTTCCAAAAATAATTACTTTGTTTAAATTCATATTAGAAATTCTTAATTGAATGGCGAGAATTCCGCAGAATTCGAGCCATGAGATTTAGAAGTTCTTATACCCCGTGAAGTGCGAACGATGAGTGAGCTACTTCACTGGGGTGGCTCCAACTGTTAAATATGGCTAGCGCTTAATCGGGAACTCCTTTATGCTCCTAAAATATCGTCTAAATCTTTTTCAATCTTTTTCAAATCTTCTTCTTTAGTTTCTTTCTCCGCTGGTTTTTCCTTTTTTACTTTTTCCTTTTTAGTCTTTTCAGTTATAGCAACAGGACTTTCTTCATCAACTTTTGGTTTTTCAGAAATTCTTATTCTTTCTTCTCTAGGTTTTTCTGGTTTTTTAGGAGATTTTTTAATAGTTATAAACCTTAAAACATCTGTCTTTTTTTCCATTGCTTGGGAAATTCCAATTAAATTTTTGGGCTCAGAAGTAAAGTCAACGCTTACCAAATAGCCGTCATCTTGTTTTTTAATTGAGTAAGCTAATCTTATTTTTTTAGGCTCAAGTGAGCTTAAAATAGTGCTGTTTTCTTTTAATTCCTCTTCTATTTTTTTAGCTAAATCTAAAGCACCACTTTCTGTGAGCTGGCTGGAGATTAAATAAGCAAGTTCGTAAATAATTTCTTTCATAGTGCGTTATTAGCCCTATATTACCAACTCCTATTGAAAAGTCAACATATTGGGAGCTATAATAACTTATAAAATGATTAAAAATATGATACAAATTAATTCAAAAATTTTTAGAGCTTACGATATTAGAGGTATTTATCCTAGTGAAATAAACGAGGATGTAGGTTTTTTGGTTGGGCGTTCTTTAGCCATTTTTTTACAAGATAAGTATCAGCAAGAAAAATTAACTATAGTTGTTGGCAGAGATGGGAGAGAGTCTTCTCTAGAGCTAAGCGAACAAGTAAAAAAAGGGGCTTTGTCCTTGGGGGTTAATGTTATTGATGTTGGGCTTGTTCCTTCTGTGGCTTTTTATTTTAGCGTTTGGAATTATGGTTATGATGGTGGTGTTTTTATTACTGCCTCTCATAATCCTTCAGAATATAATGGATTTAAATTAGTTGAGAGAAAAGCAATTTTGATTGCCGCTAACACAGGAATGGATAAAATAAAAAGTTTAGCTTTAAACGATAGTGGCGATGAAAAGTTACCTCTTGAGAAGGGCAAGCAAATTAAAAAAAATGTTTTAAGTGCCTATCAAGAGTTTGTTTTAAAAAGCTTTGATTTGGAAAGTTTTAAGCCTTTAAAAATAGCAATAGATTGTGCTAATGGGGCTAGCTCTGTTTTGGTTCCAAGCATTGTTGAGAAAATTCCCGGTGACCATAAGCTTCTTTTTTGTGAAATTGATGGTAAGTTTTCAAATCATTTACCCGATCCCTCTCAAAAAGCCAATTTAGAGCAGTTAAGCGAAGTGGTAAAAGGAGGCAGTTACGATTTAGGGGTGGCTTTTGATGGAGATGGGGACAGGGTTGGGTTTGTTGATGAAAAAGGCGAAATGGTTTCACCTAACTTAATCACTGCTTTTTTAACCAAGATGTTTATAAAAGAAAAAAATGAAAAAAAGATTATTTATACTGTTTGTATGAGCAGGGTAATTGCTGATGTAGCTAATGAGCTAGGGGGGGAAACAGAGATGACAAAAGTGGGGTTTACATTTGTAAAAGAAAAAACAATGGAAGCAAACGCGGCCTTGGGCGCTGAAATTTCTGGGCACTATTGTTTAAAAAGTGATAATTTTTGTGAGGGCCCAATTTTTGTTTGGCTTGCCATTTTAAATGAAATGAGTAAAACTGGCAAAAAAGCTTCAGAAATTTTTTCTGAATTTAAAAGGTATTTTTATGAGGGGCCTTTAAATTATGAAGTTGAGAATAAAGAAAGGGTATTAAAAGATTTAGAAAATTATTTTAAAAACGGGAAGGTTTCTTATTTAGATGGCATTAGAGTTGATTTTGATGATTGGTGGTTTAATGCTAGACCTTCAAACACAGAAAACTTATTAAGAGTTGTTATTGAGGCAAAAAACAAGGACACTTTAGAGCAAAAGAAAAAAGAAATTTTAAAAATTGTTGGAAGGGACTAAAATTTGATAATTAAAAATCGTCCTAGTTATTTAACTAGGACGATTTTTAATGTTGTTTTTATTGAAGCCCCATTGCGGTTCTAACTTTTTTCATTGTTTCTTTGGCAATTGTTTGGGCTCTTTTTGCGCCATTTTCTAGAATTTCAGTAACTAATTCAGGGTTTTTATCAAGCTCGTCTTTTTTGTTACGGAATGGTTCTAGTTTTTCAATTAATAAATCAGCTAAAGATTGTTTAAAAGCCTGATATGTTTGCCCAGCAAAATCTTTTTCTAAGTTTTTTATTTCTTTATCAGCGAATAAACTATAAATAGTTAAAAGATTAGAAATACCGGGTTTTTCTTTGGGATTAAATGCTATTTCTTTTCCAGAGTCTGTGGTGGCAGAACCAATTTTCTTTTTAATTTGTTCTGGTGTATCAAAAAGGCCAATTCTGGTATTTTCTGAATCGCTTTTTGACATTTTCTTTTCGGGCTGGGTTAAGGACATAATTTTAGCTCCCATTTTTAAAATTGAAACCTCAGGAATACAGAAAGTTTCACCAAACTTAGCATTAAACTTTTTAGCAATTGTTCTAGCTAGCTCAACATGTTGTTTTTGGTCAATTCCAACTGGCACAACATTAGTTTGGTAAAGTAAAATGTCTCCTGCCATTAAAACAGGGTAGTTAAAAAGTCCAGCTGATACAACATCTTTATACTTTTGAGACTTATCTTTAAATTGAGTCATTCTTTGTAATTCTCCAAAAGGAGTAATTGTATTTAAAAGCCAAGCTAACTCACTGTGCTCTTTAACTTGGGATTGGACAAAAATAATTGATTTTTCAGGGTCAATACCAGAAGCTAAATAAATTGAGGTTACCTCTTTTATTTTTCTCTGGAGCTTTTCTTTTTCATAAGGCACGGTAATAGCATGCCAATCAACAATGCAAAAAATACAATTACCTTTTTCTTGTAAGCTTATCCATTGTTTGATAGCTCCTAAATAATTGCCAATGTGGATATTTCCACTTGGTTGAATACCACTAAAAATCCTCACGGATTTTAATTTTTAATTTTTAATTTTTAATTTTTAATAATTGAAAATTAATTTTTAAAAATTTTTTAATAACTAAAACTTTAATTTTAAATCTCAACAATTACAGGTAAAACCATTGGTCGCCTTTCTGTTTTACTAAACAAAAATTCACCTACTTTTTTTCTTATTTCATCTTTTATATAAGTCCAGTTTACAGCTTTTCCGTCTTTTGCGCTTCTTTCAACAATATCAACCACTCTTTTTCTGGTTTCTTTTAAAAGTTCTTGAGATTCTCTTAAATAAACAAAACCTCTTGATATAATGTCAGGGGAGCTTTTAACTTTACCGGTGGCTCTATCAACCGCCACAATAATTACAAACATCCCATCTTGCGATAAAGTTTGTCTGTCCCTTAAAACAACCTCACCAACATCTCCAATACCCAAACCATCTACAAAAACATAGCCTGTATCAATTTTTTTATTCAAAAGCCTAGCTATCCCATTATTAAACTCAAGAGTTGAGCCATTGTCTAAAATAAATATTTTATCCTTTGGAATGCCAACATTTATTGCTAGTTTTGCAGCTTCTTTTAAAAAGTAATGATTAGCGTAAACTGGCAAAAAGTAATCTGGCTGAATTTGCCTTATTATTTCTTTAATACTTTTAGCACTTGAGTGTCCGCTAGTGTGAACATCCATAATATCATTATGAATAACATTGTCGCACCTCCTATAAAGGCTATCTTTTAATTTTTGGATTGTTCGTTCGTTTCCGGGAATAACAGAAGATGAAAAAATAACAGTATCGTTTTGCCTTATTTTTATAAACTTGTGGTCTCCGTTAATAATTCTAGATAAAACAGCGTTTCCCTCACCTTGCGCCCCTGTGCAAATAATAATTATTTTTTCATCAGGATAGTCTTTTATTTTGTTAATGGGAATCATTGTTTCCTTATCAACCTTAATATAGCCAAGCTCTTTAGCAATTTCCACATTTGTTTTCATACTATAACCGTCCAAGGCCACTTTTTTCCCAATTTTTTTGGCAAATTCTAACAAATGCCCAACTCTTTTAATTTGAGAAGAAAAAGTGCCAATAATTACTTTGCCAGTGGCTGCTTGAATAAGCCTTTCTAAATTATCAAACATTTCTTGTTCTGAGGCCACAACAGGGGAGTTGTCTGTTGAGCCTAGGCTTTCTAGCATTAAAATTTTTGGTTTTGGCAAAGTGGCTAAATGATTATAAGTTAAAGTTTTCCCGTCGTGCATATCGCGGTCCATTGTCCAGTCGCCCGGATGGATTATAGTGCCTTGTGGGGTTTCAAGTATAACGCCAACAGCATCTAAAATTGAATGTTCAATATTAAAGAAGCTTACTTTAAATTTTCCTAAATTAAACTTATCGTTTACAGAATTTATTTTTATAACATCCATTCTTTTTGACGAGTTTTTTTCAAATTCTTCCATTCTTTTTTTAGTAATAGCAATGGTTAAATCACGACCAATCACAGGGGGATAGCCAAGCTTTGGCAAAAGTAAGGGGGCTGCTCCCACATGGTCTAAATGGCCATGGCTTAAAATAACAGCTCTGATATTTTTTTCTTTACCTTTTAAGTAGCTAATGTTGGGAATAATGTAATCAATTCCAGGCATATCTTCTTCTGGAAATTGAATACCCATATCTAAAATAACTATGTCTTTTTCATATTCAAAAACCGTCATATTTCGCCCCACTTCTTCCATTCCTCCCAAAGGAATGATGCGCAAACCATTTACTTTGTGAATTTTTGGTCTTTGTGGCTGGGACTGTAAACCAGTTTGATTATTTTGCGCGTTTTGGGCGATTTGGGCAGTATGCATCTGTGGTGTTGTCTCTATTTTTTGTTGTATTTGTATTTTTTCGTCTATTAACATAATTTTTTAGTTTGGTATATTAGTTTGGTATAATTTAAGTACGAATGATTGGGGGGGACAGGGAATCTTATGTGTAATAGCATAGGTGCACCTGTTCACTTTACGCCCAATCATTTTTGTTTACACAACACAAGGAGCGACATTTTTTATTCCTCTTGATTTTTATTTTTACTACTTATTACTATCCCTGCAAATAATAGTCCGAGCACTATTTTGGCATATTATATCTCCTGTAGGATAACTTGGACCATGAGGCATACCATAATTTACATATACCGTAAGCCCAACTAAAACTACAAAAACAGTTCATATTACTATCGCAAAAGTTTTTCTAAGTGATGGTATTAAGTATTGGGTTTTGGTGCCGGAGGTGGGAGTCGAACCCACACGGAGTTTCCCCCACAGCGTTCTGAACACTGCGTGTATAGCCAGTTTCACCACTCCGGCTTAATTGTTTTGTCCTATAAATTCTTCCAGATCTCCTTTTCGCAACAAATAACTTGATGAGCACCTGTCAATCATTGCGTGGCTGGGTTTATGAGAAAAGCCGATATATTCTATAATCTTGCCCAGTTGTTTAGCTTTATCAATTGCCGGTAAAAGATCTGTATCCGAGCTTATCAAAAATAATTTGTCGTAAATGTTCTCGTAGGCCCCAACTAACATATCGGTCGCTATCAAAACATCAACACCTTTTTCGTGGTAAGTATCGGTTTTAAGCATATTGCCAAGACCAATTCGCCACTCTTGTTTTTTAAGACTATTGAAAAGCTTAATTTGATTGGCCATTAGTTTTCTACTTGTTGCGTTATTTTCTTCTTCCCTAATGGCTCCGATGTAATATTTTGCCGTAATAAGTTCTTTGTTATTTCTACTTAAAAGAAATTTAGCGAATTTTTGGTAATCAAAAGCAAGTAAATTTTTTAATTTCAATTCTTTAAGACGATGGTAAAAATTACTGCCATCAATTTGTACATAAACTTTTTCTTTTGCCATAGTTTAAAAATTAAAACCCTGCACAGCCCGAAGGCAGCACAGGGGAGGTTAATAGTTTAATTATAGTCAAACATATCCTTTTGTCAAGAGGAATTGATAATTTGAATTTTCGTTGTTCTCTATTCATTAAAGTTGTTTTTTGAATGTTTCGACAATGGTGACGGGCACGGGATCCTGACCGTAAGATAGAGCTAGGTAATAACTTACCCAGTCCCCGATTAAAAGAGTGTTAAATATTTTTTCTATTTTTGTTGTGCCTTGCATCTCAATAATTTCAACATCAGCACCACTTTCTTTTATTAAGTTTGTTGTTATTTCTATTCGTTTTAAAATTTTTGGATTATCGTTTGTATCTTTTAAAATAATGAAGCAAAAGTTGTTATTAGTTATTTGTTTTTTGTTATTTGTGCTTAGCCCCACCATCTCGTTGTGATTCAGTTCTGGGAAATAATTCCAAAAGGCCATTACTTTAGAGTTTTCGTTAAATTTTATTTTCCAAATTCTAGCAAGGGATTTGTATTGGTTGGATGTGTAAATAACAGGAATTTTATTAAGTAATTTTTCTCCAAGGATTTTTCCTTGAGCTTCGAGTTTTTCTGGGTTTAATCTTTCTGACATTTTTAAAATTTCTTGGCTTAAGTTGTTTGTTACTTCACAGTTATCTAAAATTTTTACTAAAGCTGCAACTAAATAACCCGTGCCAAATCTTGGCTGTAAACAATCGTTAGGCACAATTACCACTGGTAAATTATTTTGCTTAGCTAGCTCTTGCAGTTTTCCACCTGTGCAAATAGCAACTGGTTTATATTTTTTATCAAGCGCTTCTTGAAAGGCTGAAAGGGTTTCTTCTGTGTTGCCAGAAAATGAAATACAAACAATTAAGCTTTTTTCATTAGCAATTTTTGGCAGGCTGTAATCTCGGTGAATAAAAACTGGAATTGAAACATCTGTTATATCCAAAAGTAAGCTACCGGGTAAAGCTGAACCCCCAACTCCGCAAATAACAATATTGTCAAAAGCACCAGTGGGCTTTATATCTTTTGCACACTCAATACCTTTTGCAAATTGTTGAGGAAAAGAAAGAATTATTTCTTTCATAATTTTCAATTTTCAATTTTCAATTTTCAATCAATTCTCAATTTTCAAACCTTACATTAGTGTCACCCTGAGGTCGCCTGAGGCGACCGAAGGGTCTAAGCTGAGATTCTTCGGCTGGTGCTTCAGAATGACAAAATAAAGCCATTTGATAATTTGTTCATTTGATATTGATTTGTAAATTTGTAAATTGAAAATTCGTAAATTTTTATTGCCACTCTCTCTTTGTTTTAACATACCACTCTTCTGTTAAGGAGAATCTTTTTGAAGGCTCTGTTATTTTTTGGATGTTAAATCCTTTTATTCCAGAGGAGAGTGCGTAGATATAATCTGGTCTTACTAAAAATATAGCAGGGCTGTCTTTAATTAAAATGTCCTGAAATTTTTCTAAATTATCTTGGCGTTCTTGTTCAGTGCTACTTTCTCTAGCTTTTTCTAACAAAGCATCAGCTGTTTTTGAAGAGTAATTGGCAATGTTTAAACCCGGATAATCTCTTTGGCTTGAATGCCAAAAAGGAAATGGGTCAGGAATTGCCCCTAAAGCCTCACCAAAAAGTAAAATATTAAAGCTGTTTTTAGCTAAAACTGTGTTTTGCAAATCAGCTAAAGAAACTTTTTCAATCGTTGTTTCAAAACCAGCTAGGTCCCATTGAGCCTTTAGCTCTTGAGCAATCTCTGGTAAAGGGAACTTATCACAAGTGGTTAAAGTAATAGCAACGGATGAGCCCAAAGGTTCTTTGGGGAAACAAACTTCGTTAAGCTTTGCTCTGGTTGAAGTTTTTACATCGCCGGTTCCTTTAGTAATGTTTGATGGAGCTAGTACTTCATTTGCGTATTTCTCTTGGAATTTAATAACAGCAGCTTTAGTTTTTGGTCCAAAAGTACCGTTTATTTCCCCATTAGGGTAAACATCGCTAAATTTAGCCAAGCAGGTTTGAAGCATTTTTACTTCTTCCCCAGAGCTTCCTGTTGATAGATTGCTTGTAAAATAAATCTTTTGAGAGCTTTTGTTTAAAAAAGCTTGGGTTAGCTCTTGAGCTTTTGTTATATCAAAAGTTGAGTTATTTTCTATTTGGTTAAAGTCAAAGAAAGTTGGTAAAATTGGAGAATTTACTATTTGGGCTTTTTCAAAAAATATGTTTTTTATGATGGCTTCTTTATTTGTGGCAAAAGATAAAGCGTTTTTTAATGTTGAATCTTTAAAAACACCTTCGTTTTTAGCATTAAAAAATATAGCAAAATATCTTGGAACAGCTATGCTGTAGGTTGTGAAAGACTTAAGCTCGTTTTTAAATTGTGAAATATCGTTTACTGAAAACCCGTTTATTTCTTCAAGTTTAATAGCCTTTTTTAAATCTTTTTCATCGCTAAAAAAAGCAAACGACAACTCCTTTAAAAAAGGTTCTCCTTCATGAAAGTTTTTATTTCTTTCAAGAATAATCTTTTTAACAAAACCATTTTGTTCATGATGAATCTTTTTAACCTTGAAAGGACCAGAGCCAACTAAATACTTTTCATCAACCAAGCTTAAAGGTAAATTTTGAGGGGAAACATTTTCAAAAATGTGCTTGGGTAAAATTTTAATTGTTAAGGTTTCACTAAACCCTGCGTATTTTTTCGGTAGCTTAAAAACAACGGTTCGGCTTGTTGTTTTTTCAGCTATAATACCTGCCCACTTAATTCTTAAAGGGCTTTGGTATTCAGGGTTTTGAGCTAAGTTAATAGTAAAGATAATGTCGTCTGCTGTGATTGGCTCACCATCGTGCCATAACAAGTTTTCTTTTAAGGTAACTTCGTAAATTTTTCCTTCACCTTGAACAGAATAGTCTTGAATTAAATCTTTTATAATTTGTCCGTTTTCGTCATATTTCATTAAGCCAGAAAATATAACCTCAACAATGTCTCTATCAACATCTTGGTTAGAAAGATAAAGAGGGTTAATTATTCTTGGCTGGCCAATTATACCTTCAGTGTAAGAGCCCCCAATGGCTGGGGAAATCTTTGTATGCTTAAAATAAAAATTTAAACATAAAAATATTCCAGAACCAACAAGTAAAACAACAAGAACAAAAAATATTGTTTTTTCTTTTTTGCTTGAAACAGAAAAAAATCTTTTCCATTGCCTTATTGACGGAAGTTTAGATGGCTTTTTAAAAAGCCTTTTTATTTGTAGAAACAATTTTTTAAGATTTACCTATTAAACTTAAGATAGAAAAAATTATAAACAGAGCGCCAAGAACAATAGTAGCTATAAAAATTTTTCGTTCAGCCCCTCGCCTTTTCAAGTAAAATCCTCCTCCGCTTCCCCCAAAAGCGCTTCCCAGGGCTGTGCCTCTTTGTTGGAGTAATATGCAAACAATTAGTAAAACAGGAACTATAATTTGTAAGATTAATAAAATAGACATAAGGATAGAAGTTAGATGATTTTCCAAGCTATAGTTTTTATGGCTTAAAAAGTCATTGCAAATTTTTATTCCCAGCCCTTCGCGAAGGGCTGGATAAGTTTTCCGTAAGCTCTCCGTTTGGGGCGGATCGCTAACGGACTACTTATTTTTCTTTTTCTTTTTAAAAACAAAAGAAATGATTAAATCAACTGCAAAAAGAATTAAACTGGTAAAGAATAAAGCCACAAAACCTTTTATGTGCAAAGAAGGAAACAAAAGGTCGGTAAATTCTATAATAACAATATTAATTAAAATACCAACTAGCCCTAAAGTTAAAATTCGCAAGGGCAAGGTAATTAAATCAAGAATTGGTTTAACAAAAACATGTAAAAGCCCTAAAACCAACCCGGCCAAGGCTAAAGATTTCCAAACTTCAATTCCAGAGCCATCAATGTAAACACCCGAAATAAACAAAGTGGCTAAATAAAGCCCTAATATTGAAGCGATAATAGCACCAATTAGACTTTTCCCTAACATACCCCGTAAGAGAGTTTCAAAAAAGAATTTTTCAATTCGACTTTAAATACTCTTTGATTCTTAGTTTTAATAATCTACCACCTTGGGTAGTTTTTAAATAGTTTTCTCGACGTTTTGCATCTTGCTCGTTGAGACAACTCTCAGCGTAAACAAGCTTGAACGGTGTTCTGCCTTTTGTTGAAAAATTCTTTCTGGCATTATGTTGGGATAACCTTTTCTTTAGGTCTGTCGTGTAGCCAATATAAAAATCATTATCTTTCTCGCTTTTTAAAACATATACATAATGCCAATTTGAAACTCCTCTACAGGGCATACTAATAATATACCCATTTTTCCCTTGAAAGTCAACGCAAGATCGTGTAACATATGGCGTAGAACAAAAAAGAAGTGTTTTAAATTCCTAAGGAGGTTAAAATGGAAGCAACGAAGCCAGAAGTAACAAGCGAGAATTTTCCAGAAGTATATCTACGGGGAAAGTGGTCGATCAAGATTCAAGGCATAGGCACAGGAGAAGTGATGTTTCAAAAGGAGCTTGCTCTCCAGTATTGCGTTACTGCGCTTGCGGGTTTGACAAGAAAGCCAGTTTTTGTTTCAGATACTAAAACTTTTTTCCAGTTCATTTCTTTCGATGCAGAAAAAAATGAATTGGAGGTGAAAGTAAATAAATAGGGGACAACCACCCTATTTTATTTTATAAAATTTTTAGAGCGGAGGGTTTTGTGGTAGGTGATGGCAAAGCGGTGGGCTTCGTCTCGGATTTGTAAAATTAGGTTAGAAACTTCTTGGGGCAGGTTTTTTAA
>Ga0268276_1001707_pt1 | contig 20665 bp, 19 predicted proteins | sample saktaG_4_FD_190145 | JGI IMG/M metagenome (GOLD analysis project Ga0268276, IMG submission 190145) | Saline water microbial communities from Sakinaw Lake, British Columbia, Canada - sak_2010_1_5_45m | ecosystem: Environmental > Aquatic > Non-marine Saline and Alkaline > Saline ... | reverse complement strand
TAAGTCTACACCTTTTTATTACATTTTTATAATCCCTCTCTTGTTACTTGTCTTACCAACAAAAGAAAGCATTATTAATATATAATACTTTTTTCTTCCAAGTACCCCACTAAAGTTTACACTAACTTTAGGTTGGAGATTTAGCGTGCTGCTCGTAGCTTTCTGGGAAACTAATAATTTACAGTCTTTTTCTTAACATTTGAGCTTTTTGGAATTCTTCTTTCAAGCTGCTCGGATCATTTTTGAGTTTACCTTCTAATACTCCAAGGTAATTCCTAAATTCCTGTATCATTTTCAAAATATTTTCTTGATTAGTTTTACAGATATCCTCCCATATCTTATAAGGACTGGAGGCAATTCGAGTCATATCCTTAAACCCCCCTCCAATAGCTTTAAAATAATTGTTATTATTTTCTTCTTGGGCTAACATACTTATCATATTGGTTAAAGAAACTGCTAAAATTTGGGGTAAATGACTTACTGCACCAACAATTCTATCGTGATCAAGAGGGTCTAATATCAATCTCTTTGCGCCTATTATTCTAATTATTGAAAACATTTTTTCTAATGCTACTAAATTACTTTTATTGGTAGGAGTTAGGATATAAGTTTTATCCTGAAAGAGATGGGGATCTGCCGAATCTATGCCATATTTTTCTGAACCTACCATAGGATGACCGCCAATAAAATGGATATCTTTGGATAACATTTTATTTGCTCTCTTTACAATCTGCTTTTTAGTACTACCGGTATCAGTTACCAGACATTCTTTTTTAAGAAAAGGATTAATTTGGGGCAATAAATCTAAAATTGTTTTTACTGGAGTAGCTAAAATTACTATATCTGCTTCTTTTATTCCTTCTTCGAGATTGACTGTGCCTTCATCAATAGCACCTCGGGTAATTGCTTTTTCGATTATTTCCTGTTTATCTATACCTACAATTCTAAAGCTTGGTCTATTTTCTTTTAGAGCTAACCCGAGGGAGCCGCCGATTAGACCCACACCTATGATAGTTATTTTTTTAAAGTCGCTTTCCTCTTTCATTTTGTTTTTCTCCTTTATTTATGAATTCCTACTTTCGCAGGAATGACAGAAATATTCAATCGGGTTTGATGAATCCAACCTACTTTTCTGGTTTGTCCTTTAATAAATCTTGAAGAGCATAGATAGCGAGAATATAACTCTGGTATCCAAATCCAGCAATCTGTTCTGTGCAAGCAGAAGCAGTCACTGATTTCCTCCGAAAGTCTTCTCGAGAAAATATATCAGAAATATGAACTTCAATTGTTGGAATTGGACAGTCTCTAAGAGCATCGGCAATAGCATAACTATAATGAGTATAGGCTGCTGGATTAATAATTAAACCATCCACTTGGGAAGAAAAGTGCTGAATAGAATCAATAATCTCTCCCTCAGAATTTGATTGTTTTATAGTTAGTTCAATATCTTCCTCTTTGGCAAAAGATTCAATTTTATGATTCATTTCTTCCAAGGTTAAATTTCCGTAAATATTTTGATCCCTTTTTCCGAGCATATTTAAATTTGGGCCATTAATTATTCCTATCTTTAACATAATTTCCACTCCTTTTTTAATTCTTCTAAAGCTTTTATTACTTCTTCTTTGGTAATATTATTAATTAAACTAACTTTCCCCAGAGCTTCTGGTAAAATAAATGTCATTCTGCCCTGGTAGTTTTTTTTATCTAAAGTTAATGTTTCCCAGAACTGGTTGTAGTCTATATTTTTAATATATTTAAATATAGATTCCCGCTTTCGCAGGAATGACAATATTTTCCTAATTTTTTCTTTAAACTCTTCCGAACACATCCCTCTATTACGAGCTATTTTAGTCTCGGTTAACATACCTAAGGTTACTGCTTCACCATGACTTAAATCTTGATATTCTGCTCTTACTTCCAGGGCATGGCCAATGCTATGTCCAAAGTTTAGTACTTTGCGTAATCCACTTTCCCGGGGGTCTTTCAAAACTATGTCCACCTTTAACGAAACAGCTTCTTTCACCAGTTCACATAGTAGGTCTTTATGTTTTTTTAATAATTGATTCATATTTTTTTCTAACCATTTAAAGAAAGCCGGAGATTTAATAACTGCTATCTTTATAGCCTCTGCTATTCCATTTTCTATATCCTTATCTGATAAGGTTTGTAAAACTTCAGGGTCGGTATAAACTGCCTTTGGTTGATAAAAGCTCCCGATTATATTTTTAGCTAAAGGATGATCAACTGCAACTTTTCCCCCAATACTGCTATCTACCTGGGCTAAGAGAGTGGTGGGAATATGCACCAAAGGGACACCTCTCATATAGGTAGCAGCGACAAATCCGGTTAAATCTCCTATAACTCCTCCTCCCAAAGCAATAAGGGTAGTGGTTCGGTTTGCTTTCCTTTTTAATAATTCATCATAGAGATATATTGCGGTAGACAGAGATTTATATTTCTCGCCATCAGGCACTTCTATTACATTACAGTTAAACTTATCCTTTTTCAAAACGGATAACAGTTTGGTTCCATATAGGCTATTTATCAAAGGATTAGTAATTACAATAACCTTTTTATTCTCTATTATTCTGGTTAAATGTTGAGTTAAATTACTGAGAATTCCTTTTTTAATATATACCTTATATTTTTTATCTTCTATAATTTTTACTTTAATCTCTTTCATCTATTCATCTTTCCAATTTTAAAAGTTCAATTATTTTATCTACGACTTCCTGAACGCTAAGATTAGAAGTATTAATCTTATAATCGAAATTATCATATACTTTCTTTCTCTTTTCTAATAGATGATTAATTTTATTTAAAATATTATCCCCTTTTATGAGTGGCCGATTATTCTTTTTCTCTAAGCGATTATAGATAATCTGGGAATCAGCGTAAAGGCATATAATCTCTCCTGCCTGACCTAACATTCTGGCATTATCTGAAGAAAGTAGAGTTCCCCCACCAGTAGCAATTACCCTATTTTCTTTCTGAGACAATTCTTTTACTAATTTATTCTCTTGTTCTCGAAAATAATTTTCCCCGTATCTGGCAAAGATATCTGCTATACTTATCCCCAGGCCTTCTTCTATAATCTGATCCATATCTATAAATTCCATTTTTAATTTTCGAGCTAATTCTTTTGCTATCACACTCTTGCCAGTCCCCATAAATCCGGTAATAATAATATTTTTCCTCATATCTCCCGGAGTAACTCCTTATAATTTTTATAATTTTCTTTAATTTCAATCAATGAGTCTCCGCCAAACTTTTCCAGAAAAGCAACTGATATCTCCCAGGCTGCTACCGCCTCTCCCACTACACTGGTTGCCGGGACAACACATATATCGGACCTTTGATATATTGTTTTTGTCTCCTTTTTAGTGGCAAAATCAATAGAACTAAGGGGATTAATCAAAGTAGGTATAGGTTTTATATAAGTTCTAACCATCACATCTTCCCCATTGGTTATTCCTCCTTCTATCCCCCCAGCCCGATTGGTCTTTCGGTAATATCGAAAAGAATCTTTTTCTAATTCTTCCTGAGCAAAGATTTCATCATGTACAGCCGAACCTTCCTTCTTCGAAGCCTCTACTCCCTCACCTATCTCTACTGCCTTTACCCCTGGAATACTTATTAAAGCTGAAGCCAATCGAGCGTCCAGACGTCTATCCCATTGAACATAAGTTCCTAAACCAATAGGAACACCGGTAATTACCACCTCAAATACCCCACCTAAAGTATCTCCTTTCTCCCGAGCTCGATCAATTTCTCTACACATTCCAATTGATGCAATTCCATCTATGCAATATACAGGGGATTTATTAATTTTCTCTTTAACTTCTTGATTAAAAGAAGTAATTCTCTTTGCTTTAATCTGACCAATCCTTAATACATAACTATAAATTTCTATATTGAATTCTTCTAAAAGGGAGCTTGCAACCGAGCCGATAGCTACCCTCATGGCAGTCTGTCGGGCACTTGCTCTTTCTAAGACTTTCCGCACATCTTTAAATCCATATTTTATCGCACCGGCAAAATCCGCATGTCCTGGTCGGGAAATAGTCAAAGGAGAATATTCCTTTTCCTGCCAATTTTCCCAATCTTTATTTTTTATCATTAAGCCAAGGGGACTTCCTATGGTCTTCCCTTCTACCAATCCGGACAATACCTCTACTCGATCCTGTTCAATCTTCATCCTCTCTCCTCTGCCATACCCTCCTTGGCGTCTCGCCAGATTAAGATTGATCTTTTCTTCGTTTAAGGAAAAACCTGCTGGCAAACCTTCTATTATTCCCAACAAACATTTTCCGTGAGATTCTCCCGCATCGAGAAATCTTAGCATTTTGTATTTTCTCCCTTCTCTTTGACTTTCAAGCAATACAAGTAATTCTTTTAATCATTTCTAGTACTTCTTTCCCTTCTGGTTTAAAGCCAGTCCAGAGATAGAAACTTTCTATACCTTGATAAACTAACATCGGTAAACCATTAATTATCTTTGCTCCTGCCCTCTCCGCTTGTCTTAAAAAAAGAGTCTTAGCTGGGTAATAGATAAGATCATAGACTAAGAGATTAGGGTGAAACAATCTTTTACCAGGCAAAGGAGTATTATTGATTTTGAGGGGTATTCCTAAAGAAATAGCATTCACTAAAAGATGAGCCTCCCCTATTTTATCTGTTAACCTCTCTTTCTCTAAAGGTAATATATTAATATTGCTCCCGGGGAAAAAGGTTAAAAGATCCTGTTTAATTTTTTCAGCCTTTTCAGGCGTTCGATTAAAGATGTATATTTCTTCTATCCCTTCCTCTAAAAGGGCATAAACAACTGCCCGGGCAGCCCCTCCTGCTCCTAAAATAACTGCTTTTTTCTTTTTTGTAAAAAATTTTCCATCTTCCTGCAGGCTTTTCTTGAAGCCAATTACATCGGTATTGTAACCGGTAAGAATTCCTTTATTATTGACAATAGTATTTACCGCTCCAATCCTTCGGGCAGATTCTTCCACTTCGTCCAACAATTTAATTACTTTCTCTTTATAAGGGAAAGTGATGTTTACCCCTCTTATATTCAGGGATTTTATCCCTTGAATGGCTTTACCTAAATTGGTTTCTGCTACTTGAAAAGGCAGATAACAAAAGTTTAAAGAATGTTTAAGTATTATTTGGTTATGGATAAGTGGGGAAAGACTATTTTCTATATTTTTACCGATTATTCCGATTATTTTGGTCTTTCCGTTAATCTCTTTTTTCATTTTGCTATTCCTTTAAATCAATTTTTGCAAAGTCTTTTCGAATCCGGGAAAAGATATATCTATACATTCTGAATTTCTAATCACAGTTTTACCTTCGGCTAATAGAGCAGCGACTGCTAAAGACATAGCAATTCGGTGATCATTGTAACTTTCGCAGACTGCTCCCTGCAATCTAGTGGGACCATTTACCATAAAACCATCTTCCTCTTCCTCAATATCTGCTCTCATTTTTTTTAATTCGCTGACAATAGCTTTTATCCGATCAGACTCCTTCACCCTTAATTCTCTTGCCCCACTTACTACCGTTTTACCCTGCGCCTGAGTTGCCACCACAGCAATGAGAGGTAATTCATCGATTAGGAGGGGCACCATTTCTTCTTTAATCTCTATTCCTTTTAATTCTGAATATTCTATCTTTAAATCAGCCCGAGGTTCATTAGATTTTATCTGGAAATTTAAAATATCAATCTTTGTCCCCATTTTTTTTAATATTTCAATTACTCCGGTTCTGGTAGGATTAACCCCTACCTGCTTAATTATAATTTGCGAGTCTCTTAATATACTGGCAGCTGCTATGAAATAAGCAGCAGAAGAAATATCGCCAGGGATAAAAATATTAGTACTCCTTAACTCTGTTCCGCCCTTTATTTTAATTTCAGGAGGAGATATTTTTATATCTCCCTGCATAGTCTCTAACATCCTCTCGGTATGGTCCCTGGTGGACAGAGGTTCACTAATAACTGTCTCACCAGTTGTATAAAGGCCAGCCAACAGAAGGGCTGATTTCACCTGAGCACTGGCTACAGGTAAGGTATATTGGAAAGAATTAAGTTGACTTCCTTTTATACTTAAAGGAGCAAAATGGCCATCTTCTCTCCCCCAAATATCTGCCCCCATTAACCGAAGAGGTTGGACTACCCTTTTCATAGGTCTTTTTCTGATTGAATTATCGCCATTTAAAACAGAATAAAAATTCTGTCCACTAAGCAATCCGGTTAAAAGACGGATGGTCGTTCCTGAGTTCCCCACATCGAGTATAACTTTTGATTCTTGCAATCCATATAATCCTTTTCCTTTTATATTAACAGAATTATCTTCGTCTAACTCTATTTTCACTCCTAAGGATTGCATGCATTCCAAAGTTCTTAGGCAATCTAAGGAATTTAATAAATTATATACTCGAGTTTCTCCCTGAGAAATAGACCCTAAAATCAGAGAGCGGTGAGATATTGATTTATCTCCCGGGACAAATATATTCCCTGTTAATTTATTAACTTTTTCTAAAACAAGTTCCACTTAATTTTTCATCCTCTCTAAATCATCTTCAGCAGATATACCTAATTCTCGACCTACCGCCTGAACTATAGGGATTAATTCTTTCATCAATTGAGTAAAAGTAGCGAGTCTTAAAGTCTGAGCTCCATCGCTAAGTGAACTTTTGGGGTCAGGATGAACTTCGATAAGCAAGCCATCCGCTCCAACGGCTATGGCAGCCTTAGCCATTGGACTTACCAGCCTCCATTTGCCGGTAGCATGGCTGGGATCTACAATTACGGGCAAGTGACTCAACCTCTTTAATGCAGGGACTGCGCTTAAATCCAAAGTATTACGGGTATAGTTTTCAAAAGTACGAATTCCTCGCTCACATAATATCACTTCGTAATTCCCCTGAGATAAAATATATTCTGCTGATAATAATAGTTCCTCTATGGTAGCTGACATTCCCCTTTTTAATAATATTGGTTTTTTAGTTTTACCTAATTCTTGAAGCAATACAAAATTCTGCATATTACGGGCGCCTACTTGAAATATATCGGTATATTTACCTACCAGTTCTATCTGGTTAACCGACATCACTTCAGTTACAACTGCTAAACCTGTCTCCTCCCCAGCCTGAGCCAATAACTTCAAGCCTTCTTCCCCTAATCCCTGAAAGCTGTAAGGAGAAGTCCGAGGTTTAAAAGCTCCTCCCCTTAATATCTTTGCTCCAGCAGCTTTCACTTGTTGGGCTGTCTCAAATATCTGTTTTTCATTTTCTACCACACATGGTCCAGCCATTACTACCACCTCTTTGCCGCCAATAACTACATCCTTTACTTTAACTGTAGTATCCAAACTCTTAAACTCCCTGCTTGCCAATTTGTAAGGCTTTACAATAGGGATAATTTCTTCCACACCATTAAAGGCGTAAAGAGGAACAGAAGCTAAATTTTCTACATCTCCGATTACTCCTATAACAATCCGCTTTTCTCCCCGAGAGATGTGTACTTTATGTCCCATTTCATGTAACTTCTGTACTACTTTTTCTACATGAGACTCGTTGGTTTTGCCATTCATTACGATAATCATTTAAACTCACTCTCCTTTTAATCTAAGTTTTCTTTAATTAAATCTTTTCTTAATATTTTTGCTCCTCTTGAATAACAATGTTTTATTTCTTGTAGGCTTTTTTGGCAATTTATCTGAACTAATATTCTAATACATCTGGGTAAACTTCCTGGAACTTCGATTTCTTGCATATCAAAAAGAGGGACTTTATCCCAGCCTAATTCTCGTGCTGCCTGTGCCGGAAAAGCAGCATTTAAATCAGGAGTGGCACTGAAAAAAATACTTACTATATCTTCGATCTTAAAATTATTCTCTCTCTGTAAAATAATTAGCAATTCTTTGGTGTTTTCTATAATCTCTTCTTTAGTATTGCTATTTAGAGTTATCGCTCCTCTTATTCCTCTTACCAGCATATATACCTCCTTTTTCACACCAGAGGACAGTTCTCTGACACAATTTGATGAGATTGCCACGCCCTGATAAATCAGGGCTCGCAATGACATTTACATTCTTTACGGGCTCGATGAATCGAGCCCCTACACTTTTTAACCATAACCTCTTATAAAATAAAAAAGGCCATAGGAATTTAAAAAACCTATGACCCTTATATATAAATATATAAAGATATCATAGGCACAAAACCGATGTCTATGCCTATGATATCTTATTTTATACTTCTAAGATGTTAAGGCATAAACATCGGTGGTAAAATAGTAGTAATAAAAATTAAAGGAATTTATTGATTTAGTAAATTCTTTATTTATAGCCACCTTGTCTACTCCTTAACATTTTTTAAAATATTAGCATACTCTTCTAATTCTGTCAAGTTTTTAATAACAATTTTTTAATATTTATTTAGTGGCAGCTGCTTTTCTTAATCTCTCCATAATAGCAAGACCCAAGCCCCGCTCTTCTAATCCTTCGGTAATAATAATTTCAAATCCTTCTTTATCAAAACTTCTTAAAATAGCGAAGAGATTTGCCGCACATGTCTCTAATTCAGCACCCTTACCTATAACCTTAACCTCAAATCCATTATATTCGTTTTGATTTTCTTCTTTAGCCATTATCCCCACTTTAAATCCTTTTGCCTTATATTCAGAAGCCAGCTGATGAACTTCTTCTACCTCGGATTCCCCTTTTTCTTCCACTAAAATTAGTTTTGCTTGAGGAGAATAATGACTGTTTAGCATTCCGGGAGAACGAAAACCTTCTTCTAACTCCTTACTTATTTTTACCTGGCCAATTACTTCTTTTAATTTTTCCACTGATATCCCCCCTGCCCTCAGTACCTGGACGGGTTTAACGGTTATATCGAGAACAGTAGATTCTACCCCTACTTTAGTTTTTCCTCCATCAATAATCATCTCTATTTTACCGTCTAAATCATCGGCTACGTGTTGAGCAGTAGTGGGGCTTGTCCTTCCAAAAAGATTGGCACTGGGTGCTACTATGGGAGTTTTAGCTTCTATAATTAAGCTTAAGGCAATATTATCCGCCGGTATTCTTATTGCAATCGTATCTAAACCGGCAGTAACAATACCAGAAACTAATTCAGATTTTTTTAGAACTAAGGTAAGGGGCCCCGGCCAAAATACTTTAGCTAATTTTAAAGCTACCGGGGGAACTTGCTTGGACAATCTATACAATTCTTTTATATCGGCAATATGAGCAATTAAAGGATCATTAGATGGTCTTCCTTTGGCTTGAAATATTTTCGCAACCGCTTTCTCATTGAGGGCATCTGCCCCCAATCCATAGACTGTCTCAGTAGGAAAAGCCACCAAGTTACCTTTTTTTATTTCTTCTGCAGCTGTTTTTATCTTAGCAAAATCTATTCTTTTGGGATTTATTACTAATATTTTGGTTTTCATTTTAATATTTTTAATATTTTGTATCTTAATATTCCTATAGGAACTTCAATCTCAACTTCTTCTCCTTCCTGGTGACCTAAAAATGCCCGTCCTAAGGGAGAACTTATAGATATCTTGTTATGAGTGAAATCTATTTGGTCATCCGGCACAAAGATATATTCAATTTCTTCCCCAGAACCTAAATTCTTCAGCTTTAGAGTTGTGCCGATACCAATCCCCTCTGAATAACAATCCTCTTCTACTACTTTTGCCCGACTTAACTTCTGTTTTAATCTGACAATATTTATTTCGTTCATACGCTGAGCTTCTAAGGCTATGTTATACTCTGCATTCTCAGTGATATCTCCGTATTCTAATGCCCGGCTAATATCTTCTTGCAGTTCTTTTCTTTTTGCTACCTCTAAATATTTTATTTCTTCTTTTAAATTCTTCAAGCCTTCTTTGCTTAAAAAAATCTCGTTATTGCTCATTTTTATCCCTCTTTTATCTTATCAATTTTACTGTTTAATATAATATTTCTCTTTCACGATATCAAGATAATTTTAGTTATTTTAATTCTCTTTTATGGATTACTGTTGATATTAAAAAAAGCAGGTAGGTAGTTCCTGCTCAAATTAAATCTATATTTTACTTAAAAAAATGGTGGCGCAAGGGGGAATTGAACCCCCGTTTGCTGATTGAGAGCCAGCTGAATTAACCACTATTCGATTGCGCCTATAAACAAATAAATTAATTTAATATTATAATTATAATGTAATGGCTGAGGGAGGTGGGGTCGAACCACCGCTCCCAGATCCAGAGTCTGGTGTCCTACCACTAGACGATCCCTCAACTCTATAATAATCTTTTCTTTTTTTATTTTATACTAAATCGTGTTATTTGAAAAGTCTAATTAATTACTTTTTCACTTCTTCTATTTTTTCTATAGCTTCTTTTAAACGTTTAACAGTTTTGTCCTGACCTAATACTACCATTATTTCAAACAAACCAGGGCCTACTTTTTTACCGCTCAGCGCAACGCGGGTAGGATGAATAATTTGACCTCCCTTTATTTGCAAGGAAGAGGCAATTTCTCTTACTGCATTTTCGATATTTTCTTCTTTCCAACATTTAAGGGCAGAAAGCTTTTCCTTTAAAGCTTGCAAAATATCTGGTACACCTTCTTTGTTTAATACGCTATCAAAAGCCTGGGGTTCAATATCTATTTTGTCTACAAAAAAATAATCCGCATAGTCGATAAACTGAGAAAAATTTTTAATCCTTCCCTGCATTAATTTTACCACTTCTTCTATGTATTCTATGTACTCATTTTTTACCGGAAAAAGACCTTCTTCATTTTCAATATAATTAACCTCCTTAAGAAAGGGAAGAAGCATTTTGGTTAGGGAAACGATAGACATATTCTTTAAATATTCACTATTAAACCAATTTAGCTTTTCCATACTAAAAACAGCCGCATGTTTGGAAATTTTATCCAAGCTAAACTCTTTAATTAATTCTTCTTTTGTGAATATCTCCCTTTCGTCGCCGGAAGACCAACCTAAATGAGTAATATAATTCACTACTGCCTCTGGGATATAACCCATCTTTTTATATTCCATAACCGAAGTTGCTCCATGACGTTTACTCAGCCTGGTGTGATCTTGCCCCATAATCATAGGGATATGAGCAAATTTTGGCACATTAAATCCCAAGGCTTCATATATTACTATCTGTTTGGGAGTATTAGAAATATGGTCATCTCCTCTCATAACGTCGGTAATCTTCATTAAGGCATCATCAATGACTACTGCATAATTATAAGTAGGAATTCCCTCTGATTTCATAATTACAAAATCACTTAACAGCCCACCGTCAAAAATTACTTCACCCCTTAATAGATCATCAAAGGCAATTTCCTTGGCAGGAATTTTAAGTCTTATTACCGGCTTTCTACCTTCTGCTTCATATCTTTTCTTATCCTCTTCGCTAAGATTCAAACAATGTCTATCATACTTAAGAGACTTATTTTCTCTTGCCTGTTTTTCTCTACTTTTAGTCAACTCTTCTCTGGTACAATAACAATAATAGGCTTTTTGGTCTTTCAATAATTGCTCAGCATATTTCTGATAAAGATGCAATCGTTGCATCTGAAAATAAGGACCATATTCCCCGCCTTTTCCGGGGCCTTCATCCCAATCTAAACCCAACCATTTCATACCCTCCAATATTACATTTACTGCTTCCTCGGTAGATCTTACTTGATCGGTATCTTCAATACGCAAAACAAAAGTCCCATTATAATGTCTGGCATAGAGCCAATTAAATAAAGCCGTTCGGGCTCCTCCAATATGTAAATAACCAGTTGGACTGGGGGCAAATCTAACTCGAATTTTGTTATCTTCCATTTTTCCTCCACCCTTATTAGTATATAGTATTTAGTATATAGTATAGCGTATAGCGGGGAGCGTTTAGCGTGTAGTTTTGAATTAAAAAAGTTTATACTAATTAAGCGAGAAACGAAAAGCTATAATTTAAAATTCAAAACTTTTTTCTTAGATGTTAGTTAACTGATTTAATATTAATTTATTAGTTAGCTAACCAATTACATAAGCGATACGCAATACACGCTACGCATTACAATATATAAGATACACTACTTTTATTAAGAAACAAGAATATTATAATATAAAAAGTATGATAACACAATCTTTTACAAATGGGAAACTTTGGAGCAAAAGACCACTTCTTATTAATGTCATTCTGCGAAAGCAGGAATCCAAAATTTTTAACAGGGACTTATTTAACTAATTCTGAAACCGGGACTATTTCTATGCCCGCTCTAATCAATTCAGGAATCATCCTCTTCAATACATAAAAGGTATTTATGCGGCTATGACCAATAGCAATAGCCTCTCCTTCTCTTAAGGCAGTCTCTTGAAGTTTCAACATCTGTCCTTTGATATATTCCATATCATTCTCATTATCTAAAAAGACTGACCTTACCGCAGACTTAATCTCCATCTCTTGGGCTACTTCATAGGCAATGGAATTCTTGGTGGTTATACTATCTATGAAAAATAAATTATATCCTTTAATCTCTTCTAAAACTATCTCCATAATTTTTCTATCTTCGGTAATCTTTGAGCCCATATGATTATTAACCCCTATAATATAAGGGAAATTTAAAATACAGTCTCTAACGGCCTGTCTGATTTCTTCTTCCGACATATAAGATTTAATGGCGCCGGGCCCGGGGTCAGCAGAAGAATTACTGGGCTCCATGGGTAGATGCAACATAATTTCCTGATTATTTTTTCTGCCTTCTTCGGCAATAAATTCAGAATACTGGAGAAAAGGTAATATAGATAGTGTCACAGGAAATTCCAATTCCATCATCTTTTTCGCCACTTCTGTTTCATATCCTAAATCATCTATTATAAAAGCTACTTTAGGTGAAAAGTTTGTCTCTTCCTCTGAAGAGGCTAAATCATTAACTATTAAATCTATATATTGTTCGCTATCATAAGTAGTTTCTTCAGATTCCTTTACTTCTAACTCTATTTCATTAGTAGTCGTTGAGTTAGCATTTTGGGTATTACGAAGGCTATTTTCTTCCTTAATAGACTTATTAAATAAATTAGAAATATTAAAAGCTATGATCAAAATAATTACTAAAGCAATAATATTTATAATTTCTCTTTGGCTCTTTTTCAAAATAAAATTCCTTTCATCTTTGGTTGGTTAGTTATTTAGTTTCTGACTCCTATTTTCTTCACTATATACTAAATACTAAATACTAATTTATTTCCTCTTCCAATAACTGTACCGCCTTATTTAATTGCATATCCTGTTCATCATCTTCTGCTGGTTCTACTAATATATCCGGTTCAATCCCGATATGATTTATAGAACGCTCGTTAGGGGTAAAATATTCAGAAGTAGTAATAGCAACTCCTGAGCCATTATAAAGATTAAAAACTTGCTGAACCACTCCCTTGCCAAATGTTTTTTCCCCCAACAGCTTACCTCTTCCAGAATCCTGAATTGCACCAGCTACAATTTCCGAAGCACTTGCACTACCCTCATTAACCAATACGAATAAAGGCCATTCGGGGTATTTATTCCCTTTGGATTCTATAGTAGCTACTATCCCATCCCTATCTTTGATATGAACAATCGGTCCTTCTTTTATGAATTTGCTGGCCACCTCTATGGCACTATCTAACAATCCTCCCGGATTATTGCGTAAATCGAGAATAATCCCCTGAATATCACTATCTTTTTTAAATTCATTTAAGACTTCTTCTAATTCAGGTTCAGTATTCACATTAAAAGTAGTAATTCGGACATATGCAAGATTATTATTCTTACCCATTACTTCCTTTTTTACTGCTTTAACTTCGATTGTATCTCGGATTATGGAAATATTTAAAATTTCCTCTACATTTTCTCTCTTAATTCCTAAGATAACTTCGGTTCCTTCCTCCCCCCTTAAAATATTAACTGCATCATCTACCCCCATTCCTTCTGTTGGTTTTCCATCAATCTCTACTATCTTATCTCCTGCTTTTATTCCTGCTCTATAAGCTGGGGTATCTTCAATGGGAGAAATTATAGTTAATTGATCATCTTTCATAGAGAGAATTATCCCTAACCCTCCAAAACGACCTAAAAACATATCTTCCTGCTCCCTTTTAAGGGATTGAGGGTCCATATAACGAGTATAGGGGTCATCAAGGGCTTTAAGCATACCTCTTATAGCCCCCTGAATAACTATATCTAAATCTATGTCCTTCTTTACGTATTCAAACCTTACCAAATTTAAAGCTTCAAAGAAAGGCTCTAAATTATTAAATAACATCTCTTCATTAGTCTTGCCATTTGCCCCAACATTATAAAATAGGAATCCACCTATTATAGAAACCAATACAAAAATCGAAATTAAAGTAATTATTCTCTTTCTTTTTATGTTTATCAAAATTTTCACCGTCCAATTTTTAGAATGTTTATATTTATAGCCAGTTCATAGGGTCAGTAGGTTTACCTTCTACCCTAACTTCAAAATGCAGCCTGGTGGAAGAAACGCCGCCACTATCACCCACCTGACCTATAGATTGTCCCTTTTTTACTTTATCACCAATATCTATTAAAATTTTAGAAAGGTGGGCATACAGAGTAGTAATCCTTCCTCCATGATCAATAATTATTATCTGCCCATACCCTTTTATATTTCCAGTATAAATTACCTCTCCCGAACCAGCTGCATGAACTACCTGTCCAAGGGGAGCACTAATATCTATTCCAGAATTAAAAGTATAAGTATTAAATTCGTTATTTTTTTGTCTTCCATACCCAGAAATTAAGTTGCCCTGAACAGGTAGGGTTAAAATTCCCTTTTTAGGTTTTAGAGTAATCTCTGGGACTTCTTTCTGGGAAACATTTTTAGAATCCTCTTCCTGTTGCTTATAAATTCTTTCTATTATATTCTTTATTTCTTGAGAAGATTGCTCTAACTCTTTTAAAGACTTTAGGTATGTTTCTTTTTGAGAGTCTATCTTATTAATTATGGATTTTTTGGATTTAATAGAAAATTCAATATTTTCTTTCTCTTTCTCTACTTCTTTTTTTAACAAACTCAATATCTCTTCCCTGTTCTCCAGGTTTATTTTATTATTCTCTATCTTGTTCATCTGCTGGCGAATATCATTAATCACTTCAGCATCTAAAGACAAAATATTTTTTATATACCTGAAACGGGTAAGAAAATCAGAAAAGCTTTCACTATTAAATAAAATTTCCAGATAACCAGTTAGGCGGTGTTTATATATCTCCCTTAATCTGCTTTCTAATAGCTTAGTCTTTTCCTTTAGCTTTTCTTTTTCAATTACACCTTCATCTTCTGCTGCTTTTATCTCTTTTTGAGCAAAGTCTAAATCTTTTTCGATAGTTTTTAATTCCTTTTCTGCATCCTGTAAAAGTTTTTCTATTGTATGAAGTGTTTCTAAATAACCAATTTCTTTTTTTTGTAAATTATTAATTTCATCTTTAACACTTTTAATCTGCTGCTCTATCTTTTTTAATCTCTGGTTTTCCTCGTTTATCTTTTGACTGTTGTCTCCACTGCTATCACCATAGCTAAAAAACAAAACAAATAAGATAAAGGCTAAGATTAATATTAATGTAGAAAATATTTTCTTGTTTATTAAAACTAATTTCTTTTCATACATTTAAATATTTTCCTACTGAAAACATACTCCCTGAAATTCCCACTAAACTCCCTAACAGTATAATTGCTATACCTATGGGTAACAAATCTACATTGTCCACTACTAATGGCAAAAAAGGAATGGCTTGATTTACTTTATTTATTGCAAAAAAATAAAAATTATATAAAATTATTGTGGAAAGAACGCTTGAGATAAAGCCCTGTAAAAAGCCCTCAATTATAAAGGGCCACTTAATAAACCAGGAAGTAGCTCCCACTAAGCTCATTATTTCAATTTCATTTCTTCTGGCATATACAGTGATTTTTATTATATTAGATATAATCAAAATAGAAGCAAAAACCAGAAGGGCTAATATTAACATTCCCGCTCTCCTAAATATATAAGTAAAATTTAACAATCTTTCAGCTGTTTCCCGGCCATACTCAACTTCTTCCACTTTTATAAACTTAGTTATCTGATTAGCAATTTGCTCAATCGTTTTAGGATCTTTTATCTGTATCTCAAAAGAAGCAGGAAGTGGGTTTTTTTCAATAGCGCTGAGTATATCTTTTTGCTCTCCTAAATCTTTTGATAAACGCTGGTAAGCCTCCTCTTTAGATACAAATTTTACTTCTTTTATTCCGGTTATAGAATTAAGGTTATTGGTTAAAATGTTTAACTCGGCCTGAGAAATATTATCTTCTAAATAAACTATAATCTCTAATTGAGATTCTAAATTTTCTAAAAAAAGATTTAAATTTACAGATATTAATAGAAAGAGACCAACAATAAGTAAAATTGTAGTGATGCTTAATATTGCTGCTATACTCATTAAAGCACTTCTTCTAAAACTGAGTAAAGCCTCTCTAAAATAAAATCCCATATTCTCAAAAATCATCTTAATATATCCCTCTTTGGGTATCTTCTATTATTCGTCCTCGCTCCAACCTCACTACCCGCTTCTTAGCTTTATCTACCATAAGTTTATCATGAGACGCCATTATAATAGTAGTCCCCCGTATGTTTATATGAAATAGAAGTTTCATAATCTCCCAGGAAGTGTAAGGATCTAAATTGCCAGTCGGTTCATCGGTAAGTAATATTAATGGTTCGTTAGCAATAGCCCGGGCAATACATAATTTTTGCTGCTCTCCTCCAGATAATAAATGTGGTTTTATCTTCCTTTTATTTTCCAACCCTACTAAATTAAGAACCTTCTTAACTTGCTGTCTTATCTCAAAATTAGTTGCTCCAATCGCCTTTAAACCAAAGGAAATATTTTCATATACCATTCTATCATACAATAATTTAAAATCTTGAAAGACAATGCCTATGTTCCGCCTCAGATAAGGTATGTAACCGGGTTTAAGTCGAGCTATATTTATCCCATCGACAATTACCTGTCCCTTGGTAGGAACAATCCCTCGGTAAATCAATTTTAGAAAAGTGCTCTTCCCTGCCCCGGTAGCACCTACTAAAAAAACAAATTCACCCTTTTTTATATGGATATTGACATCCCGTAAGGCCTGGATTTTATTGGGATAATTTTTATATACGTGAAACATTCTAATCATATTAAATAGTAACCTCAAAGGTTATGGTTTTAAAAATTTATAAACTAATTCATTATTAGCAAGAGCTTTTTCTTCTAAATTATTTACTTTTTTGAGTAAAATATCTTTTATTTTATCATTATTTTCTCTAACATATTCTATCTTTTCTTGAATATTTTTTAAAGAGATATCTTCATCTATTTCTAACAGCAATTCAGGCAATCCCAAATCTTCTACAAAATATTTCACTTTAGGATCATAGTTAAAAGCTATAAAAGGAATATTAGCCATACTGGAAAATATAATTGAATGAAGTCTCACCCCAACCACCAAAGATAATCGAGACAGAACAGAAAGTAATTCTTCAGGCTCAAGTTTTATTTTTAATACCTCGGCCTTATTCTTCATTGAAGATAATATTTTTTCACTAATACGAATATCCTCATCAAATTTAAAGGGAAGAAAAATAATTTTTGCCTGGTAATTTGTAATTAAATAATCAGCTACTTGGACAAATATTCTTATTAAGTCTGATCCATAGTTTTTATATTCTCTAACCGAAACCCCAATTAAGGGGCGGTTATCTGAATTAATCAATTCCTGAATATAAGGATAACTATCTATAGTATGGTTAATATTTTTTTTCTTCAACAAAAAAACGGGATCAGAATTAACATATATTGATGGTTTCACCACTCCTAAATTTTCTAGTAATTCTTTAGAGGAGTTATCTCTTACGGTAATTAAATCAACATTATTTAAAATCCACTTCATTAACTTTTTGTTAAGCTGCCTATTTACCGGACCAATACCCTGGGCATAAATCATAACCGGTACTTTGACTATTTTTGCTACCAATATCAATCCCAAGTAATATAATATGCTCCAGCCTTTTCCGGTTGAATCTTGGAGTAATCCCCCACCCCCGCTAATAAAAAGATTAACATTTCGCAAATAACATATAATGCTAATTAGGTGTAGCCGGCTTATAGCTTTTACCTGGTAAGTTCGGGAGGTCTGCAAAGGATTATGGGAAAGAACTGTTATCTTTATTTGAGGTATCTTTTCTTTAAAGGCTCCAACCATAGATTTAAGAATGGCTTCATCTCCGGTATTATCAAAACCATAATAACCGGAAATCATTATCTTTACCATGGTTTTAGACTTTTTCATAATTAATTCTTTTCCTAAATATTTTTACCAGATAATAAAATACAATAACTACTATCAATCCTAGTAGCAGGCCTAACCATGCTCCATTAAAGGTGCGTAGCATTGAAAATAAAAAAGGAGTGTGAATATGACAGAAGGTATTAATTAAAGTAACCGGACCTATAGTCCCAATAAGGATTATTGGAATCTTAAATTCTTTTATTTTTAAGTAATTCATACTTATCGCCAATAATAGAGCGGGATAACCGATTAAAAACTCTTTATTTCGGGGTCGGGCAAATAAAGTTTTTTCTAAAAAGATTCTTATTTTCTCCTCAATATTCAAAACAGGGAGAAAAGAAAAATTCCCTGAACGAGAGATATAGATTACTAAAAATAACACAAAGAAAACCATTATAATCACATGTTCAATCAGGATGGGCTTCTTGATATTTTCCAAAATCATTAATTTTCCCTTATTCACCTTTAACCACATTATTGCCAGGACCAAAAGAAGCGGAACCAGATAAGAAATCTTTATTCCGCTAAACTGTTCTATCCCCAACATAAATTTATTATTGCTTAATAAAGCTGCTATTAACAGAGCGCCGGATAAAGTAATTAAAATTATCCTGAAAAATCCGGATAAAACCTTTTTTATCATCTCATTAAAACTGGGATTATTTTTAGAAAAATCTTGAGTATCTTTAAATTGAAAATTATTATTTCTCAAAAAATACCCTTCGTTATTAATGATTGCCAAAGTGGGAAATATTAGAGCTGCCAGTAAGGCCATCAGCTTTATTAAAAATATTTCTCGATTTAAAAAAAGGAGGAGTAGAGAAAATAAGATTCCTAAGAATAACAGAGAATATTCTTGATATTTTTTTAGGTTGAAAACATTTTTTAAGAGGATTAATCCCCCGGAAATAACTCCCAGGATTAATAAAAGAATAAATATTTTTGGTTCTTGGTAGGAAGTAGAAAGAATACTGGCTCTTCCTGTGTTAAAACCACTCGCTATCAACTCTTCTTTTATGGTTCTAATATACGATACATTCTCCTCAATAAGATTTGAGTCAGACTTCATAAAAGGCTTGATATAAAAGATTCTTACCTTTCTTTCTTTGGCTGCCCTAATCCATCTTTCTGTAGCTTTCTGTTTAGAAATAATTTCCATTTCTTCTTTGGTAATACTATGAACTCTAACTGCTAATTCACTTGCTTGATGAGCGACTGTTTCAATCCCTTTTTGACCAGCAAATTCTATAATTCCGAAGGGATATTCTTTTATTTTTAGAAGTTCTGCGGTATGAATTAAGTTTTCTTTTGAAGGGTAACCCAAAACCGTTTCCCCCTCAAAAATTATTCCCGAAATCTTTCCGGCTTTATCACTTTCTTGAAACTTAAAATTTATATCTTCCTTATTTATTTGAGGGAAATTTTTAAAACGTAAAATAACCTGAAAGCCTAAATTTCTTACTAACTCAATATCTTCTTCTGAAAATCCTAAACCTAAATCAGCAAGTTTTTCTTCGCTCCCTTTCACTTTTAAACCTATATGGGGGGGAAACCCAAGATCTCTTACTAAATCTTCACCCAATTGTCTTTGTAAATTATCCTTTGCCCCAAGATAATCATTTTTATCGTTGAATATAATATAAGCTTCTCCTGGCGAAGGTTGATATTTTTCCAAAGGATCGATTGATTTTAAGAAGAAATTTAACTTATTAAGCTCTTTATCAGAAAAATAGAGTATCTTTCCAGAAAAAACGAGATTTTCCAGGGTATCTTCATGAATGGCAATAGAATTAATCCCGGAGTCTTTTATTTTAGCCAACAGTTCAATTTCATCATATCCCTCCTGATAAGACAATTCTCTCAATTCATTCAGACTCATAATTAATTCTACTTGCTTAAAATTATTCTCCAAGCTGGAACGATGAAAAGCAATAATCCCGGCAACTACTAAAGCAACAATAATAAAAAAAATCAGAATCGAATAAGATTTTTTAGGCACAATAATATTTCCTCTTCCTTCACTTAATATCTGGTAAACTGAAAATATTTTAGCATATTTGTAATAAGAAGTAAAAAAATCAATTGGTAAAAATATAGTATCGAGTATATAGTATCGAGTATATAGTTAAGAAAGAGAAAGAAAAGATGGAAAAAAGTAGCATTCTTCTTTTTATTTAACTACCCCACTAAAGTTTACACTATCATTGGTAAATTTCTTAAAATTACTAATTGATTAATGCACCGATTGACCAAAAGTCTATAATCTGCTTAGCCGATTAGTTTTAATCAATAAATCTTAC
>Ga0268276_1001704_pt1 | contig 20685 bp, 19 predicted proteins | sample saktaG_4_FD_190145 | JGI IMG/M metagenome (GOLD analysis project Ga0268276, IMG submission 190145) | Saline water microbial communities from Sakinaw Lake, British Columbia, Canada - sak_2010_1_5_45m | ecosystem: Environmental > Aquatic > Non-marine Saline and Alkaline > Saline ... | reverse complement strand
CGTCATGATGCGCCAGTATCCGTCCATTGCATTCTTTTTTGCACAAGTCGGCGAACGGCTCGAAGAAACGTATGCAACCAATAATGAAGCACTGCGAGCAATTGACGCACAGCAGGAGGAAGAAGAGGCAAACATTTGGCTAAAAAATCAGTACTTGAAACAAGACGGCTCAAAACCTTTCAACACGTACACGTCCCGCGACAACAAGGTTCAAATATTTGAAGACGACGAAAATAACCACGACCAAATGAAACGCGAGCGCTTGGGCGCAGTCGACGTCGTAAACGTCCCGGTTAGTCAGGGCACCCTCAATCCCATTCTGAAAAATGTCACTTCCCGCATCGTCATGCTCGACAGCGCTTACAGGCAAAATATTATTCCGTACGAATCGCCCGTTGCGGCGTCCACAGATTACACGCTCGATTTGTCGGACACGCTCAATAATACCCTTAGTATAAAGCTGTCATCCGTTCAAATACCTTACACCTGGTACAACATTGCCGGTTATCTCGGTAATTCGTGCTTTGGATACATTATTGACCCACCTGTCACAACCGATTTTGTATATACTCACGTATTCTCCATTCCGAATAATCAATATCCCAACGCGCAAAGTGTTTTAAATGCGCTCAATAATGATTCCTCATACAGCGGCTTGAATCCAAATTTGGTTTTTAGTTTAACCGGCGCTTCCGGATCAGGAACTGGAAATCATTTTACAATTAAAAATACAGGCTCTACTAAAATACGGCTCATTTTTTATAATGGAAATAATCCAAACCTGAACTGCAGTCTGAACGGCTGCAGGTACCCTTCCAAACTTGATAATAATTTGGGCTGGGTTCTCGGGTTTAAAACGGTTGTTGATTTAATAATTTCATATGATATTTTACCGAATCGATCCATTACAGCAGTCAGTCCTTACTCAAACGTCGGACCTACTTATTTTTTGATTGTTGTTGATGACTTTAATCAGAATCACTTGAATCAGGGACTCGTCAACATTGACGACACCGACACAACTTTGAATGCGCCGTCTTACATCAACGGTGACATTAATTTTTCGTGCTTTACTTCCGATTCCGGATATAATTCGCCGTTTCCGGTTTACATTCCCAACGCGCCCACCCGACTGACTCAGGCGCAACTTTATTCCGCAAATCAGATTCTGGAAAATCGGAAAAATACCACCAATTATCGTAGCGCCGGTCCAACGACTACCGACGTTCTGGCAGTCATTCCGCTAAAAATTGGCGGACTCTCGTTTGGAGATAAATACGTTGAATTCGGCAGTTCGCTTCTGCAAAATGAACGCGTATATTTCGGACCGGTTAATATTTCTCGCATGCGCGTCACTTTGCGCGACGATAAAGGAAATGTCGTCAATTTGAACGGCGCCGACTGGTCTTTTTCGCTCATATCCACACACCTTTATGAATTCTAAGGGGAACCAATGGTTCCAAAGAGAACCTACGGTTCTCCTTTAACCTCTCCCTCAAAGAAGGAGGGGTCGTAGGGGAACGTAGTTCCCTACATTTTTAAAAATTGATTTTTTTTTTCTTTATATTCAAAGTCTTCAACTGGTCACCACTTTTCATCGTTCAATGCCCGCGTTAACTCGTTCTTCTTCAAATAGACAACAGAATAATAATCCTCTTACGTTACCTCTAACCACTCCGAATGTTCCGACCGTTCCGGTGCCTCCAATGGCTCCAAAGGCGGCGTCAAAGTGTCATTGTTTATTATCATCGCTCAACTTGGAATCACCAAAATCAAAATCAAATAATGTGAATGCGGACTTGGGCTATTGTTGCATTTGTTGCGACGACATTACGTGCGGAAAGGGTCGCTTCGTTCTAGAATGTGGACACACGTTTCACGGAAACTGCATTCTTCGCTCATTTAGTCATGACAGCCGCTGTCCAATGTGCAGAGCACAAGTGGATGCAGCTGAGAAAAATTTGAATCGTGTCATGCTCCCTTCAGCTCTTCGAATCAATTCTTCCGTCATTTCTGCTGCCGCAGACCATTTCATTGAAGATATGGGAAGTATAACGGTAGCAAATGTCATTCACCGCATGCTTCTCATGTCTTCTGACAATCCAGACATGAGAAGTATTCAAATTCCGTACATTAAACGTATTCTTGTTCAGTTTGCAACCATGTTTATTACAGGAATCGCATTTTCAATGAGAGACGGCGGAGAACACGATCCGCAGGAACCCGTTCCCATCGACGTTGTAAATAATGAAGACCCTCTTCGTCGCGAGGATGAATACGATGCGGCGATAAGTAATCCAGCAATCGATGCCGCCGTTTCATACCAATCCATCGTTTCCTCCGACATGAATTTTGATGTTTCGGAGCCGGATAATGTTACCGCCATTCTCCTTAGAAGAGCAATCACCCTCTCAGAACTCGGCTCACAAAGAGCCGAACTTGGAAGTAGGCGCGCTGCTAGAGCTCATGCTCGACGCCAACAGATGCAACTCGTGCAGCAACATTTGAGAACCGAAATGCTGCGTCGTCAAGCGATTGCGGAACAACATGCCGATGGTCAGGAAAACAGTGACGACGACGATGATGAGACGGTCGTTATGGAAGAACAAGAACAACAACAACAACAACAACAACAACAACAAGAACAAGAAGAAAATCCTTGGGGACCACAGTTTTAATTCATTACTGTTTGAGAGAAATAATTGAAATATTGAAATAATAATAATAATAAAATGATTTGTGTAGGTTCCCTTGTCCTAGTTTCTAGACTTGGATTTAGTTCTTCTATTTCTATTTTTTTTATTCCTTGATTTTCTTCTTGATTTTCTTGCTTTTTTATTTATAAATCCTCCTTCTCCTTCATAACCAGGATTTGCCTGTTTCCAGTCGTCTACCATTTGCCGCACTAGGATATTAGGTATTAATGTTTTATCCTTCATAACCTGACTAGTATCAGGAGATCTATCATTTTTAGAAAACCATTCTTCAATCACTCTTCTACTATGTGTAAAGCCTTCAGCGGTTACTACTGGGTCAACAAATAATTCAAAGTCAATCGTGTCGCATAAACGTTCAGGAGGCTCAGCAGCAGCAACAACGCGTGGTGCTTCTTCTTCTTCTTCTAGTGCACTTTGATAACCATCACTACCAGAAGAATTTCCTCTACCTACAGCTACAGCACCTCTACTACCTACAGCTACAGCACCTCTACCTCTTTCACCAACCATACAATCCATGCGTTCACGAGGATCGAATATCGACATGCATTCCATACCACCGAACGCGCTCTCACGAAGTAGTTGGCGTTCCGCTTTTTCACGTCGCCATTGGTCGGCTCTCGCATCGCGCCTTTTTTGGGATCCGAATCCACGATGATTATTCCGAGACTTTTTTGGTTTTACTCTCTCTGCTTCCTCTGCTTGATGTGATGATTCCATTGCCTCCCTTAACATGTCGTCGACATCACTTGAATCGCTCATTTTATATGTTTTATATATTAAGGTAATATGATAATTATTTAAAAATTATTATAAATAAAAATTTTGTATTGTCTAAATTTATACATTATTAAAGCATACATTTATTATAATAATTATTTAAAAATTATCATAATAAAAATTGAAATATTATTTAATATCACACATGAAATATATTTTTTATCCTAGTTTCTAGACTTGGATTTACTTCTTCTATTTCTATTTTTTCTACTCCTTGATTTTCTTGCGCTTCTAGACCTGGATTTAGATTTTCTTGCGCTTCTAGACTTGGATTTAGATTTAGATTTACTATATTTACCACCTACTAGCTGATTCCAGTTATAACTCGGGTTACCAGGTGTATTCCTGTCTATTTCACTTTGTTCAGAAGCAGCACTGTCAGCAACGTATTCTCGTAATCGAGAAAGACGTGCATCAGCAGCAGCTTGAGCTTGTGCATCAGCAGCAGCTTGTGCATCAGCATCAGCTTGAGCTTGAGCTTGTGCAGCATCTCTACGATTTACATATGTTCGTATACCGCCTCGACCGCGAGGAGGATGACGATAACTTTGTCCTGGCTCTTTAGCATAAATACTTGGATTTTGTGCTTCATCAGTACCACGTACTATGCCAAAAATATTGGGTCTATCCTTAAAAAAATTAAGAAGCTTGCCTTCTCTTCTCATGTTACCAGGTACGACTGTACCAGAAAGTTGCGTTAAACCCGCCAAGCTATGTGCATTTTCCTCACTAGTATGCCCGTGTCTCATCAACCAATCGTAAAGTCGTCCCTCGACCATTAGTTCATTCGCCATTTTTTATATTATTGTCTAAATTTATATCTTATATATTATACATTTATAATAATAATTATTTAAAAATTATTGTTATAAATAAAAATTGAAATATTATTTTCAAAATTAAAATAATCATACCAAACAAACAACATATAATAAATGCTCTCAAGTCACGGAATTTCTGCAACTGCGTTTGAAAATAAGAATAAAGGTACGTCATCATCATCATCATCATTAAAAATTTATCAATGTTCGCCCGCAATGGCGACGTGCGATGGCATGTATCCACCACCTTTTGTTGTTGCTGTTGAAAAAGAAAAAGAAAAAGAAGAAAAAGGTGACGGTAATAAGGGCGACAGCGACAAGGGCGACAGTGACGACGCATTAACATTCCTCGAAAAGAAAAATCCGCACAGCAGAGACGCCCGCATTTCATTCGACGCGGGTCCCCACATTTACACCATTGACAACGACCCTTCCGTAAAATACACGTCCGTCACAACGTGGAATCACAAACACTTTGAAGAGTTTGACGCAGATGCCATCATTACGCGCATGATGTCCGGGAAAAATTGGAAATTGAGCAAATATTATGGCATGACTCGCGACAAAATAAAGGCAACGTGGGACAAGACGCGCGACGATGCCGCCTCCGCAGGAACGCTCATGCATTATAACATTGAGCGCGTTTACAACGGCTGCGGATTGGACGACGTGGATAATGGCTCTTTGGAATTTCAATACTTTCGACGCTTTCATGCGGACCACGTAGAGCACTTGGAGCCGTTTCGCACCGAGTGGACGATTTTTCACGAGGAGCATCGCTTGTCCGGCTCAATCGACATTGTGTTTCGAAATTTGGATGACGGCACTTATTCCATTTACGATTGGAAAAGAAGCAAGGAAATAAAAAAAACGGCATTTGGCGGCGCATTTGCAAAAACGCAGGAGATTGAACATTTGCCGGATTCGAACTTTTGGCACTATTCTCTCCAGCTCAACACTTATAAAACTATTCTAGAACAAAAATATGACATGGTCATTCGCGACATGTTTCTGGTTTGTTTGCATCCCGACAATCCAAACAAATCGTACATAAAATTGAAAGTCCCGGACCTGTCCGACGAAATGCGCGAACTGCTCCCTTACAACAAATAAAATGGGATGGAGGGGGTCGTAGGGTGGGCCCCCCACTACTACATTGAAATCATTCGAATGCACGAATCCTTGCTCGTGTTTGTTTCCAACGCGCCTTTGATCCGCCGACTTATTCCCGGAAATGCAATGTTTATTACTTGCCTCTCGCCGTCTTTCACATACGCGCTTATTATTTTAAACAGCTCTTTGATTTCATCGTGCTCTGATGCGAGAAGTTTCAGCTCGGTCAACTTTTCCAGTATGGGTTTGACTTGCTGTTTTCTCTCGTCTTTTGACCTTTCGTGAAACATTTGTTATGCGTGTATATGTATATATTTATACGTTTAACATTTAATATATTTATTTTTTATTTAAATATATTAATTGTTGTTGTATATAGTTGTTCCATGCCAATACATTATGTTATCTTTTCTATTGTAGGTGTTATTTTTGGAATCACAATCATCACTCGGTGTTATTTGATTTGTTGTTTTAAATCGTCTGGGTCTGGCTCGGATTAAGCGATTATGCATTGTTTAAAGGGACTTGGTATATGGGGACATGTCTAAGTTAAGCGAATCGAAGAAATTTATTCGGTTTGGAATCGTTGAAATAATCTTATCATAAGTACTCGTAGAGATACGATCTTTACGATATGTAACAGCAAAATATGCAAGAAAACTTTCAGCTATGTCCTCTCTTTGAGGAAACTCTTGGGCATATGTAGAAATATATGTATTGTCTTTTTTTTGTGAATTTATCCATTCAGGATCATTTGCATATAAACCATCAAGCGAGGTATGACATGCTTCGTGAAAAATTATTTCTTCAAGAATTTCGTTGTCATTGTACTCCTTGCCCTGTTCTATATGAATCAGCAAGTTATGATTACCACCACCAAACGGTTGTTTCCCATCGTGGATCCAAACTGTTTCCACATAACGACGTAGCGCTTTTGGCAATCGGCCAATTACAATTGCATATTTTTCAGCATGTTCGCGCGCTGTATCTTGACTACTAAACTCGGGATTCACTTGTATTTCAATTTTCAAACCACTATCACTATATTCCGCATTGAACAAATATACATTTAGATTTATAAATAAGTTAATCCTCCTATCAAAAATGTTGTAACGTATTTCTTGTCCAGCATCTGTCAACATCGGTGTAAAAGTCGTAGGGTCAGTATTTTTAATAACATCCTTAAAATCTGGAGATGTTGCTGTACCAGACCAAAACGGAAGAGGTGAATTTATTGTGGGTTCAAAATTGTTTTCGTTTACTGGAGCCTCTTGAGCAGCAGCAGCATCAGCCTTCGCTTGAGCAGCAGCAGCAGCAGCCTTCGCTTGAGCAGCAGCAGCATCAGCCTTCGCTTTTGCTTCATAAAATGCTTTCCTTAAATCGTTCATACGAATACTAGTCCATAAACGATTATTGTATCCTTTTTTTGCTACATACCAAGATTCTGGAGGATTAATTTTCATCTTTTTGTATTATATATTTATATATGGATAATTAAATATATAATACAAAAAATATATATTTAATTATGGATTCACATTTTTCATTCGTTGTTTATCTCGGATGTTGTTGTTGTTATCGATGTTGCTGGCATTGGAGTAAGTGTTCTGTTTTTTATTCTAAGTGATGCATTGATTGTTCTATTCTTCGCGTCTTTTTCATTTTTGTTTCGTCGTCGCGTATTGCGCTTTTTTTTTGATTTTTCTTCTTCAATATTGAATGTTACATGATTAACACGATTTGTTTTTCTCATGTTTTTATTTTGTTTATTGTAATTATTTTTTTTAAATGTTTTCCTTTTACCATCTTTATTTGTTGTTGTTTCTTTTTTCGTTTCGTATTCTTTTGCTTCTTCTTGATTGGTTGCTTCGTCTTGATTGGTTGCTTCGTCTTGATTGGTTGCTTCTTCTTGATTGGTTGCTTCTTCTTGATTGGTCGCTTCGCTTAGTTCTTCTTCTTGATTGGTCGCTTCGCTTAGTTCTTCGTCTTGATTGGTTGCTTCGCTAATCTCTTCTTCTTCTTCATCTTCTTCATCTTCTTCTTCTTCTTCTTCTTCATCGTCTTCTTCTTCGTCTTCTTCTTCGTCTTCTTCTTCGTCTTCGTCTTCGTCATCATCTTCATCTTCTTCGTCGTCATCATCTTCTTCATCTTCTTCGTCGTCATCATCTTCATCTTCTTCGTCGTCATCATCTTCTTCTTCGTCTTCGTCTTCATCTTCTTCGTCTTCGTCTTCTTCTTCCGCTTCGCTTAGTTCGTCATCATCTTCATCTTCATCTTCTTCGTTGTCATCATCTTCTTCTTCGTCTTCGTCATCTTCGTCATCTTCTTCGTCTTCTTCTTCGTCGTCATCATCTTCGTCATCTTCTTCGTCTTCTTCTTCCGCTTCGCTTAGTTCGTCTTCATCTTCTTCGTCTTCGTCTTCATCTTCTTCGTCTTCGTCTTCATCTTCTTCTTCTTCTTCCGCTTCGCTTAGTTCATCTTCATTGTTGGTCGCTTCGCTTAGTTCGTCTTGGTTTTTTATTTCATTCACTTTTATTACCATGTTATCTTCTGGCGTTGGTTGCCCTTGTTCTTGTTGCTGCTCTTGTTGCCCTTGTTCTTGCTCTTTATTCATTTTTATATTATTAATATTTATTTTTTTATGTGTTTTTTCAACTAAAGATGATTGTGATTGTAATTGTAAACGAGGCATTTGCTTCAATATTACATGCAAAATATTTGGTCGATTCAATCGGGGTTTATCATTATAATTTTTATAATTGTTACAATTGTTATAATTTTCCATTATATATTTATTATTATATATTATAAAAAAATATTATGACAACAACTTTAAAAATACGAAAAGGACCACATGTTAGCGCAACTAAGCAACTAATAGGAACAAAAAAAAAAGGCAATGATGGTAATATGTGGAAAGTAGTTGAAAATAAAAATGGCATCAAACGATGGTTAAAAATATCAAATGATATGTCAACAAATAAAACAAGAAAAGATAAAACAAGAAAAGATAAAGAAATACAGGACATGGATATTAACATGGACATGAACATGGATATGGATATGGATACTATCAGAAATGCAAATAAAAAGTTACATAAATTTTGGATGGATTTAGCCGATACAAAACATAGTATTTTTATTTACAAGAATAAAAATTATAAAATAATCAGAAAAAATATTAGAGAAGAACAAGAAAAAGCAGAGGATGATAATAATGTTGTAGCAATTTTAGATAGTGGTCCTAGTTTTGATGCTTACAGAGAACTGTATAGAAAAGCTGAAAATAAAAGCGTTGAAGAAGTTATCAAGAATTATAAAAAATACTTTAATGAGGGATCATCCGGAAAAAGAATCTTTTGTTAATTATTTAATTATTTTTTGTTGGTGCATTATATGCATTATATAGATCGCAAATCATGTCTTCAGATGGGTTCGATTTCCGGCGTGATCGCCAGGTTGAACCAAAACATATGTCCGATGACATACTAGACAAAGCGCTATTCGAAAGATTAAAAGATCCAAATTATGGAACGGGCAAAACATCATATGAAATTGCACCAGATCTAATTAAATTTTACATCTATTATAACAAATCAGCACTAGGATTCTATGATTCTGATAGGATGGAAGAAATAGTTAAGGTCAAGAGAAAGATTAATGATATTAAGGACGACACACCAAAAGAAATATCACAAATTGTGGGGGAATTTATGACTCAGCGTGGTCATAAAAATATTGACCCAAATGATCCTTTGACAGTAAGCGATATATATAAGATATATGTATTCAAAAAAAGAGACGATATGCTAAAATTTATGAAAGAACAAGGACAAGGACGGGGCGGTGGACACAAATCGGCAAGACGTGGAAAATCCAAATCCAGATCCAGATCCAAATCCAGATCCAAATCCAGATCCAGATCCAAATCCAAATCCAGATCCAAATCCAGGTCCAGGTCCAGGTCCATGTCCAGAGGTTAAATCAATTCCAGATCGGACAGTCGCCAGTACTCGGATTTCCCGCCAGGCAGAGGCCAGCGAATGATGAAGGGCAGCGCCTTCATCCGGAAAAAGAATCTTTTGTTAATTATTTAATTATTTTTCGCATAAAAATATATAACATATAAGTCAATATAGTCCATCAACATGTTTAGCAATAAAAATCAATCTGTTATTGAAGGGGGGAATAAAAATGCTTCTTTGAAAAAAACTACTTTTAAAAAAGAAAAATACATTGACACTTTATATGAGGCAGACTTTATTAAAAATTACTTTTCATAGCATTTTTATCTTCTAGTATTATATAATATTATATATAAATTATATTCATAATTCATCATGGTTAAAATGAGAATGTTTGGCTTCATGCAGCAGCAGCAGCAGGCTGCTCCAAAACCAGCACCAGCACCAGCTTCAAGCGGCGGCTCAGGAAAAATGTTTGATATGAAAAATCTTGGCGCAATTATGAAAGTTAAAAGCACCGGATGTAAAAGTTGTGGAGGATGAAGGTGTATAAGGGAGATAAGGGAGTTGTTGGTGTTGAGTTGTTAAGAGTGAGACATCATATTATGTTATTAATAATAATAATAAAAAATAATAACATAATTATATTATTATATACAATTTATTTATATAACTTCTACAACTCTTTTTTTTATCTTTATTTATTTCTTTTCTTATTATTGTGTTCATTTAAATTAATTAAAATTAAATAAAATCAAATTAACAAAATATGGTATCCCACCTCACTTTTAAGATTTTAGTTATTGGAGACCAGGATGTTGGAAAAACAACACTCATTAATCATTACACGCTCATGCCTGCGTGTTTCAATTCCGGTTCCACAGTCGGCATCGATTTCCAGTCCCGCATGGTTGCTCTTTCTGCCGATTTGGATCCGGATGCCATCATTCATGCTGTTGGCGCGGTTGATGACCCCTCCCTTCAAATTGGGCAAGGGGTCAGAGGGGACAGCATGTCCCCTAAATCGGTAAAAAATTATGACCACGTCAAGTGCTGCTTTTGGGACACATCGGGTTCGCCGCAATATCAGGGCATTGCACACTCGTATTATAAACATATTTCAGCAGTCATCGTGGTTTTTGACTTGTCAAATGAAAAAACGTACGCAGATTTGTATTCTTACATTCATCGCGCAATAAGAAAAAATACTTGCAATCACCACCACAAACATCCGATTCTAGTTATTGGAAATAAACTGGATAAACGCACAATTCAAAAAACTTGCACCCAAATACACCATGATTTATGTTTAGAATTTCCATATGAAACTATTAAATACGCTGAAGTGTCGTGTCTAGATAAAGTGTACGTTGACGACGCAATTTTCAATAATAATCGCATTGACAACATTAACAACGTTAGTTCAAGTAAATTTGCCCAGACTGATAAGACTTCTAAGACTGCAGCTAAGACTGCCACTGCCGCTAAGACTGCCGCCCCTCAAACCGTTTATAACTGTGCAACTTGCGCAAAATCTTCCGATGTGCATTTCGCAATCACGTCGTTTTTACAGCTCGCATATGATTCTGCCATTAAGCCTCACTATTACAATCCAAACGCAATTGCAGATATTGGATGCGCCGGAATCAATGGAACATCAAGATATTTTAAATTAAAAAGAGACAAAGATTCTTCATCATCATCGTCTTCTTATTCTTCTTCTATTAAAACTCCGCGAAAATGCTGCGGCGAACATTACTATTCTTATTCAACACATTTGTATCCTTCTTCGCCTTCGCCTTCTTCGCCTTCTTCGCCTTCGAAAGAAAAAGATTATTCAGGATGTGGTTGTACCATTTTATAGCCAATAATATTTTTATTTTGTTATTGTATTATATATTATATGACGGAAGTTCAAAAATATTATGAAAATATTTTTAACAAGGAAATAACGGATAATCTTGATAATGCCGTGAAAAGTACTTTAAATGATGAAAACGATGTATATGAAGAGTTTGAAAAATCAATGGAACCCGTTACTAAACAAATTATTAAAGCAAAAAAAGACGCTAGAATAGATTATGATTTAGTTTCAAATATTATGATATTGATTGAATCAACTATTATTCTTAATCCACGAATAAGTAAAAAACGAAAATATTTTATTATGAAGTGTTTTGAGCATTATAACGACCATCAGCTTGATAAAAAACGTACAAAACTGAGAAATGCAAAAAAATTGGGTATGACAGATTTATATTATTCTTTAGAACAAGAAATTTCTTTTCAAATGTTGTTTAATCAAGAATATGAAAAATCCATTCAAAAAGAACGAATAACTCCAGGTTTACTTGAGTTACTAAACACAAGACACCACAACAAAGAATTGGTAACAGATTTTGTGGCATACCAGGAATACTCACCCAGAGTTCAAGACTGGATGAAACAAGATTCCGCCGACATCGCCGCCAGTCAGTATGCTGCTACGTTATTCGACGACCCCAGTAAATTGCCGCCACCCAATAGTTTAATGAATGAAGTGGATGGAGGAAGAAGAAAATCAAAAAAAAAACAACACCATAAAAAACACAAATCTAGAGCCAAATCTAGAGCCAAATCTAGAGCCAAATCTAGAGCCAAATCTAGAGCCAAATCTAGAGCCAAATCTAGAGCCAAATCTAGAGCCAGAGCAAATAAAAAACTAATAAATAAAATTTTAGAATAGCTTTTATAAATTTTTTATTATTTCAATAAAACCCATCTATAATCGCAAACATGTCTACAGACCTCAATAAATAAATAATAAATAATAAATAATAAATATATAATTTATATTAAATTATAATAAATTATATACGCATTTAACACATTTAACATATTCAACACATTCAATCTATTTTATAAATGACAAGTTCAAGTTTTGATTTCAATGTTCACAATTACTCAAATGAAGAATTAGAAGACTTACTCGGTCTACAAAAAAGTTATAGTGTAAATGATATCATGTCCAATAAACAAAAACTATGCATTCAACTCGCTTCCACCCCAAGCAGCACACAAGTGCAGTCCCAAATGAGCGAGTTTTTAGATGCGGCATCAAAATGTTTAATTTCAGCTGTAGCAAAGGGTACGGGTACGGGTGCGACAAAGGGACAGGGACCTGACAAATATTTTGATTCGGTTGACAAATTTCCAAATAACACGATCATTCCCGGCTCTGCAGCAGACGGACACTTTGCCATCGCCGACGCTTACCGCATGACGCCGTTGGAAAACTATGACAATCTTGGCGGTTTGAAAATTGGCCAATATGGTGCGCCTCCAGGAAAAATTAATCCAATTAAGTATTCGACAATTGTATCATCCATAAATATCGATTCCAGATTTAGACCCAATTACTTTAATTCAAAAAGCACAGACTTGCACATTACTTTACCGGAAAGAATAGATAATATCGTGTCGTATCGTGTCGGCTCAATTGAAATTCCGTTTTATGCAATTTATTCGGTTAGCGAACTCAGCGGAAATAATGCAATTCAGATTATATGGGGTGCCGCTGCTGGCGCTTATACGGATACTTTTACAATTGTCATTCCCGACGGAAATTATTTTACAACCGCCGATTTAACCAATGTTATCGCTTCCGCTTCTATTGAAAAAACAATTAATACCATTCTAGAATCAAACACGGTTACCACTGGTGGCGCACCTGTCTTGAACGGAAATTTGAATTTCCATATTGACCAGATTAGCGGGAAAAGCGTGTTTTCGCAACCCGCCGGTGCCGCCACTCCGATTTATTTCAAAGTCATCGTCAACGTGAGAAGCAACGGAACTCCCAATTACGATGCGCCGCTTCTATCATTCTTGGGCTGGAATTTGGGATTTAGAAACGCCGAATACATTTCAAATAATAACGGCAATTTACATTTCGGCGCCGTAGTGTCGGATTCGCTTGCCGCATTCAAGGCAACAAGTTATATTTTTATTGCAATCGATGACTACAACAACAGCGTAAATGATTATTATTCTGCCGTGTTTTCAGACTCGTTTGCAATCAATAATGTAATTACAAGAGTCAACGTGGGGATTTTGAGAGAAATTAGCGAGGCTTCAAGCACACAGCTCAACAGGCAGCGCAACTTCTTCGGGCCGGTAAATATTCAAAAATTGCGAATAACGCTCTATGATAATTTTGGACGCATTGTTGATTTGAACAACATGGATTGGAACATGGAACTCATTTTTGAATGTGTTTATGGTTGAAAATTTCATTATAATAAAGGGATTGTGTTATTATGTTATTATGTTATACTATACAATTTAGTAACTTGATTCGATTTATTTATTTATTTATATAATATTTAATATATAAATACAATCAATATAAATATAAAATGGTTTTACACGGATTAAACCGCATATTTCAAAAACCGACCCCAAACCTTAGTTCAAGCGACCGAACTAACCAGCTTCGCTCCAAAACAGTTTATGCGGGAACGGTCGATCTCTCAACAACACTCGCTACACCGGGTAATGATCGATATAAAACATACAACGGACCCTACGAAATTGCGAAAAAAAATGTATACGGAGATGCAACACTGGTGGCTAGCGCCAGTTACAAGGATTTGCTCGATATTACAAAAGGAAAGGTGCTTTTAAATCAGTTACCGCTCACTGATTCAACATATCCTTATTATGAGAAGAATTTTGGAAACGGGGAAATGTACGTTGGAAATTATCAACAATTCGACGGTTCTAAACCGGGTCCAATCGGCTGCATCGATTCGGTCCTGGTGTATGATTTGTCAAGCACTGGATTCACGGGTCCGGGCTCTTACACCGGAAACTCCATCGGATATACTGGACCATCCGGCATGTTCGGTTCAAATCAAGATATTTTTATTGACCCAACACACTGTTATTACAGCGACCCGTGCGCTTCATCTGCTTCCTACATGAAATTCGTCGACATTAATTTCAAGGGGCCTACAGGCGCAACCGGCATTACAGGTTCCAGCCAGTATTTTGCCCAGCAAATTATTAACAGCGACCAATACAACGGGTTTCGTTTCCCAATGTCGAATTTTACCCTCACTTGCAACCAGCAGATAGATTCTCAGTCAGAAGGTCCGCTTTTTTGTCCGGCTCTTCAACCAACTTTATCTGGTTTTGCTTATCCTCCTGAACTCTATGACAGTCCTGCTTTACAAATTACACCCCCACAATCTAATAGTTTGGGCACTTTTTCTTATTTCAGCAGCAATCCTTCGGTAGCTACCATATCATCAGCTCCATCAGCTACCACGTTAAACTCACACATCAATACGATTACTATAGTTAGTGTAGGCACCACTATGATTACAGCTATACAAGAACCATACGGTATTTACAGTTCAGGCAGTATTTCAACACCATTCGTTGTAGAACCCATTACATTTACGGCGACTTGGGAGTATACAAATGACGGCGGACTATCATATACTTCCTTACCAACTAATTTAACCCTTCCTTACGATACTTCAACATATACTATAAGGTTGACAGGAACAACCCCCACAAATGCGACATACACACAGTCGGGCACTGCGTCAGCATTAAATGCTGGTAACACAGCACAACTCACACTCACGGGTTCAGTTAATTTTGTGGGGTCTGTTGTAAGCCCTTCTATCACTGTTACACCGGCAACATTTTCGGTGACGGCTTGGAAGTATTTAAATGGCGGCGGATTAATTGACTTTCCACCAGGCAATTTAACCCCTGTTTACGATAATACATATTATACTATAAGCGTTCCAAGCTCTACAGGCTCTATAATTTCTCCCCCATATGCGACATACACACAATCGGGCACTGGGTCGGTAAAAAATGTTGATGATGACGCAGCACAGATCACACTCACAGGTTCGGGTAATTTTGCAGGGTCGTCTGTTACAAGTCCTTCTATCACTGTTACACCAGCAACATTTACGGCGAATTGGGAGTATAGTGACGACGGTGTATCATATATTCCTCTAACAGGTTCTTTAACCCCTACTTATCATGAGAAAACATATACTATAAGACTGGCAGTAATAAATCCCACAAACCCCGCATATGCGTCATACACGGGACCAACGGGCACTGCGTCGGTAAAAGACGTTGCTGATGGCACGGCACAACTCACACTCACGAGTTTGGGTAGTAATTTTACAGGGTCTGTTCCAAGTCCTTCTATCACTGTTACAGTAGCACCATTTTCGGTGACTTGGCATTATTTCGACGGAACATCATATACTGACTTACAAAATCCTTTCACATCTCCTTACAATCAGAAAACATATACTATAAGTTCGCTTTTAATAAACCCCACATATGCGACATACACACAATCGGGCACTGCGTCGGTAACAAACGCTATTGATCCCGCAGCACAGCTCACATTCACGGGTTCGGGCAATTTTGTGGGGTCTAATCCTCAAAGTCCTTCTATCACTGTTACAGTAGCAATATTTTCGGCGAATTGGGAGTATAGTGACGGTGGACCATATACTCCTCTAACAGGTTCTTTAAGCCCTCCTTATGATCAGAAAACATATACTATAAGATTGGCAGTAACAAACCCAATAATAACCCCCGCATATGCGACATATACGGGACCAACAGGCACTGCGTCGGTATCAAGTGCTGGTCAAACAGCACTGCTCACACTCACGGGTTCGGGCAATTTTTTGGGGTCTGTTGTTATAAGTCCTTTTATCAATGTGATCCCATTAACATTTACGGCGACATGGCAGTATACAATTAACGGTGGATCAGTACCTAAATCCTTAACAACTAATTTAAACCTTCCTTCAGCGCCACCTTTTTCAACATCACCTTACACATATACTATAAGCTTGGTGGCAATAACCCCCTCAACTGCGACATACAACCTACCACCATCAGGCAATGCGTCGGTATCAAATCGCGGTGAAATAGCAGAGCTCACAGTTACGGGTTCGGGTAATTATGCAGGGTCGTATGCTGTAAGTCCTTCTATCCTTGTGGTTCAAGAAATTTATAATCAATCTGGTGACGGTCAAACCAGCAGCATGTTAGACCCACCTAGATGGGGTGGAGCAGGACCAGGTGAATATGCATTTGGTATAGTTCCTAGTAGTAATCTTTCTATTAATACTAATGATGTTTTGGTACAAGCAATGTTTCAAAACGGCTTTAACGACCCATACAACTTAACTTATGATCATACAAAGAATTTGTATTTATATTTTTACACTAATACTTTTTTCGATATAATATCAAATAGAATTGAAACCGTAGTTTTTCCCACCACCTCCAATTATTCAGACACATTCATTTTCCCCACTCCTTTAACTTGGACACATCCAAGCGGTACTTATTATGCGATATGGTCACAGATTGGTAACGGAGATCTAGGTAACCCAAATCTTACAATGAATATTACTAATAATAACGACCCGAATCAAAGTTGGCAATGGTTAGGTACGTTATCTATACTATAATAAATTTTAACTGCGCGTTGTTTTTCACTGACTCAAATTGAAGTTTTAAATTATTTACCAACAACAATGGATATTATCAAAAGATAAAAATATAATCGTAATCAATTAAATTTTTTATTATATATATTTATTATAAACCTTATAATAAATAATGGATGCTTTCCGTTCGGGGTCGAATCGTTTTTTTAATTACGTTTTTGTAAAACATCCAGAGGAACAAAGTATGACCTACTTTCAACACTTGAAACACGCGTGCTGTTACAGCGTTCAAGCGCTAGGTTGCTCGCTCGTATTTATGGTTCACGGATTTGTACCGTGCTTGTTCGAAAAAACTGGATCTATCATGGTACACCGTTTGCATAACCAGTTACACGGCGGATCAAACCATCATGAAGATGAAAAAATGAATCAAGATTAAGCGCAACTTTTACTCGTGGCGTTTTTTTATAAAAAGATAGTTACCATTTGATTTGTGGAGAGAAGAGAGATAAATCATTAAGTCATTAAAAAAGAAAAAAAAGAAAAATATGAAATAAATAGAGTATGTGAATTATGCAGAGGATTTAATGCATAATTCACATTTGAATTATGTATGATTTATTTTTATTAATATTGATCAGTCTAGATGAAGGTTTGAAATCATTCACCAGTATCACGCAAATATCATGTCGTCGTTCTTTATAAAAAAGATAGTTTATCATTTGATTTGTGGAGAGAAGAGAGATAAATCATTAAGTCATTAAATAAAAAGAAAAAGAAAAGAATATGCGTTAGTTTATTACCCGGCAATGTGTACTGGCGACGCCAACCCTAAACCCTACGGGTCGTCTAAACCCTTGTTTTAAACCCTGATTTTAATACCGTGTCTCCGAAAACCCTATTATTGAAAAGTTCAGAAATGAGTGCTATTGTGAGAAATGAGTGATATTATGCTGAATGGGTACAATTTCGCATTGATTTTCGTTATTATTCAAAAGTTCAGAAATGAGTGATATAGTGAGAAATGAGTGCTATTCAGGGGACATGCTGCGAAACGCAGTGCCTTGTGTCCCCTCTGACCCACTTGCCCGTATCGCGAATAAGTTTTTGAATAAATCTTGTGTGAATCTTGTGTGAATTTGCGGATAAGTTTTTGAATAAATCTGGTGTGAATTCGGGTGTTAATTTGCGGATAAGATGAAATGTTTTATTTATAATTAATAATGAATTAATTAATTAATTAATTATGAATTATCTCTCTTCTCTCTAACTTTGATTTGAATAACTATCTTTTTTAGGGGAACGTAGTTCCCCTCTGACCCCTCCCTTCAAATATAGGCAAGGGGTCAGAGGGGACAGCATGTCCCCTACTTTGAAATTATTGATCGCTGTTGCTGTTATTAATTTGATTTTCGACACTATTTTACCGTGTTTATTTAATTCCAAATCGATTTTTTTCAATTCTCCTGTTGTTTGATATGCTGTTCCCGACCATACTTCCTCTCTTGTCCCTCTTATTTTTTCGAATTTATTCCCTTCTACATGATATTTTCCGTCTATATTATCTCTTGTTATGTTTTTCTTGAGAGATTTATTGGTTTCTACATTATGGGGTTCCTCATTTATGGTTGATTTTATACATTCAACAATTCTATTGTGAATCTTACCGAATAATTCAAATATATTGAAATCGGGTTCATATGGTTTAAATCGAATAAATTCACAATTTAATTTATTTTTTATAACCTCTTCTCTCTTCGAATCTGTTTGTATATTTTTTTGTACATTGTGTTGTAATTCATCACATTCAAGTGCAATCTTATAATCTATGAAATATAAATCAATTCTATATTTATCGCAAATATACTGTCTCTTTATATTTTCACATTTGAATGCGTTTATTATATTTAACATTATGTCATTCTCTATTGACGGAAACCATTTTCTTACACTTTGGATTCCCATTAACTCTACAAGTTTTATTGCTTCATCACTTCTTGACGAAAATAGCAATCTTTCCAATCCTTTGTGAGTTAAATAACTCATCATCTGATTTCCACCATTAGTATGTGTTAACTTACAATATTTTTGACTATAATCATACGCTCGAGTCGACGCTCTACTATTCGACAATTTTAAAATACATTGTATATCCACCGCTCTATATGATGCATATGGTATCGTCTCTTGTAATATTACATTCGTTTCAGGATATTTTGATTTTATCCGCATCGCACATTCATGTTCGTGTTCCATTATCACATATCTGCATGTAAATTATTTTTAATATATAATTTTATTCAATTTTATTATTTTTTTACGCATAATATTCATACTGTAAATATCATGTTCATTTTATGAACAACACCCTATCATTAGATGCATCATTCCCCCTTCATTTTATTCACTTTTATTTTATTATTCCATCTCCTTCTTCAATCCCAATGCATTACATCATCATACCCCCTTATTCAAAAGTTCAGAAATGAGTGCTATAGTCAGAATCGAGTGCTATAGTCAGAATCGAGTGCTATAGTCAGAATCGAGTGCTATAGTCAGAATCGAGTGCTATAAAGAGAACCTACGGTTCTCCTTTAACCTATCCCTTAAAGGAGGGGGTCGGTCGCCCCCTACATCCCTCATCTTTTTATATGCATTAACCTCCTTCTTCTTCAAGCAGCGATTGCTCATGTGGCGCATAGCCCAGTTGGCGCAAAGGGAACCTACGGTGCAAAGAGAACCTACGGTTCTCCTTTAACCTCTCCCTTAAAGGAGGGGGTCGTGTCCCCTCGTTCGAATCCCACCAGAGTCGCTGCAAATTTTCAGTTCAATTAAACTGGTATGGCGCAGAGGTGAATTTCAAGGCACTTGAGAAACTTTAACCCCCTTAACTCAGCGGCAGAGTGCCCAGGCTCATAACTTGGGAGTCACAGGATCGAAACCTGTAGGGGGTAATCCATCAAGGGAACCTACGGTTCCCCTTTAACCCTTCCCTTTCAATTGGGCAAGGGGTTAGAGGGGACACAAGGCACTGCGTTTCGCAGTATGTCACCTACATCACATCGCACCGGTGCATCAAGGCACCAGAGCACCCTTTAAACCGGCATGGCGCAGGGGCAGCGCGCGGGGCTCATAACTCCGAGGACACAGGATCGAAACCTGTTGCCGGTATATCATCATCACGTCGCATCGGTGCATCAAGGCACCAGAGCACCCTTTAAGGGAACCTACGGTTCCCCTTTAACCCCTCCCTTCAAATATGGGCAAGGGGTTAGAGGGGACAGCATGTCCCCTGCAGAGCAACTTTCATCCCTCGTAGCGCAGTGGAAGCGCGCCGTAAAACACCGTCAGTCAACATCACGCTGTGAAAACATCCGACAGACAGATGGTTATCGCCTTATGAGCCGGAGGACACACGATCGAAACGTGTCGGGGGAATATCATCATCACATCGCATCGGTGCATCAAGGCACTAGAGCAACTTTCATCCCTCTGTAAAAGGAGGGGTTAGAGGGGAACGTACTTCCCCTGTCAAGCCGGCGTAGCTCAGAGGAAGAGCGCCTAAAAACCCGTCTCTTGCAACATGACTCAATAAGTCCGAATTAGAGATGGTTATCCGCTCATAACGGGGAGGACGTAGGATCGAAACCTACCGCCGGCATTCATACCTTTTTTACAGGGGAACCTACGGTTCCCCTCTGACCCCTCCCTTCCCCTTTCACCCCTCATTTTCAATATTTATTCATTTCTTAGGGGAACCTACGGTTCCCCTCTGACCCCTCCCTTCCCCTTTCACCCC
>Ga0268276_1001702_pt1 | contig 20687 bp, 14 predicted proteins | sample saktaG_4_FD_190145 | JGI IMG/M metagenome (GOLD analysis project Ga0268276, IMG submission 190145) | Saline water microbial communities from Sakinaw Lake, British Columbia, Canada - sak_2010_1_5_45m | ecosystem: Environmental > Aquatic > Non-marine Saline and Alkaline > Saline ... | reverse complement strand
ATCTGAATGTTTGAAATCAAAGGCAGTCGGCCAATATACTATATCTGCCAAACCTATCAAGTCTAATAGCTTTCCTCCTAAATCTAAAATGGCTATATCACAACCCGAACAGGTCGAACCTAAACCAATGGCTAATTTTAATTTCTTTTTAGTCTTCATCTTTCACCTCATTCAACTTTAAAGGGTTAGGTCCCAATTTCTTTATTTCTTCTGTAAACTCCGTTATTACTTTGGCAAATCTCTGTCCTTCAGCTGCTGAAACCCATTCCAATCGAATTCTTCTTGGGTCTAAGCCTATTTCTGAGATTGCTCTTTTTAATAAAATTACTCTTCTTTGGGTTTTATAATTTCCACTTTGATAATGGCAATCACCGGGATGGCATCCGCCTATAAATACTCCATCAGCTCCCCCTTTAAATGCTTTCACAATATACAATGGGTCGATTGTTCCAGAACACATTACTCTTATCATTCTAATATTAGCGGGATATTGATTTCTATTTATCCCAGCTAAATCAGCTCCTGCATAGGCGCACCAATTACAACAAAATCCAAGAATTTTCGGTTCAAACATTTTTACACCTCCGCGAATGCGTCTATCATAGATAATACTTGTTTTTTTCTAAATCCTTTTAATTCAAGTGCTCCGGAAGGACACGCAGCACAACAAGTTCCGCAGCCTTTACATAAAGCTGCGTTTATCTTGACAACTTTCTCTTGCTTATCTATTTCAATAGCTGAATAGTGGCAAAGAACTTCGCAAATACCACAGCCACTACAAATATCTTCATTTACACTAACCACTATTCCCTCTGCTAAAATTTTGTCTTTAGCAAGAATAGTACACGCTCTGGATATCGCAGCATTTGCCTGGGAAATGCTTTCTTCGATAAACTTGGGAGAATGAGCTAATCCACAAAGGAAGATGCCCTCTGTAGCAAAATCTACCGGACGAAGCTTTACATGAGCTTCAAGGAAAAAGCCATCTTCATTTAAGGGAACTTTCAGCATCTGGGCAAGCTCTCCACCATCTTCAGAAGAAATAATCCCTGTACTCAAAACTACAAGGTCAGCATTAATCAATAAATTTTCTTTTAAGATAAGGTCTTTTACCAGAACCTCAAGTTTTTCTTTGCCTTTTCTTACTTCAGGTTCTCGTCCTTCCTCATAGCGAATAAAGATAACGCCTTCCTCTCGGGCCCTTTGATAATAATCTTCCTTGAAACCGTAGGTTCTCATATCTCGATAAAGAATGTAAATATTAGCTTTTTTGTTTAGCTGTTTAATCTTAAGGGCATTCTTTATCGCTTCTGAACAGCAGATACGGCTGCAATAAGGATGTTTATCATCTCTTGAACCAACACACTGAATCATCACCATAGAATTTTGAGTATTAACCTCCAATTTCCCACTGACCATCAATTTTTCCAACTCTCTTTGGGTAACAACTCCTCTCTCTTTACCATAAAGGTATTCCGTAGGCTGATACTCTTTTGCTCCCGTAGCTACAATGATAATCCCATGCTCAAGCTCTTTTATAGAAGAATCTATCTTAACCGTCGTCTTAAAATTGCCTACAAACCCTTCGATATTTTCAATCTTAGCCCCGGCGAAAAGACGAATTCTATCATTTGATTTTACCTTATCTATAAGTTTTCCTAAAAACTTTTGAATATCTTCGCCTTCAAGGGTATAATGAATATCTTTTGCCTGACCACCAAGTTCTCTCTCTTTTTCTACCAAATATACTTCATATCCTTCCTCGGCAAGCCTTAAAGCAGAAGTTATTCCTGATACTCCTCCACCGATAACCAGACCTCGATGAGTTACATCCAAAGGAAGTCTCTTTAACGGCTCAATTAACCTTGCTTTAGCAACAGCCATTCTTACTAAATCTTTTGCTTTCCTGGTTGCTTTTTCTGGCTCTCTCATATGAATCCAGGAGCATTGGTCCCGAATATTTGCCATTTCGAAAAGATACCTGTTTAAACCGGCTTCCCTTATAGTCTCCTGAAAAAGAGGCTCATGTGTTCTGGGAGTGCAGGAGGCAACTACTATTCTGTTTAATTGGTGTTCTTTAATGGCCCCTTTTATTCTCTCTTGTGTATCCTGAGAGCAGGTATAAAGATTGCATTCAGCATAAACTACGTTGGGTAAAGTCTTGACGCATTCCACGATAGAGGGAACATCAACCACTCCTCCAATATTTATACCGCAGTGACAGACAAATACACCTACCCTTGGAGCTTCTCCGCTAACATCTATTTCTGGAGGATATTCCTTTTCTATTACCAAAGAACCCCTTGCCTCTGACAAGATACTCGATGCTTCTGCAGCAACACCGCTTGCCTGAGCTACAGTCTCCGGAATGTCCTTGGGGCCAGAGAAGGCACCGCCAACAAAGATACCTGGCCGAGAAGTTTGGAGAGGTTTAAATGTACTCGTCTTAGCAAAGTTATAACTGTTTAGTTGGATATTAAATTTTTCTGCTATCTCCTTTGCACTCTTTGAAGCTTCCAGGCCCACAGATAAAACAATCATCTCAAATTCTTCGCTGGCGAGTTCCCCATCATCTGTCTCATATTTTATCCTTAAATTATGAGTTTTAAGATCTTCTTCTACTTCTGAAATCCTTGAGCGCACATACCTCACCCCGTATTCAGATTCTGCCCTTTTAATATATTTATCAAAATCCTTCCCATAAGCCCTCATATCCATATAAAAGATAGACGTCTGAGTATCTGGAGCATGCTCTTTGGCAATTAAAGCTTCTTTTGTAGAATACATACAGCAAACTGAGGAACAGTAACCTCTTTTAATTTTAGAGTCTCTTGAGCCAACACACTGAATCCAGGCAATACTCTTTGGATGTTTATCATCCGACATCCTCGTTACCTGGCCTTGATAAGGACCTGAGGCAGACAAAATTCTCTCAAACTCAATACTGGATACCACATTAGGAAATCTCTTGTAACCATACTCTTCTTTTAACTGAGGATTAAATTCATCAAATCCGGGAAAAAGAATTACCGAACCAACATTTATCTCCCTATCCTCTTCGAGCATATCATGAAGGACTGCTTCTGCCTTACAAGCTTCTACGCACTGCATACATTCAGAGCATCCTCCACAAGCAAGACATCTTTTTGCTTCTTTAATTATCTCTTCTTCGCTAAAACCTAAAATAACTTCTTTAAAATTTCCCTTCCTTTCACTTACGGGAAGAGTAGTTACTTCTGTCCTCTTTTTAGGTTCTACTCCCTCGGTATCTACCTCAATCTCGCTCTCTTGACTTCCCTCTCCTTCACGACCTACTCGCATATCTTCACCATTAAGATAACGGTCAATAGAAATAGCTGCTTTTCTACCGGCAGCCATTGCTTCAATAACCGTATCGGGCCCCGTAACCGTATCACCACCAGCAAAAATGCCTTTTAGGTTCGTCTCTAAAGTTAAAGGATCTACCTCAAACCCTCTTCCCCGAACAAGATTAAACTTATGATGAGATCCTAAGAATGATAAATCTGAAGACTGACCAAGAGCGGGAATTATCATATCTGCATCAATAATAAATTCTGAGTCCTCTATAGGGATAGGTCTTCTTCTTCCTGAGGCATCAGGCTCGCCTAATCTCATCCGAATGCATTGGACCTGGTTAAGCTTACTCCCTTTACCTAAAATCCTGGTAGGAGCAGCTAAATAAACTATCTTAATTCCCTCTTTTTCTGCTTCTTCTATCTCCTCTTTATTAGCCGGCATCTCCGCTCTTGACCTTCGATAAACAATGGTAACTTCTTTTGCTCCCAGGCGATAAACTGTTCTTGCGGCATCAATGGCGGCATTTCCACCTCCCACCACCACAACTTTTTCTCCTACTTCTACTTTCTCGCCCAAATTTACTCTTCTTAAAAACTCTACACTATGATATACACCTTTTAAATCCTCTCCGGGAATTTCTAATTTCATGCTTATATGAGCTCCAACAGCAATAAATATAGCCTCATAGCCATTATTTTTAAGGTCATCTATCGTTAAATTCTCACCTATAGGAGTATTTAATTTTATTTCAATACCAAAATCTTCTAAAATGCTAATTTCTTTTCTTAAAATATCCTTAGGAAGGCGATAATCAGGAATACCAACGGCCAGCATCCCCCCGGCAACCGGGAGAGCTTCAAATATAGTAATCTTATAACCCCTTTTTCTTAAATCATAGGCTGCTGTTAAGCCAGCGGGGCCAGAACCAATTATAGCGATCCTGTTCTCTTTTTCCTTCTCAATTTTTAACTCAAAATCTACCTCTCTGCCTGTGCGTGTTAGCACGCAGACAGGTTTTTCGTAATCAGCTACAAACCTCTTTAATAAATCAATAGCAATAGGCTCATCTACATTTTGCCTCGGACATTCTCCTTCGCAGGGATGAGTGCACACTCGGCCGCATATTCCTGGTAGTGGATTCTTTTCGCGAACAAGAGTTAGAGCTTCCTTAAATTTCCCTTGAGATATTAAGGCTATATAACCTTGAGCATTAACCTGCAAAGGACAGGCAGCTCTACAGGGAGGAATTCCTCTTTTTTCAATGCCAAATGCGCTGGGGGTTGCTTGGGTAAAAGGTCTATATATTGCTTTTCTATTTACCAAGTTTTCTTCATATTCACTGGGAATCTCTACCGGGCAAACTTCAGCGCAATCTCCACAACCGGTACATTTAGCTAAATCAACAAAGCGGGAATGTTTTTTTACTCTTACCTTAAAATTACCTGCTTCTCCTTCAATACTTTCCACTTCTGAGTTAGTAAGCATCTCCACATTTCTATGTCTTCCACAATCAACAAGTTTTGGGGAAAGAATACACATCGCACAATCATTGGTGGGAAAAGTTTTATCCAGCTGAGCCATTACTCCACCAATACTTAGGCTTTTTTCCACCAGATAGACTTTAAAGCCAGATTCTGCTAAATCTAGAGAGGCTTGAACACCACCAATGCCACCTCCCACTACCATAACAGCACCAATTTTTTTATCATCTTTATTCATTTTTTTCTTCTTTCCTGCTTATCTCCAGTTTCATCTCTCAAAGTTAAAAAGGGAGAGAGACAACCTTCCCTTATTGCAATATTTTTAATTGCGCTCATAATTTCCTTAATATTTACTTCTTGAGGACAACGTTGAGAACATCTGTAATGCATAGAACAGAGCCATAAAAATGGATCTTGAAAAACCTGTTTTTTCATCCCCAGAAGCACCATTCTAATAAATTTTCTTGGGTTATACCTATCATCTCTTGCCCGCTCAGGGCAACTGGTTGTGCAACTCCCACAGGCAAAGCAGTAGGTAATGCTCTCGCCTCCATGCTCTTGGGCAACTTCATACTTAAAGTTTGAATCAAGCTCACCAAATTTTATTACCTCTTCTTTATTTAGAGAACTATTCAGAGAATCTGAAAAATGATGTTCCTCTCTTATAGCAATATTGCGTATAGCATTAGTGATTTCACCAATATTTACACCCTGGGGACAACTTTCAAAACAGGTAAAGTGAGCAGAACACAGCCAAACAAATTCACTTTTAAACACCTTGTCTTTCATCCCCAATAGAGCCATCCTAATAATTTTTCTGGGGTTATATTTTTCATCTACTTCTCTAATCGGACACCCATTAGTACAGGTGCCACAAGCAAAACAGCGAGTAATATTCTCACCTCCTGGTTCTGCTTGAATCTCATACTTAAAATTTGGGTCTAATTCATTTACTTTAATAATCTTTTCTTCATTTTCAATCATTTTACTCCTCCCCTACACTGCGAAGCTCATCTTCTTTAAAAGTAGTAAGCGGTAAAGGTTCTTCTAAATCTCTTCCTGGAACATATTTAAAAATCTGTTGCACATTATAGCTTACCGTCTTAAATATTTTGAGAAGTGGAATATTACTTGGACAAGCTTGTTCACAAAGTCCGCATCCTACACAAGAAGCAGCCATATGACTCATTCTCCCTAAATGGAAAAGAGTGGTATCCCTGGGCATTTTAATAGAGCCTTTTCTTTTAGCCCACATGAGGTATTTTTCTGAATCAAATTCAAAAGTAGGCGACTCAAAGAAACACTCCCTGCAATAGCAAATGGGACAGACTCTCATACAATTATGACAGTTAATACAGGTGGAAAATACCGAAAGTAAATTCTCCCAACCACTACTTGTTTCTCCCTTCATCTCAGAAAAAAGAATATCTCTTTTCTCTATTTTTTTACTAATGTATTTAGAAACAGACTCTTCTCTTTTTGATTGGTTAAATTCGGGAAAGGAGAACTTTTCTAAAATTTTTTCTCCTTTCTCGGTACAAGATTTAAGAAGAATATTCTTTTCAAAATCTACTCCTATTAAGCCGATAATTAAATCAGCATTAGAGGAAATAGGATATTCACACACCTGGCAAGCTTCCCTTAATTTAGTATCCTCTCCTCCTCCTCCTTCTTCTTCTTCTTCCTTAAATTTCCTTAAGAGTTCATCTGAAGGTGAATTACCTTGCTTACAGAGATTCTGATAATCACTAACTGAATAGGTCCCTAAGCAATCTACCCCAATGATAAGCAGGTTATCTAAAGAAGCCTGCTTCAACTTAACCAGTTCTATTAATGCTCTTATTTCGCAGGACCTAAGAACAACTCCCACAGGATTCTTATAGGAACTGAGTCTGGTCATCTCGGAGATAATTCTTGCCGAACTAACCGGGAGAACGGGAGAGATAACGTTTACCTCTTTTAGTCCATTAGAATTAGTCATCAAACTTTGAACTATATTATCTTTTGAGGGGACTTCTCGAGGAACTAAAAGTGCACTCACCAGATTTTTTTCAAGAAGGCTCTCCAAAAAAGAATTAATCGCTTCTTTTACCTTGGCATCCTTTACCTCAATAACTACCTCTTTTTTCATTTTCTTCACCTCTATAAAGACCAATATTTACTTACCGGATTGGGACCTAATCTTTTTAAATGGGCGGTCATTTTAGATATACTATCCGCATATCTTTTACCTTCACTAGCGCTAACCCACCTAATCCAGACCCGATCATCATCCAACCCCAAACTTTTTAAAATACTTTTTAAAACAGTAATTCTTCTCCTCTTCTTATAGTTCCCACTCACATAATGGCAATCTCCCGGATGACATCCGCCAATAAAGACTCCATCAGCTCCTTCTAATAAAGCTCGAAGAATATAAGCAGAATCTACCGACCCCGAACACATCACCCTGATAGGTCTAATATTTGGCGGATATTGCATTCTTGAAGTACCTGCAAGGTCTGCTCCTGCATAAGTACACCAGTTACATAAGAAACCAACTATCTTGGGCTCAAAATCAGCCATTTTCTACCTCCATTTATACTTGTAATAAATTTTTTTATATTGCTGCATCCACCATAGAAAGAATCTGTTTTCTTTGAAAACCTTCCTGCTGAATAGCTCCACTGGGACAAGCAGCAGCACAACCACCACAACCCTGACAAAGCACTTCAGTAACCTTGGCCAAGTTAGTCTCCTCATCTACGCTTATAGCTTCATAAGGGCATACTGAGACGCATATACCACATCCCTGGCACCATCTCTTATTTACTTTAGCAATAATTGCCTCTGCCTCAACACGATCTTTACAAATTACGGTACAGGCTTTTTCAGCAGCAGCATAAGCCTGAGAAATAGTCTCCTGAATAGACTTTGGACTATGAGCCATCCCGGCTAAAAATATACCCCGGGTAGAAAAATCTACCGGGCGTAACTTCACATGAGCTTCTAAATAAAATCCATCTGCGGTCAAAGGAACCTTTAATAACTGAGCAAGAGTCTGATTACCTCCATTGGGAATTATAGCTGCACTCAATACCAGAAAATCAACAGTTATAAGAAATTTCTCTTTAATAATAGGATCCAGAACTTCTATTTTTAAACCCTCAGAATCTCTGCTTAGACGGGGCTTTTTGTCCTTATCATATCTTATAAAAATTACTCCTTTCTTCCGAGCTTCTTGATAAAAATTTTCTTTGAAACCGTATGTTCTCATATCTCTATACAAAATAAATACATTTGCTTTAGGATTCTCTTTTTTTATTTTGAGAGCATTCTTCACTGCATCACTGCAACACACCCGGCTGCAATAAGGCCTTTCATCATCTCTGGAACCAACACATTGAATCATCACTATAGTGTCAAGAGAGGAAATTTTAGAATCAGGCCTGGCTATCATCTCTTCAAGTTCTAATTGAGTAACTACTCTCTCATCTTCTCCATATAGGTATTCCTCAGGCTTTGATTCTTTGGCCCCTGTAGCTACAATAATTGCTCCGTGTTTTAGTTCTATCTCCTCATCTTGCACTATCGTCGTCTTAAAGTTTCCCACATATCCTTCTACCTGCTTAATATTTGCATTTTTATATACTTTGATTTTTGGATTCTCTTCTACCTCTTTAACTATTGATTTTAGATAGCTCGGCACACTTCCATTCTCCAGGGTATAATAAAGATTCCTTAAATTCCCCCCCAACTCAGTTTCCTTTTCAATAAGATATACTTCAAAACCCTGTCCAGCTATATTTAAGGCCGATACTATCCCGGCTAAACCTCCTCCAATAACCAATGCTTTTTGAATAACTTCTGAAGAAAAACTGGGTAAAGGTTGAATTAAACAGGCTTTCGCTAATGCCATTCTTACTAAATCTTTTGCTTTTTCCGTAGCTTTTTCTGGCTCTCTCCTATGCACCCAGGAGTCTTGGTCGCGAATATTGGCCATCTCAAAAAGATGGGGGTTCAAACCTGCTTCTCTTATTGTTTCCTGGAAAAGAGGCTCATGAGTCCTGGGAGTGCAAGAAGCAACTACCACCCGGTTTAACTTATGTTCTTTTATTGCCTCTTTTATCTTCTCCTGGGTATCCTGAGAACAGGTATAAAGGTTGTCTTCAGCGTAATTTACGCCGGGCAGACTCTTAGCGTATTCAACAACAGAAGGAACGTCAACCACCCCTCCAATATTTATCCCGCAATGGCAGATAAACACACCTACCCTTGGAGGTTCTCCACTCACATCTATCTCTGGGGGATACTCCTTTTCCTTAATTAAACTCCCCCGGGCAGAGGAAAGTAAAGATGAGGTTCTACCAGCAGCTCCGCTTGCCTGAGTCACTGTTTCCGGAATATCCTTTGGCTCTAAAATTGCTCCGCAAGCATATATTCCCTTCTTGGTGGTATCTATCGGAGAAAATTCTTCCGACTTAATGAAGTTGTACTCATTTAATTGGATACCCAGCTTTTCGCTTATCTTTAGTACATCTTCAGAGGGCGTTAAACCAACCGATAAGACTACCAAATCATACTCCTCTTCTTTTAAATCCCCCTCTTCAGTCTCGTACTTTATTCTTAAGTTATTTGTCTGAGGGTCTTCCTCTACAGAAGAGACTCTGTGCCTCCTGTACTCTACCCCATATTCATTCTCTGCTCTCTCATAATATTTATCAAAATCCTTACCAAAACAGCGCATATCCATAAAGTAAATATGACAGCTAAGATCAGAGACTGCATGCTCTTTAGCAATAACTGCCTCTTTGGTAGCATACATACAACAAACAGATGAACAATAAGGATAACCAGATTTTATATCACGCGAGCCTACACATTGAATCCAGGCAATTTTCTTAGGTAGTTCCTTATCGGAGGGTCTTGATACATTACCCTGATAGGGGCCTGAAGCAGATAATATTCTCTCAAATTCAATACTGGATATCACATTAGGGAATCTTCCATACCCATACTCCCTTTTTAGCTTGGGATTAAATTCATCAAAACCAAAGGAGAGAATAATAGAGCCAACCTCTATTTCAATTTTCTCCTCCACCATATCGTGAAGAACTGCTTCCGCTTTACAGATTTTTACACACTCTAAGCACTCTGAACAGATACCACAGTTAAGACATCTCTTCGCCTCATCTATGGCCATCTCTTCAGTAAACCCTAACTCAATCTCTTTAAAATTTCCTTTTCTTTCCTCAAGAGTAAGAGTAGGCATTATTTCTCTCTTTTTTAAGATAACTTCTTTTTCTGGAGTTTTTGCCGCTTCTTCTTCTACTTTTTTTCTACCTTTAATTAAATCTTCAGATTTAAAATATCTATCAATAGAGATAGCTGCTTCGTGCCCCTGACTTATAGCTTCAATTGCTGAAGCGGGACCACTGACTACATCACCTCCAGCAAAGACGCCGGGAATAGAGGTAGCTAAACTAATCTTATCTGCATCAATAGTTTTATAAGGAGTAACTTTAACCTCCTCAAACCCTACAAAATCCGCCTCCTGGCCTATGGCAATTATTACTGTATCCACCTCAATACTTGATTCGGTTTTCTCTTTAAGCTTAGGGTTAAATCTTCCTTCCGCATCAAAAACTGACGCACAAAGAATGGTTTCCAAACCACTAATCTTCCCCTCTTTGCCTATAATTCTCTTTGGTCCTCTTGAGCAATGTAAATTTACCCCTTCTTTTATTGCCTCCTCAATTTCCCATTTAAAGGCTGGCATTTCCTCACGAGATTCAAGACAAAACAGATGAACTTCTTTTGCTCCCAATCTCAGCGAGGATAAAGCTACATCAACAGCTACATTTCCTCCGCCAATTACAGCTACGCTTTTCCCCAAAGGAACCTCTTTTCCCATATTGATATCTTTAAGAAATTCTATTCCGTAAAGTACACCTTTTAAATCTGAACCCTCCATTCTCAACTTCTTACTTTTCTGGGCTCCAATAGCAATAAATATTGCCTTATAATCCTCTCTTAATTTCTCAAACTCCCCCTTAGAACGAATAGGAGTATTAAGAAGAATCTTTACTCCCGCCTCTTCAATTTGTTTAATTTCCCCTTTAAGAACTTCTTTGGACAAACGATATCCGGGAATTCCTGAATACATCATCCCTCCGGGAGAGCTTTGAACTTCAAATACAGTAACCATATAACCTAAATTCGCTAAATCATAAGCAGCGGTTAGCCCTGCTGGCCCTGCTCCAATAATGGCTACTTTTTCCTCTCTTTTTTTTAGAGGCTCTTTAGGTTCCTTTTCTTCGTCTTTTTTGGAAGATAGAAGTTCTTCTTGATGTTCAACTACATAATCAGCAACGAATCTTTTTAAAGAGGCAATAGCTAATGGTTTATCAAAATCTTTGCGATTGCACTTCTCCTCACAGGGATGATGACAGATACGACCCAAAACTCCCGGAAAAGGGACTCTTTCTCTAATTAACTCATAAGCTTCCTTAAATTTACCCTGTGAAATTAAGGCAATGTAACCCTGCACCTTTACCCCTGCTGGGCAGGTTAATCGGCAGGTAGGTTTATTTTCGTTCTTTTCTATGGTAAAAACATTAGGAACTACCTGAGGATATAATCGATAAACGGCTTTTCTTTGGGCTAAGCCTTCTTCAAACTCACTTAAAACTTCTACCGGACAGTTTTCTGCACACTCGGCACAACCGGTACATTTATCCAGGTCTATATACCGAGGCTTTTTCCTTAATGCAACTTTAAAATCTCCCGCCTCGCCTTCCACCTTTTCTATTTCCGTGTAACTCATAATCTCAATATTCTGATTTCTTCCGGTTCCTAAAAGCTTGGGAGAAAGAATGCACATTGAACAATCATTAGTAGGAAAAGTTTTGTCCAGCTGAGCCATTACTCCGCCAATACCGGGCTTCTTATCAACTAAGTATACTTTAAAGCCGGACTCTGCTAAATCTAAGGAAGCCTGAATTCCGCCAATACCGGCACCAACCACCATTACCGCGCCAATATTTTTCTCCATCTTAAAACCCTCCCCTATCTTAAAGTTCCTTCATAGTGAGCGGTAAGTTGACGAGCTCTCACTTCGGGTGTAGTATAATTAGGTAATAGCATCGGAGAAATTTTATCGGTATGAATACCCGCTTCTTGAAGTTCTCTTTCATATCTTTTTATATGCTTCAAAGTGAGTTTGCCTAGCTTTACCTCTTTAGCATTTAAAGCAGCAGCAATACCTGCCCTCCTACCAAAAACATTGTAATCTAAAACAGAATTTCCCATAAGTCTATTTCTCCCATGGACTCCACCTGAGACTTCACCGGCTGCATAAAGGTTAGATATCTTGGTCTCACACTTATCATTTATCTCCAGCCCTCCATTTTGGTAATGCAGAGTGGGAAAAACAAGCATAGGTTCTTTAGTAATATCAATATCGAATCGGTTGTATTGTCTGTACATAGCAGGAAGCTGCTTTTGGATAGCTCCCTCGCCATTTATAAGCTCGATAAGGGGCGAGTCAAGCCATATCCCCATTCTTCCGGTATGAGTATAAATACCCTTTCCCCTCTCGGTGCATTCCCTTATAAATGAAGATGCCTCAACATCTCTTGGCTCAAGAGGAAAAACAAATAATTCTCCGAATTTATTTACCGGTTGAGCCCCAGCTGTCCTCACCTTCTCGGTAATAAGAAAACCTAATATCTGCTCCGGATAAACAGCTCCGGTAGGATGATATTGGACAGAATCCATATACAAAAGGTTTGCCCCTGCTCTATATCCAAGAACTAACCCATCAGCTGTAGCCCCATAATGATTAGTAGTAGCAAATTCTTTTATATGTAACCTCCCAAATCCACCAGTAGCAATAATAGTAGATTTTGCCCTTACTATAATATATTCTTCTGTCTCCAGGTTATAGAGAATTGCTCCGGCAACCTGTCCTCCCTCATCCATTAAAAGCTCAATGGCAGGAGAAAACTCGATTACTTGAATATCTTCGGGATGATTTTTTACCTCATCTCTTAAAACTCTCATAATAGCAGCGCCGGTATAATCTCTTGCCGAATGCATTCTCTTCCTGGAGCACCCTCCTCCAAGCATAGTCAGCATATTTCCATCGGGATTCTTATCAAACATTACCCCGAGCTCTTCAAGCCACTTTATTACTAAAGGAGCATCCATGACCAGAGCTTTTACCAGATCGGGTTTGTTATCAAAGTGTCCTCCCCCTAGCGCATCTAAATAGTGAATAGCAGGAGAATCATTGGGATTCACTGATGCTTGAACCCCCCCTTGAGACATCATTGAATTTGAATCTCCGATACGTAGTTTTGTAGCTATAATGACTTTGGCTCCATTCTCTCTGGCTAAAAGAGCTGCACCACCACCACCACCACCACCACCAATAACCAGAACATCGGTATCATAATCTACTCTGGAAAGGTCGAAATCATCAGGATTTATACGAGAATGGGATTCTAAAAGATCAGCAACTTCTGAGGTAATATTCTCGCCTCTATTAGTACCGATCCTTATTTTTTGCCTGGCATCTGCTTTATAATCGGGATGGAACTTAGTTAGGACTTCACCTCTTTCTGCATCCGTCATGGGAGTAAAAACCTTTTCTCCGGATAATGATTTTTTAAGTCTCTCTGGTCTTGTTTTCTCCACTAACTTTAAAGATTCTTGCATATATTCTGGATACATTTATTTTCACCCTCTTTACATTTTTTCTATATCTCTGGCATAATACTTCTTTTTAAAAGACTCCCTATCCATATGCATAAACTCTTCTATCTCCTTATCGTATTTGTGCTCCTTTATCTCCTTTAATCTGCTCTCCAGATATTCACCCTTTTTAGATAAGTATTTTCCGTAAAGTCTTCTGGCCAGTACAGCTACATTATACTGGACTATTTCCGCAGGACAGCGAGCAGCACATAAACCGCACATTATACAATCAAAAGATAAATCCGCTGCTTGAGCAATATCACCACGTATTAGCGCCTGAATATAATCCATTACTTCTAAATCTTGAGGACAGGCTTTAGTGCAAGTATTGCAACTTACACAGCGGAAAGTTTCCGGATAAACTTCCTGAATAGTGGAAATAGAAGGCTCTAATTCATTTAGATCATATAGAGCTTTATTTGCCGGGAAAAAGGGAATTTGAGCAAGGTACATATTTGGCTCAACTACAGTTTGACAAGCTAATCCCGTCTTTATTTTATAGTCCTCCGTAGTCCGGTAAACAGTAGCGCAAGCGCCACAAAATCCCTCTCGGCAGCCACAGCCCCGTTTCAATTGATATCCTGCATATTCTAAAGCCCCCATAATAGTTGATCCTTCGGGCACCTCATACTTCTTACCCATAATATATAAAGATATCATTTTCACCTTTTGAGGTTGAGTTTTTTCTTCTTTTTTCATTACACTCTTGTTTTCTTCCATTTTTTCACCCCTTACTTTAAACAGTAAAAATATTTACCATTTCAAATATTTGTCTTTTGCTAAAATTATTCTGCTGCATTGCTCCCGAAGGGCAGGCAGCACTACAAGCACCGCATCCCTCACAAATAATTGGATTAACCTTGGCTTTTTTTGTTTTTAAATTAAGTTCAACGGCATCGTAAGCACAAATATTTACGCAATTGCCACATCCCACACAGACTTCCTCGTCAACATTGGCGATAATTGGTTCATGGTATAACTCATCCTTAGAGAAAAGGCTGTCTACCTTACTTGCTGCTCCGGATGCCTGAGCAACAGTTTCAGGAATATCTTTTGGTGCCTGAGCAGCGCCAGCAAGGAAATAGCCGGCGGTAAGACTTTCAACTGGACGAAGTTTAGGGTGAGCTTCGGTTAAGAAGCCATAATCATCTGTTGCCAGCCTTAATTTTTCAGCTAACTTTTTTGCCCCCTTACTGGGGATCATAGCCATAGCCAGAACAACCAGGTCTGCCGAAATCTCAATCTTTCTTCCGGTTAGCGTATCCGCTCCCCAGACTTTGATTTTATCTCCATCTTTGAATATTTTAGAAACTCTGCCTCTTAAATAAAGAATACGATCTTCTTCTATTCCTCTCTGAAGAAATTCTTCATACCCTTTTCCATTGCATCGAATATCCATATAAAATACATAAGCCTGACCATCAGGAACTGCATGTTTATAAAGCATAGCCTGCTTCACAGTATACATACAACATATCTTTGAACAGTATGGATAATAATGCTCTGGGTCTCGAGAGCCCACACATTGAATGAATACCACTTCTTTAGGAATCTTACCATCAGATGGTCTATAAGGTATGCCTTCTGTAGGACCAGCAGGGGCAAGAAGCCTTTCTAACTGCATGCCATCAATAACATCATTATATTTTCCGTATCCATATTCACCAACTTCTGCTTTATTCATAAGGTCATAACCGGTAGCTACAATAATTGCTCCTACCTTTTCTTCAACCAAAGAATCCTTTTGCTCAAAATTAATAGCTTTTAGGGAGCAATTCTTCTCACAGACCCTGCACTTTCCTTTGGTGAAATAAAGGCAATGACTACTGTCGATCACCGGTTTATTAGGAACAGCCTGGGGAAATAAAGTATAAATAGCTTTTCTTTTAGACAAAAACTCATTAAATTCTGAAGGAACTTTCGCCGGACATTTTTCCATACAGAGACCGCAGCCGGTGCATTTATCCCAGTCAACAAAAGAGGCTTTTCTTCTAATTTTCACTTGGAAATTCCCCACATAACCGGAGACTTCTTCTACTTCCGAAAAAGCGAGAAGCTTTATCTTTGGATGCTGACCAACCTGTACCATCTTTGGAGTAGCAATACATTGTGGACAATCAAGGGTAGGAAAAGTCTCTGAGAGTTGAAGCATATGCCCTCCAATTGACTGGTTTTTCTCTACCAAGATAACTTCATAACCACTATCAGCAATATCTAAAGAGGCTTGAATACCAGCTATTCCCCCTCCGATAACCAGTGCTCTTTTAGTAACGGGAACACTTAGAGGAACGAGAGGCTTATCTAACTTCAATTTTTCTATCATAGCTTCAATAATCTTTACGGCTTTTTCTGTAGCTATCTCCTTATTGTTCTGGTGCACCCAGCTACATTGTTCTCTTATATTGGCAATCTCACCTCTATAAGGATTTAGCCCCACGGAAGCTATGGTATTACGAAAGGTAGTCTCATGCATGGTAGGTGAGCAAGCGGCTACCACTACACCATCAAGTTTCTTCTCTTTAACCATTTCCTTTATCATATCCTGACCGGGGTCAGAACACATATACATATAATCAGTAGCATAAACAACCTCTGGATAATCGCTTACCAGTTTAGCTACTTTTTCTACATCTACTGTACCGGCAATATTTAAACCACAGTGGCAAATAAAAACACCTATTCTGCTCATTTTATACTCCACCTATGAAATGTTTACTCTTTAACAAGGGACGAGGGTCAATAAAATTTAATTCAAAGCGACAAACTTTTTCATCAAGACCCAAAGAAAGGGCCAGAAGCTGAGTAAAATAGAATACTGGTATACTTTTAAAATCTGGAAACTTCTCTTTTATCTCTTTTTGCCGATGATCTAAATTAAAGCCACATAAAGGACAGCTTAAAACAATCGCTTCTGCTTTCTGACTAATAGCGAAGCTCAAAATATCGTGAGCCCGTTCAACAACCAGATTTACATTTACCACAGTATGATAGGAGCCGCAACACTCTGTTTCATAAGGATAATCAATTGCTTCCGCACCCACAGACTCCAAGAAATCCTTTAAAATAGTAGGACTTTCAGGATCATCTAACCCCACCTCCGCAGGGCGTAAAAGTAAACAACCATAATAAGGGGCTACCTTTAATCCTTTAAGAGGCATCTTTACTTTCTTGGAAACCTGGTCAAAACCTACCTCATTTTTTAAAATCTCTAAAAGATGCAAAATTTCAACTTCTCCATTATATTTCACATCTTCTCGGTACATAAGATTATTAAGCTTATCCAATTTTTCTTTATCTTCTTTTACTAATTTATTTGCTCTTTTTAAGGTATGATAACACATGGAACAGAGAGCCACCACCCGGGTATCTCTCGCTTCTTTAACCCGAATGAGATTACGAATAGGAGCTACCTGATGAATTAAATCATCAGAAGTTAAGGAATAGACTGTTCCACAACAATTCCATCGTGGGAGCTCCACCATCTCTATACCCAAAAAAGATAAGGAAGCTATTGCCGAATCTTCAAAATTTTTTGCCATTGTTTTCAGGGTACATCCTGGAAAATAAGAGATTTTCATCTTTGCCCCTTTCATAAAATAAACTTAAATCAAGCACTAAATTTACGGAGACAGCTAACCAAAGCTACTTGAGGAACTTGAGAGAGCACTTCCTTGGGAATAGATAATGGGCTAACATAATCTACATTTTTCCTGAGAGTAATCTGCCTGAGAGCTTCCATTACTTTTGCTAAATCTACTCCTTTAGGGCAGCGGGTAACACAAGTAAAACAGGAAGCACAAATCCAGATTGTTTTAGAATCTAAAACTTCTTTTTCCTGACCCAGTTGAACCAAACGAATAATCTCACAGGGAGATATATCCATCTCTGATATGCTGGGACATCCGGCAGAACATTTCCCGCACTGATAACAAGTATAAATGTTCTCTTCGCTTAATTCTTCTACCTTGCCTAAAAATTTACTTTTGATATTCTTAATAGAAATTTCCGTCCTCATCTCTACTCCTCCACTTTCATTGCTTTTAAAAAATCTTCTGAGTTAACACCGGGAGATTGAACTTTCTCCTTATCATAGAACTCATCTATTTTAGAGTTTAACCACTTTTTTTTACGGATCTCCCCTTTTAATTTTCCCTCTAATCCTATGTTTTTGTTTCTTTTTCTTTCAGGGAAGATTACCTATTGCTCCTTATTAGACTATTTTACAAATTTATTTAGCGTACTTAGGCGGTTCCGTCTCATAAAAATTATTTCCTGCCGAATCTATCACCACAATTACTGGAAAATCCTCCACATAGTAAAGGTGAATAGCCTCTGCGCCTAAATCTTCATAAGCTACAACTTCTGATTTCTTTATGCTTTTAGCAATGAGAGCTGCCGCCCCACCAACAGCGTGAAAATAAACTGCGTTATTCTTTTTCATACTCTCAATTACTTCCTTAGAACGAAGTCCTTTACCAATCATCCCCTTAAGTCCTTTATCGAGGAGCGCTGGAGTATAGGGATCCATGCGATAACTTGTAGTTGGACCGGCAGCACCGCAAGCATAACCAGGCTTAGCAGGAGCTGGGCCAACATAGTAAATAATCTGATTCCTAATCTCAAGGGGTAACTTCTCTCCTTTCTGCAGAAGAGAGAATAACCGTTTATGTGCTGCATCTCTACCGGTGTATATATACCCGGTAATACTTACCATATCCCCCGCTTTTAAATTAGAAACCACCTCATCCGTTAACGGAGTAACAATCTTTACAGTTTTTGCCATTGATAAATCCTCCTTTACAAAATCCCTTCTGCATGACGAGCTGCGTGACAGCAAACATTCACCGCTACCGGCATGCCAGCAATATGCGTAGGAGTATATTCAATATTTACTGCCAACGCTGTAGTTCTTCCGCCTAAACCCGCAGGTCCAATTCCTAAGTTGTTTATTTGTTCTAAAATCTCCTTTTCCATCTGGGCGTATCGTTCATCCTGATGGTGTTCTCCAATTTTACGAAAAAGTGCCTTTTTAGCGATAACCAAAGCTTTATCTGCTGTCCCCCCAATACCAACACCTACGATAGTGGGTGGACAAGGGTTAGGACCAGCCTTTTTTATAGTATCTACTACAAAATTTTTAATTCCTTCTGGGCCATCAGCAGGTTTCATCATAGCTAAGGCACTCATATTCTCACTGCCAAACCCCTTAGGAGTAACCATAAATTTAATCTTATCTCCAGGAACAATATCGGTATATATAATCGCTGGGGTATTCGTTCCGGTATTTTTTCGGGCAAATACCGGGTCATCTACAATAGATTTCCTTAAATATCCTTCCATATAAGCTTCCTTAACTCCTTCATTAACTGCCTCCCGGAAATTTCCCCCTATGATATAAGCCTCCTGACCCATCTCCACATATAAAACAGCCAAACCTGTATCCTGGCAGATAGCAATCTCTTCCCCTGAAGCTATTTTGTAATTCTCGATTAACATATCAAGCACTGAACAACCAACCTCTGAAATCTCCCCTTTTCGTGCTTCTTTTAGCGCGGTTAAAACATCTTCTCCGATATGGTAATTTGCTCTTAAAAATAGCTCCTTAACTTTCTTTTTAATTCTTTCCGCCTCTATCTTGCGCATTTATCTATCTCCTTTTTCCCATTTTACAGTTTTTTATTCTGGAGGAAGCTGAATAAAACCTTTTTCCATATGAAGTTTGGTAATCCCCTGGGACTTTTTTATAGCTAAAGAAGCAAGTTCTCTTAACTCCTCCTTGCTCCTCTTTATTCTGGCTACTCCTTGCTCTATGGCCTTCAAGCCTACGGCTACTGCTTCCTGAATAAACATCTCTGTTTCTCCCATAGTGGGAATTATATATTCTTCATTCAATCCCCTTTCTTCTGCATAATCAGATATAGCCCTTGCTGCAGTAATACACATTTCATCGGTTATACTTCTTGCGCCCACATCCAAAGCACCCCTAAACATAGCAGGAAATCCAAGAGAATTGTTCACCTGATTAGGAAAATCGGAACGACCGGTAGCAACAATTCTTGCTCCTGCCTCTTTTGCTTCCCAGGGCCATATTTCAGGAATAGGATTAGCACAGACGAAAACAATGGCATCCTTAGCCATACCAGCGATTTCCTCTTTCTTTATTGTACCGGGACCAGACTTGGATAAAGCAATACAAACATCAGCTTTTTTAAGAGCTTCTTTTATATAGCCCGTCCTTCCCTCCTTATTGGTCTTCTCACATATATTCCATTTGGTAGGATCTTTCTTTAATTCCATTCTCCCCTGGTGGAGAATCTCTTTACTATCCGCCATGATCATTTTTTCCGGATTCGCTCCAGCTAACATTATGTACTTGGCACAGTTCATATTTGCTGCTCCTGCACCAATGAAAGCAATGGAAACATCTTCTATCTTTTTATCAACTACCTTCAAGGCACTAATTAACCCGGCCAAAGTAACCAGCGCTGTTCCTTGCTGATCATCATGCCAGACAGGAATATCTAACTCTTTCTGTAATCTCTCCAGGATATAAAAACATTTTGGCTTAGCAATATCTTCAAGGTTTATACCTCCAAATGTGGGAACAAGCCATTTAACTGCAGTAATTATCTCATCAGGGTCTTTAGTATTTAAACATATAGGAAATGCATCTACCCCCCCCAAATATTTAAATAGCATTCCCTTGCCTTCCATTACGGGAAGAGCCGCTTCAGGCCCTATATCCCCCAAACCAAGGACTCTTGTCCCATCGGTAACAATAGCAACAAAATTTCCTTTGTTTGTGTGTTCATATACCTTATTTTTATTTTTTTGAATGTCCAGGCAAGGTTCCGCTACGCCGGGAGTATACCAGATAGCAAAATCTTGGTAATTTCTCACCGGAGCCTTAATTTCTACACCTATTTTGCCCCGATAAAATGGATGATACTTCATGGCGAACATCTTCGGTTCATTAGCCTTTGCCAAAAGCTCCTCTTTGGTTAGTTTTTTATTCATCATATCCTCCTTTAAAAATTTATTTGTAGCTATACAGCCAGGAATTACTGGGGTCAAATCTTTATTCTTGACAAATAGTTTAATTAACTGTCAAGAATAAAGATTTGACCCCATGCCTTTTTCAAATCTAAG